>MDTG01382335.1_pt1 | contig 10738 bp, 11 predicted proteins | sample 811421 | NCBI WGS metagenome assembly MDTG01 (sample SAMN05326645, study PRJNA326480) | marine metagenome | isolation source: seawater | place: Pacific Ocean: South East | collected 2011
AGATTGGGATGATGATGCTGATTTAATTATATTCAAAAAAGATATTCCAAAAATAATGAAATTAAAAGATGAATTTGCCAAACATGGATTAATCTTGGATAAGAATTGGAAGCTATTAAAAATTTATTTTAATGATACTAAATTTCCTTTTATTGATTTTTTTCCAGTTTCTAATGTTAATGGACTTACACAAAGATGTCTGACTAAATATAAAGGTTGTGTAGGAATTGATAAAAAATGGTGGACAAAATATTATTTCCATCCATTTGAATGGTTAACAAAAAGACAGAGACTTAAATTAGGAAAAATCCAACTATGGGGTCCTGTTAAAGCAATTAATCTTTTAAAACATTGGTATGGGAAAGATTGTATGACTAAATGTATGACTCACGATTATGATCATATTACAGGGAAATATGTAAAACCAAAACCTGTGCAATGTAAAGACTTGCCACATCCTCAAATTAAATTATAAATAAATTATAAATAATATTATATATAATATTATATACAATATTACATATGAATATTATGAATAAAATTAAAGCTAATATTATAGATATTACAACAATTGGTATATCAATAGAATTTTCAAAATTATTTATATTAAAAGACTATGAAATTTTTAATAATAAATGGTTAAATAATATAATAATTGCAAATATTGGATTTTTTATTTATGAATTGATAGTAAATAATAAAAAATATGAAAATAATACAAAAACTATGTTTCTAAAAAACTTAATGATTATTAGTATAATAGTCTTAGTAAAAGAGATATTATTCCAGAATAACAAAATAAATCTAAAATATTTTTTTACTACTATATTACTACCATCAATAATCATAACTTTCTATCAATTTTTAAAATCTTTTGATGAATTAGAAAATAAATATAAAAAAACTTTAGGATATGATATTTTTAGAAAAATACTAATTGTTTTACTATCTATTTTCTTGCCGCTTAAAGATATTAGTATTGATAATCACATTGAAACAATGATAATATCAACAGGTTTTACATTAATTACTAGACTATCGGCACATAAATTTTTAAAAATATAAGCAAAATTTTAAAATAATAAAAATTATTTTAAAATTTAAATACTAGATTATTAATAATGCCAGGAGGATTACTCCAAATTGCTAGCTCAGGAATCCAAGATGTCTATTTAACTAAAAATCCTGAAATAACATTTTTTAAAAAAATATATAGAAGACATACAAATTTTTGCCTAGAAACACATGAAATATCAATAGATCAAGTGCCTTATTATGGAAAAAATTTTTTTATAAATGTATCAAAGTATGGAGACTTGTTACATAGGTGTTTTTTTAAAGTAGAGTTACCAAAGTATAATTTTGATGATTCATTAATAAAAAATAAAGAATATAAAGTACTAAAAGAAAATAAATTAAAAAATATAGAAGAAAAAATGAATTTATGGAAAACAGAATATGATACTTTGTCAATATTTTCAGAAATACAGATTATTATATATCAAAAGATATTATTATTATTAAAATCAGAGGATGTCACATATCAAAATATAAATAGTCAAGTACTAACTTTGAGAAACTCCTATAATAATCAATTACAAAATATTGTTTTTACTATTGATGAAGATTTAATTGACAAGATTGATATAATTAATTATGTTATCAATTTTAATGGTCAATTCGGATTAGAAGATAAACCAGATGAAAATATATTAACATATGAAACATTTTTTAATAATATAAAAACTTTATATGAAAATAATTTGAGTCAGTTAACATATTATTATAGTAATTTTATCTATAATCAAAATAAATATAATGAAATAAATAATGGAATAGTAAATTATAGTTGGATTAATAATTTGGGTAATCAATATTTCAATAATCTAAATGTTGAAATTGATGGCCAAGTTATAGAAAGTTACACAAATGATTATTTAAATGTTTATAATTCACATTATATTAAAGACAATGAAGTTAAAAATTTTAATGAGCTTATAGGTAATGTTAAGGAAGTTAATGGTTTAGAATCAACTAAAAAACCATATGATATATATATTCCTTTAATTTTTTGGTTTAATAGAAATAGCACAAATGCTCTACCATTAGTATCAATGAAATCTAGCGAATTGGTAATAAATGCAGAAATAAATAATATTACAAATTTATTATATTTTTATGATTATCAAGATGAATTTAATAATATGTTAATTTACGAACTACCATTAAATGAGCATAGTATGATAGGTGAATATCCTAAATCACTTTGGGAAACAAATGCAAATGTAAATGAAACTGACATTATTAAAATGGATTACAGAAAAAGAGAAAGAATTTATATTTATTATTTTAAAACAATCACCAAAGAATTATTAAAACTTAAATTTCCTAATTTGACATATGATGAACTAACATCTTTTTTTAATAAATATAGTAGTAATAATAATGATACAATCATATTGAAAGATTGGATAAATTTTCGTGCAAATTCATTATCAGAAACCAATAATGATATAATAAAAGTTTGTAAAAATATTAATTTCATTAAAAGTCCATGGTTGGTTGATACTAATACCTTTATTGGTAAAATAAATAAACCAAAAATAAGATTCTTTGCAGAATATATCAGCCTTGATGAGCTAGAAAGATTTAAATTTGCAAGTAGTAGTTTAGAATATATTATTAGTCTTCCAGAACAAATTTCCACTGATATTACAAATAATGAATATTTTACAACAGAAATTGATTTACATAAACCTACTAAAGATATTTTTTGGTTTCTTATACCAAAATTAAATAAGAATGGTATTACTAAATATAGTTTTAAAGATCCTTCCATTTTAAATAAATGTTTTTTCTTAGAGGATGATACTGTTGTTGATATTAAATTTTCAGTACAAGATTTAACACTTATTGATTTTAAATATGGTAAAAATTATTACAAATATGCAACAAAATATAAAAAATTAAATGCAATTAATAAAGATCAATCATATTATTATTCATTTGCATTATATCCAGAAGAAGAACAACCAAGTGGAAATTCAAATTTATCAATGATAAAAGGTAAAAATGTTCAAATAAGATTAAATAAAGAATTCTTAAAAGAATATTTTGATTCTCAAATAAATAAAAATTTACAAGATGTTGAATTAATATTTGTAAATAGGTCACATAACCTACTAAAATTTGAAAAAGGAAAAGGTCAATTAGTATTTTATTAACCTAATATTCAGTTATTAAATTAATATCTTCAGAATCATTGTCAGAATAAATAGTATCAAAATTAATATATATTGGTTTCGGGCTAATTATTTGTTTTATTTTTATATCATAAATGTTTAATAAATCATATACATTGATTAGTAGGTTAAAATATTTTTCTGTTTTCAAATAAAAACATATTATAAATTTTATTTTATCAGTTGGAGAAAGACTATCAAAGTCTTCTTCACTAATCATTTCAAATTTAATATTTTTAAAAAATTGTAATCCCATAAATTTTAAACTGTCTGATAATCTTTCTTTTATTTGTTTTAAAATTATAGTATTATTTTTATATCTTAATTGTGATACTAATTTTGTGACACCATTTAAACCAGATAAACTAGCATCAAAATGAGCTTTAAATATTAATAATCCTTTTTCAATATATTCTTTTTGATATACAATATTTTTATCCCAAAAACTTTTATTATCGTAAGAAGATTTAAATTTAAGAAGAATTTTTATAAATAAATGTTTTTTTAAAATAGATGAATAAAAATCATTAATCACCTTTTTTGTTATAACAAAAGTATCATCAAGAATATTTGTCATAATAAATAATGGATAATTCATTGATACTTCTGTTTGGTTTTTAAAAAAGAATCTTAAAATTAAACTTAAATTATAATCTTCTATAATATCTTGATTCTTGATAATATTGTAAATAAAAGTTAAAGGGAATTTTAAATTTTTAATTTGTTCATCAATAGTTTCCCAATTTATATTTTTTTTCTTCATATAATTTAAAATATAAATTAATCATTAATCAAACTCAAATTAGTAATAAAGTTAGCACATTTAACTGCAAAATTAATTGTTCTATTTAAACCTGAACCTGTTATAAAGTGACTATGAAAAATTGTATCACCAGCTCCAATGTATAAAAAGTTATGATTTTCAAAATTAACTGGTTTTGATACAATTAATGAATGTTTTATATATGTACTGAATAAGTCAAACTTAAATACTATATTTTCATTAATATTAAGCTCATTAATAATATTGTAAATAAAACTCCTAAAATCATTATTATGAATTTTTTTACAAATTTCTAAAACACCTTCTTTATTGTAAAATTTACTCTTCAATCTAGTAAATAATTTTAAATCATAATAATTTTGAACGTCTATATCGTATTTATCATAAAAACTTAATTTTTTGCCTTTTTCTAATGTAAAAACTGTTATTGTAGAATAGTAATAATTATTAATAAAATTATTCTTCTCTATTTTAGGTATTTCTAAAGTAACTAAATTTGAATCTACATCTATTTTTATGTTTGGATAGTTTTTATCTGTTTTCTTTATTTCATTTAACCAACTAGAATCAGGTGAATTAAAAATAGGTACTTCTAACCTTCCTCCTGTACAATCAAACATAACTGATATATTACCATCTTTAATTATTTTACAATATTGATTCCAATTATTTTCTTCAAAAATAAAAGGAATATTAAAAACATAATATGCAAGAGTAAATAAAACGTATTCTAATATATATATATTTATCATAAGACTTTCTTTTGATTTACTGTCCCAAGTATAAATGTTTGGAATTAAGTAAGAGAAAAAAGATGAATTAAATGCAAATGGTCTATATCGTGTATATGGTTTTTTAAATCCTTTTTTTGAAATTCTATTGTCAAAAATTATAATATTGACCTTAGGATGATTATTTAAACCAAAAGAAGTGTTATAATATTTATAAAGATAACATGCTAAAAAAAGACCAATTGGACCAGCACCAATAATAGCAATATTAACTCTTTGAGAATTCTTGTATATTTTTAAAACTTTATCCCTATCATTAATATTTGATGGTATATCCATAAAATATAATTGGTTAATTAAATTGTGTATTTTATCAATATTATTTGATTTAGATAATTCAATAGTTAATTCTTTTAGCAAATCAAGATTAAAATTAACGTTATTTATATCTGATCTTAAGTTTAGTTCTTTAGGGAAAGATATTTGAGGTTGATATTTAATTTTTTCTTTTTTTTTAATGTATTTATCTCTAAAGTCTTTATATTTAATGTTAATTTCATTTACTCTATCAAGATCAATATAAAAAGGATGTTTTTCAAATAAAAAAAGTTTTTTATATAATATATTAATTTTGCTAGAAATTTCTTCTAATTTTTCATAATTATTCATAATATTAATATATTAGATATATAAAATTTATTAAATTAAATATTTATATTATATCCACTTGCTTTCATATGACCATTACCACCATATTTTTGAGCTAATAAATCCACGCGAACATTATCTTTTAAACTACGTAAAGAATATACATTCATTTTATCCTTTTCATATAATAATCTTAAAACATCATATTCAGGATATTTATCTTTTACTAACTCTTGGATATATTTTGTAAGATGATATTTAGACATTGGTACTTCAATTATCCTAAGTAATTTATCATTAATATCAAAATCAACTTTCGTTCTAACTAATGGCAAAAGTTGAAAACATTCATTTTTCATTTTTTGAATTATAGATTTTCCATTTTCGATAATCTTATTAAGCTCATCTCCTTGACAGGATAGAATTTTTGAAAATATTTTTAACCTTTCTTCTGGAGTAATATCACTCTTAAGATTGTAATGTAACGGGTATGCAGAAGTAAATGGTTCTGTATTTTCATCTTCCCAAATCCAAATGTCTCGATTACCAATATGTTTTACACTCTCAGGATATTTTTCTCCATTGTAACAATAGTCCCAAGTTATTTGACAGCCAGATTTTTTGTTATCAAATGTAAGTGAAATGTTTAAATCACCTGAATCACTTTTTATATGATCATTATATTGTTCTTCAAACTTATCACAAGCAGCCATGTGATGATCAAATATATTTAATTTTGAAACCTTTTTAGATAAAACTAAAGCGGTTTCAAAATCAGGACAATAATCAAGAAAAAAAAGAGAACTTTTACTATTCAATTCATTGATTTTATTTTTAATGATTTCAATATTATTATTTTTTAATTCATGAATCCAAGGGATAAATGTACAATTACTAAATTTTTTATTAAATATTGCTGCTGATAACTCTCCATCAGGACAAGGATAATGGTGTACAACAATTTTATTTTCTGACATTGATATTAAAATAGTATTTTTTTAATAAACTATTTTCAATATTTTCTATTCTACTTTTTTATCAAATATTTTCCACTTTTAAATGTTAGAATTGGTATCGCAATTACTTTTCCTTTAATAGAATCATACTTGACTTTATCTTTTTTTGTCAAGAATCTTGTTTTTACTAATTTAGTTAATTCTTTATTGAGTTCATCTTTATCTCTTTTATCATCGATTAATAATTTTGAAACAAATTCTTTTATCTTTATAATCTTGTGAACATTAGATAATTTTGTCCATGGCTTTTTATAAAGATAATCATCAGAATAAACGACTTCTTTTGTTTCAGTATTATTACTATCTTTTTCTGCATTTGATAAGACACTTTCTGTTTCAGTTAAAGTATCATTTAGGTTCTGTATATCTTTCAATTTCTTACTAAAAGCAGAATATTCAGTATTTGTTTTTTTACAATATTTAATTAGGTTATTATAATATTTAATTTCTAATTTATTAGATAATATTTCTAAGTTCATTAATATATAAGGAAACTTTTTTTTATACCTATTTTAATTAAAATATTATTTTAAATAATATTTTAGTTAACTCTTATTAAATTAATATTTTTTAAAAATGAATCTAAGTCTATTTTTGACTCATTAATAATAGTATATTGTTTTTCAGATATATCATTTTTTAAGTTATTAAGTTGGTTTTGGTTTACTACCAAATCTTCTGTTTTCTCTAATTTTTCATCAATAAAAATTAGTTTTTTAACATGGTATTTTTCTTTCCTTGGGACATCACATATGACGTAGTGGAAGGTTACCATACCTTTATTAAATATATATAATCACAGTTTTAAAGGATTTATTAAAAAAGAATTAATAACTGTCTAATAAAATTAATTAACTCATTTTTTTGTAAAAAAATTGATTTAAATAATACTAAAATAGTTAATTAATCATTATAAAATGAATTTTGGTAGATTGTCTGAAATTATTGATGACACGCAAAAAGAAATAGGTATCTTAATGAAGTCAAATAATACTCAAGAAAATCAATTATTTGATAAAAATACAATTAACGCATATCTTGTAAGTGTATTTACTCCAATTAAAAATAAATATCCTGAAGTAACTTTTTTAGATTTACATAATATTTTTACTAGATTTTTTATTCCTAAATTTGTATTCAATCCAACTATAGACTTTACAAATGGTAAAAAGTGTTTTAGAGATTTAGATAAAAAATTTGTAATTGATGAAATTGATACAAAGTTAATAAAAATTCCAAACAAATATAAAAAACTTGAGAAACACTTTCAAACCCTATTTCATACACCTCAACCAGAGCAGAGAACAAAAGAATGGTATGAGTTTAGACATTTAAGAATAACCGCTTCTGATACAGCTACTGCTGTTGATCTAAATCCATATGAACCATATGAAAATTTTATTGTTAAAAAATGTGATCCTGATTTTCCATTTCATGATAATATTCATTGCCATCATGGGAAAAAACATGAACCTATTGCTACAATGATTTATGAACATATCTACAATAATAAAGTTACAGAATTTGGTTGTTTACCAAGTAAAGAATTTCCAATTTTAGCCGCATCACCTGATGGAATATGTTCTAAATCAACATTAGATGGACAATTTTCTGACAGACTTGGTACTATGCTTGAAATTAAATGTCCTGTAACTAGAAAAATTTATACTAAAGGAAAAATTTGTGGTGGTATTTGTCCATTCTATTATTATTGTCAGATTCAACAACAATTACTATGCTGTGATTTAGATGTATGTGATTTCTGGCAATGTCAAATTATAGAGTATGGTACAAGAGAAGAATATTTACAGGATACAAAATTTAAATGTAGATTTAGTGAAGGAACAAATGATGAAGAAAAAAATATAGACCCTTTAATTACACGTGGTTGTTTAATACAGTTATTACCAATCAAGTATGAATTAGACCCAACAAATAAAAATGATTGTCATGAATTTAAAGCAACATTTTTATATCCCCCTCGACTAGATTTAACACTTGAAGAATATGATATATGGGCTGTTAATACAATTGCTAACTGGAAAGAAGAAAATCCAAAATTAGCAGAAAAATATTATTTTGATAAAATTATTTATTGGAAACTACCTATGTGTCATAATGTTGAAATAAAAAAAGAGAAGGAATGGTTTATGGAAAAAATATATTCTGTTTTACTTAAGACTTGGGAACAAGTTAATTACTACAGAACTCATTTAAATGAAGTTGAATTTTTAAAGAAAACAGTTGAAAGACGGAAAAGATTTTATAGATATAATACAAAATTTGAACTAAATTCTGGTCCAGATGGCAGCGACTTGGTTAAAAAGAGAGTTTTATTTTTGAATGATATTCAATTATCAGATAGTAATGATAGTGAAGAAAATTGCGACTTTATAGATGATTAAACAACAATTGCTTTATTTGTTTTATGATAAAAACAATTAATTCGATTACATTTTTCACCTTTTCTTGGACCAGATTTTATAATCGATTGACATTTTTTTATTTTTTCTGTATTTTCTTTAATTAGATTATTCTTATGATACTTGCAATTTATTCTACCACATAATTTACCTTTATTTGTACCATTAGCGATAATAATACTGCATTTAGTTTTTTGAATATTTTCAATAATTTTAATTTTTTTTCCACAATATGGACAAGTTAATTTATTGTTCATATTCAAGCAATTGGAGTGAAAATAATGACCACATTTTAATTTCACTAAATTTTCTATTTCATCTGGAAAATGACAAATTAAGCATTTTTCACCACTTTTGCTATTTAATTTAATTACTGTTTTTAATAATTTTTCATATTCGCTAGACATATATATATTATGATCTAATACTTTCCTAAATATTTAAAAAAAAATGATAAATTTAAAGCTTTAAGATATATTCAATATATAATGTCAAGAAATAGTATTTCCGATCACTTAGTAAATATAAGAACTTTCCAAACATATTTGGAACATATTGTAAATTCAATAGAATCAGATAGATATCATGAAGAAACTATTGCAAAATTATCTGACTTAATTACAAATTACTATAAAAATATTAATGATAATGCTTCCGACGAAGAAGATAATTTAGTTGAAATAATTGATACTAGTGACAATGATTCTGTTGTAAGTAATAACAGTTCTACATCAGATACAACAAATTCTGACTCTGATTCTGATATTGGTGATAATAACTCATTTCTACTAAATTCATTTCATCAATCAGAACCAAAAGTAAGTAAAGAGGTAGATAAATATTTAGAAGATTTTACTAATGGACAAGTAGATAATTCAAATATAAAGCTGTATCAAAAATTAGGCACATATTCAGAAAAATTAGATCAATTTATTCAAACAAGTACAGAATATTAGTTTATTTAATATTATTTAAAATCTAATTAATATATAATGAGTTCTTTTATTTCTCAAATTGAAAAATTTAAAAATGATATTGAATTTGCAATAAAAAATAAATACTCAATAAAAATATATTATACTGATGAAATTAATTATAATAGTTCTAAGATTGAATGGAAATATCCTCCGTATATTGTAAAAAATTATATTAGTGATAAGATTATTACAGAAATTGATAATTACTTTAAAAACTTTACTAATTATTTAATAGTAATGTATTTTGAAGGAGATGATATTGTTCATAAAATACCTTTAAATTTACCTATTGATAAAAAAATTGAATAAAGAAAAAAATCGTTAATAAATTATATATTAATGTCAGATTTAAATGATGAATTATTTGCTCTAAGAATTAGCTTACAAGATAGTCTTTACGAAGAATCTAGAATTATTAGAGAAATAAAAACCTATCTAAAACAAAAAAAATTTTCGGAAGAAGAAACAAACCAAAAAGTAGTTGATTTTTATAAAAGTTTTGGCGTAGATTTTTCTATTGAATTTGTATCAAATATTCAAACTCACCCTATAGTAACTTTCAATCCAGAATCAGTTTCTTCATTTTTATTAAATGGTTCACAAATAATCAACAATAACGCTGATGAAAATTTAGATTCTGATGAAGATTCAGATAATGGGTCTACAGATGATTTTGAAGGTGACTCAGAAAATGATTCTGAAAATGATTTTGAAAATGGTTCAGAAGATGGAATAGAAGATGAGAATAATAATAATAATATTTTTTCAGGAAATTTTAATTTTAGTAATAATCATAATATTTTTTCAGGAAATATGAATAATTTCTTAGATGATTTATCACAAAATATAAATAACACTGCTCCATCTTTTACATTTACTATGAATAATGGAGCTTTAAGTTTTGATTCTAATTTTAT
>MDTG01049538.1_pt1 | contig 10737 bp, 18 predicted proteins | sample 811421 | NCBI WGS metagenome assembly MDTG01 (sample SAMN05326645, study PRJNA326480) | marine metagenome | isolation source: seawater | place: Pacific Ocean: South East | collected 2011
AGACTTTGCAGTATCAATGGCAATATCTTGGACTGGTTTATTCATTATGTTTGCATCTGTTGTAGTAATGATAAATGAAAAGTCAGAATGGTTAGATGAGGACCTATTTGACAAATAAATAGGTGCATGGGACACTATGCACTACTAATACTTTTCTTACTATTTACTTTTACAGCAAATACAGAATTTGATGAATGTCGGGATTTTAAAACTGACGTTATGATTTGCTTAAATGAAGGTGCTGATTCTGTGTACGCAAGATATGGCAGAGAATATAAAGGCAAACTACCAAGAACTGATATGTTTACAATGTGTAGATTAAAAAAATCAGAATGGTTTATTGACGAGAAAGGTAAGAAAGATATGTCTTATAAGTGTACATATGAACACCCACAAAATCTACCTGATATTATAATGACAACAGGACCTAGATATCAATGCCCTAGGAATATTCAATGTAAAATTAAATGAGGTTATATTATGTCAAAATCAAATACTGAACTACTTAAAACAAAGTTTTTACAGTTAATGGTTATCACTATGGAAGAGTGTGGTGAATTAATACAAGAATGCTCAAAGTCTATGAGAAGAAATGACGAGAATCATCAACCCTTAAAAGATGAGATTGGTGATGTATACTGTATGATAGAATTGTGTAAAGAGTATGGTATCGTTGACCAAAAGATGTTAGACGAAAGAGTAAAATACAAAAAGAATAAATTAAAAAAATGGTCTAATCTTATATAAGAACAATTACACCATAAACAACTAAAACAACTGTAAAGACACAACCTATGCCAATAGTAGCATAAGTTAACATATCAAAGATTTCTTTATTTTTACGGTTTTTTTCTGCTATTGCTTTTTTCCTTCTTTCCTTTGCTTGGTCAATCCTTCTTTTTCTTTCTGCAAGGATTTCTTGCCAGGTGTTTGGACCGAAGCGGAGATTTATAAGGTTTCTTAATTCATTTAGATGCTCCCTTGCTAACTTGGCATCTATAATCTCCTGTGCCACATTTTCTGTTGCAAATGGGTCTGCTCCTGCTTTATCTCTTTCTTTAATAACTTGTTGTTCACCAGCCATAGCATTTTCAACATGACCTATGATTTGCCCTATATCCTGACAAGTTTGAATATTCTCTTTGATAAAGTCAACTGACTTTTTTACTAGAGCTATTCCTGCTAGTGCGGCTGTAACTGGTTCTACCATATTAGTCCTTCCAAAACATTCTTTTAGGTTCTTCAGGACTCCACTCTAGTGTTAAGGTTTCAACCATCTTATCTTTAATAATAGGATGTAAGTATTTTGTTGGTACCCACTTAGTAGGTCCGTAATATACGACAGGTGATTTCTTAGGATACAACCTATCCCTTCTTTCAGTGTTAGTCCTCATTCAGGACTATTTAGTTCTTTCTCATATTTGCTAGAGGATTTTCTAATGCTTTTCTTATCTTTTCTTCAATTTCTTTTTCAAGTTCTGACATTCTTTCTTTTATATCTTTAATTGCAAACTTCAAATCCCTTGCCGACTCTCTAGAATCTTCTTTTACCCTTTGCTCAACATCTTCAACTATAGTTTCTATTCTACGAACATCTGATTTTAAATCGTTCTTCAATTCTTTAGCAACACTTGCCACTAAGTTTACCTCATCTAATATTAACGACATCTCATTTTCTAACATATCTAGTTTCTGTTTTGCTAGGTCTATTCTCTTATCATAATCAGAAAGGTCTGGTGCGGAATAAGTTTGTATTTTATCACGCATATCCATATAATCTTTATAAAATTCGAATCCTGCCCATAGTCCACCTGCGAGTGTGGATAAAGCAGTAATAATTACAACTATTTTACCACCCTTAAATTTCATACCAGCAAATTCTAACTCTGCCATTTTATCTCCTTTAGTATTGACTATCGATTAAAGTATCGTGTGTCGTGTTAGATACACCGAATAAAATATATTGTGTATAGTTATTGTCACTTAAACCACTATCGGGTATTGTCGCATCAGAAAAAAAGTTAGGTGTATCTTGTAACTGTTTTTGATTTTCGAAAAATGATGTTGTATTACCTAATACTTGCATAACAACCAAAGTTTTAAGTTGATTACCAGAATCATATTTACCTTTATCACCCATATTCTTTACTATTTTGTTTGCAACCTTTTGTTTTGCTTGAGCAACCACTTTTTGTTTTTTACTAGGTTCTTGCTCCGATTCACCTGCTTGAGGTTCTTCTACTTCTATTTCTTCCATTTCTACTGCAACTTCTTGTACTTCGATTTCAATTTCTTCTACAACAGGTTCTTCTATTGTAGGTGCCTCTATTTCAGCAACTTCTATTTCTATCTCAGTTTCTATATCAACTGAAAATTCTTGCATAATTTCACCTTCAGGTGTTTCTACGACCACATCAACAGTGTCATAATTTGTATCAATGTCTAGTATATCTGAATGTTCTAGTAAGTTTAATATTTCTTCATTGATTAACTCTACCACTTCCCAAGATGTGGTCAGATATGGTTCAGAAAATTGTGGTCCGTACCAACCTGTAGGATAACCAGCATCTACACCGTATAACTCAAAATTACCTGTAAGTGATTGATAATTATTTGGTTGTATAACTTGATTGTAAGTATAATTTCTATTATGCTCAAAATCTAGTTCTACCTCATGTTCAAACAAATGCACTTGTTCATTACTGTCAAATAAGGTGATTGTTAATTTAAAGATATCTCTACAATCAGAGTTTTGTGTAATACTTGTACAAGTGTTTAATCTTAGATTACTAGAATGTGAATTTACTGTAACACCATAATCTAAATCAAAACCAGCATTTATATCTGATATAGTCATTTGTGATTCTAAATCAAAGTCTTTATCATATGTGCCTGGATTATTCTTATGACCTGTCTGATACTGCCCATTGTTGACTCTGGTTCCTGCATCTCTATCAAATGAATCCATGTCGCCTATGTAATCTTCTGATTGTATAACCTCTTGTGAATTAGAGTGGAATACCAATGAGCAGTATAGCAAGAATGCTAAGAAGAACTTTATCATTTAGTTCCCCCTGCCGTTCATTGCTGGTTTCGGTCTTTCTATAGTGTACGTTTTGACTACTTTCTTGTCTGTCTTGTAACTGGTTTTGAGTTTTTTTTTAAAGTATTTACTTTTCTGTGGTATCTTATCTGTATTTAATTCCCACTCTTTCTTAGCATCATCTCCAATTTTTCCCTCATACGGGCACGGAGTCCCAGCCATCATCATGGCATCAAACACCCTATGGTCTTGACACAATGTAGATATGGCTGCAACCTTCATACCCATACCATATAATGACCTGGAAAGTTTTATTCTTTCACAGTTCTCATCTGAAACAGTAACACCAGAGGATAACCCTAATACAGGTGATTGCATACCAGCAGAATATGCCGATTTACAAACATCACTGTTATTAACAACCACTGAAGGTGCTGATGCAGTAGGAACCGATTTGTCTGTGACCACGGTTCCTGAAACTGTGGTATTAGTGTCTGCACTAATAACTGCTTTTGTTATGGTAAAAAATACCATAAATGTGATTATGCATAATATTATAACATTGAATAATTTCATGTTAAAGTCCTTGTTTTCTCTTAATATTTATACCTTGTCAAGGATTTGACAAATAAGTTTATTTGACTTATATAGGTGTCAAAATATTTATACAAAGCGAATCGATTCGATTATTTTTATTTTAATGATATTACTCATTTTGCTCAAACCCCTATCCACTATGACTTACAATGACCTATTGACAGGTGTTCCAGGTTTGCTATTATAATAGTATGATTAATAAAAACAAAAGGACACACACTATGTCAGACACTAAACAAACTATCAATTTCGTTGGTGTTTCTAATCAATGGGAAAATCAAAATAAAAAAGAGAGAAAAACCAACAAATGGGGTCAAGGTATCGATTACGGTTTCTATATAACAACCGAAGAAAATGATACATTAACTTATTTGAATACAACCTTTTTAGATGACTTAGTTGAGTTATTCAAAACAAAATATAAAATCGAAAATTCTTATATGGTTTCATCTTCAATGCATTTTGCAACTGAAAGTGGTTTCTATCATAATGATGCAGCTTTAAGAGTTTTTGAGTTAGCATATGATATAGCAAAATCTGATTCTAAGGATATAAAACAATATACTGATGGTGTGTTGCCTAATTCAGTTAGAATACATGATATAAAATTTACTGATTTAGTTGAAAGTAAATAAATATGTTGACATTTACACCCATTATGTTATTATAATAGTATACTGATTCGAAAGGACTAAATATGACACTATCATTAATCAATAAAAAATCAACTCTAGCAAAACTTCTTGCTACTGAAAATATAGAAGTTCAACAAAACAATGTTAGAACCGCTAGTTTTGATGTTAAGAATAGAATACTTACTATTCCTATTTTCAAGCATGAGAATAAAGATGTGCTTGACATGTTGATTGCTCACGAATGTGCCCATGCTTTATGGACTGGTCTTGATGACTGGAAATCTATTGTCGAAGAATCAGAAGAATTCAAAGCATATTGTAATGTTCTTGAAGATTGTAGAATAGACAGAATGATACAAAAGAAATATCCTGGTATAGTTAAGAACTATATTAAGGGTTATAGAGAATTAATTAAAATTGATTTCTTTGGTGTTAATAACAAAGACTTCAATACACTAAACTTAATTGATAGAATTAATCTTTTTTATAAATCATCAAAATCTGCCGATATTAGTTTTTATGATGCTGAGTGGGTTATTGATGAGATTGATAATCTTAAAAGTTTAGATGATGTAAAAGTTCTTGCTAGAAAATTAATTGAGCAAGAAAAGGCAAAACAAGAATCAACTTCAGATAATCACGAACAAGGTGACAGTAACAAAGAATCAACCTCAGATGTTTCTGATGATTCGCAATCAAGTTCTCAGTATGATGATAATGATACTGTTGATGACGTTACTGATGAAGATACTAAAGAAGAAGAAACTACTACTGAGCAAAAGTCTTCTGACGAAGAAGGTGAAGTACCTGGTGAAGGTGGTCAAGATAGTGAAAGTTCTACTATTAATAAAGAACCTGACCCTATCACTGAAGAACAAGATAAAATTATGCCTCAGACTGTTAAAAATGCTGAAAGTAATACAGATAAAGTTACTTATAGTGGTGACAAGTTTCTTAAATATTTTAACGTTCCTGATACTGATATCAAAAAAGCAGTTATCACAAATAGTCAATTCAGAAAAGACCATAAAGATAATTTTCTTAAACAGTTAGGTGCAAATAGATATAATGCTGATAGTTACAGAGTATTTTATGATTGGTTGAAAAAAGACTTTGCTAAATTCAAGCATGACAATCTTAAAACTGTTAATTACTTAGTAAAAGAATTTGAAATGAAAAAATCTGCTACTGCTTATAAAAGAGCTTCGACAGATAAAACTGGTGTTATCGACCCATTAAAGTTAAAGAACTATAAATTTTCAGATGACATTTTCAAGAGATTAACAATTTTACCTGACGGTAAAAATCATGGTTTTATTTTCTTACTTGACTGGTCAGGTTCTATGTATGATTGTATGGACACAACTATTGAGCAGTTAATGAATTTAGTTTACTTTGCTAAAAAGATAAACATACCTTTTAAAGTTTATGCTTTTACAGAATGGGGTAATAATTACACTGGTGCAAATACAGATATAAAACATCCTTTTAATTACAAAAACGGTGACTTAGAGATGAGGTCAAATGTTAGGTTGATTGACATTGCGTCACACACTTTAAAGAAAAGAGACCTTGACGAAAGTATGTTTTTCTTACACTATCACAAAGTTTATTATCAGTCACAGACTAGAGGTAGATATAATGATAGAAGTTATTCAGGTGCAATGTTCTGGATGCCTGAGGCATATAACTTATCATCAACACCTTTAAATGAAGCGTTAGTTGTGTTAGATAAAATAATACCTTTATTCAAAAACAAATACAGTATTGAAAAGTTATCATTAGTTACTTTAACTGATGGTCATGCAAATTCAATGAGTAGACACGTTATTGGTCAATCATTGTCTTCAGAAAACTTTGCAAGAGCAAGAGGTAAGGTTTTAGTACCAGTTATTAAAAATGGTAATAAAAGAATTATGATTAAGAAAAAGAATAGTAGAAATAGATATGGTTATGCTCACTCTTATGATTCTAGAGATTATACTAACTTGTTAATCACTTTGTTAAAACAAAAGTATAGTATGATTGCAGTTGGTTTCCACATTATGAAAAATGTTAACTATGGTATTTCAGATTATTGTACTGAAAAGAATTATGATAGTTTCAGAAAGAAAATGGTTAAAGGTTCTGCTGTTGCTGAAATTAAACATGGTTATGATGAGTTCTATGTTTTAAACAACAAAAAATTAAAAGTAATAGTTGACAATAATACTGATGAGATTACTGAAGATATGAAAACATCACAGATTAAAAGATTATTTTCAAAAGGTATGAAAGGTAAGATTACCTCAAGGGTTGTGTTAAATAAATTTATTGAAAAAGTTGCATAATAACTTGACATTTTAACCCAATCTGCTATTATAATGGTATAACGATTCGTAATGAAATATTTGAAAGGAACACTATGAAAACACGAACTGATAAAAAGATAGACGAACTAATCGCAAAAAATAACTACAATCTAGAATTATATAATCTTAAAGATATTAAGGGTATTATTAATTCTATTGACGATAATGTATACAAAAACTTCTATAGTTATGATAATGAGATATACACGTCTATGATTTATTTTTATGATACTACTAAAGATGCTTATACAGAATTAAGAATATCTGCAATTGGTAAAACAGAAAATGAATCTGTTGAAAATGTTATAAAAGTTTTAGAAGAATATGCATCTAAAACTAATAATGATAATATTGAGATTATTACAATATCAAGTATTAAAGAAGGTTTGAATAACCATTGCATGGATTCTTTCTTGAAAAAAATGAATAACGATTCGGTCTATGTAAGAGAATGTGCATAATGAATTATATACTTGACATTTTCACCAATTCTGCTATTATAATAGTATAACTGATTCGAAAGGACTAAACTATGAAAAAATCACAAATTGACTTTATTAACTTTGCAAAAGAAAAGTTTGGTACGGATGTACTAACTGTTTCTCAACTAAAAGAGGCGAATGCTTATTTTGGTTTCAAATATGCACCTCAGTGGTTAATTAAGAATGCTAACTACAAGGTCGCAAAATCTACTTTCAAACTTCCCGATACAAACGGTGAGTTGTTAGTAAATACTAAAATTCTTTCAGATACAAAAATCGAGAAAGCAGTTAAAGAAACTGTTTCTGAAAATGTTCAATCTGAAATAAAACAAGAGGCTGCATATATCGTGTCGTCACTTGTTGGTAATATAGTTCCTAAAAAAGACTCAACATTTGTTGCGTTTGGTAACTATTCTGATTTAAAATCAATCGTAAAATCTAAACAGTTTTATCCTGTGTTTATCACTGGTCTTTCTGGTAACGGTAAGACTATGGGTATCACTCAAGCATGTGCTGAAACCAATAGAGAATTGGTTAGAGTTAACATCACTATTGAAACTGATGAAGACGATTTACTTGGTGGTTACAGATTAAAAGATGGTGACACTGTTTGGCAAAATGGTCCAGTTATCGAGGCGATGCAAAGAGGTGCAGTTTTACTTCTTGACGAAATCGATTTAGCATCTAATAAGATTATGTGTTTGCAACCAATCTTAGAAGGTAACGGTGTGTTTGTTAAAAAGATTAACAAGTTTGTTTCACCTCAACCAGGTTTTCAAGTGTTTGCTACTGCTAACACTAAAGGTCAAGGTTCTGATGATGGTAAGTTCATTGGTACTAACGTTCTTAACGAGGCGTTCCTTGAAAGATTTCCAATTACATTTGAGCAGAAATATCCTTCAGTGTCAATTGAGAAAAAAATACTTGCTAACGTATTGACTAATGCTGGTAAGTCTGATAATGAGTTTGCTACCAAGTTGACTACATGGGCAGACGTTATTAGAAAAACTTACTTCGAAGGTGGTGTAGATGAGATAATTTCCACCAGAAGATTAGTTCATATTGTTCAAGCATATATCATCTTCAACAATAGGTTAAAAGCAATTGAATTGTGTACTAACAGATTTGATGATGATACAAAGAATTCTTTTGTTGATTTATATACTAAAGTGGATGCAGGTGCTAGTGCTGAAGACATCATTAAGGACCAGCAATCAAGTGAATTGACTGAGAATACGGAGGATACATCCGAAGATGGTGAAGAAGATATCATCTAAAAGTATCATTCATAGTGTAGTCCTTGGGAGAGGGGGTAGTGTCCCTCTCCCGTTTTGTATATTGGAAGGGGGTGATTTTATTGGTGAAAGTATTTGTTAGAAAAAATAATGTAGAACAAGCAATTAGAGTTCTTAGAAAAAAGGTACAAAAAGAAGGTATCTTGAAAAGAGTTCGTCAAACTAGATACTTTGAAAGTCCCTCTGAAAAGAGAATACGAAAAGAAAAAGAAGGTAGAAAAAACTTTTTGAAGAAAAAAAGAAAAATGGAAAAGTTAGGTTTTAACTAAATAGTTTTAGTCTTATAAGAGAGGTCATTGTGACCTCTCTTTTTTAGGATTAGCGTTATATTACAATTTTATTACAAAAGGAAAAAGAGATGAAATATTTACTAATAATAGCATTGCTACTAACATCTGCTTGTGTTTCAGCAGGTGATAATATTATTGATAGTGTAGGTTACCGTTATTACCATGATATGGACAATGAACAAAATGGTTCAAAGTTTAGAGCATACGCAACCAAAGAATTTTATAAAAGTAGACTGAAGTTTGCTTATGAAAGAAAACGAACTGGTAGAGGTGTCGAGGCAGGTACCTGGTTTATTGACCACGCAATTAAGTTCTAATGAAAAAAAAGGATAGAAGTGACTTATACATTAAGGTAATAGTTACTCCTATGTTTCTTTGGATATTCTATGTTTGTTTTATGGCAGTGTGGGCAACTTTCTGTGAGAAGTGCCCACACAATTGGTACGCAAAATATATGCAACCTATTTCAAACTATCTTAACCCTCCGCAACCAGTGAACAGTGAGGACACTGAAGACGATTACGAAGAATTTGAAGACGATTAAAGAAATCTTTCTTCTTCTTCTCATCCAATAGTTTCTTATATAAATGTAATGTTTGATTACTCATAACACCCTCCTAACATTACTGTTAAAAAAGTGCGTTACTTCGGGTAAAAAACCCTACTTCCGACCAGAATGGTCTAACGATTGCTTTTAGATATTTATATAACTTGTATTATGTTTTTTCTTACGAGTATACTTTTTTTTATCTCCGTGATTACCCATAGCATTTGAACCTCTCAAGGCACTCAAAAACGCAGAAAACGGATTCCTGGACTTAACTGTTTTTTTCTTAGATTTTATTCCCATTCTGATATACACCTATACTCTATACTATTAATACCTCTTGTAGTATAAACCAATCTCTGTGGTTCTTTTGTAATCTGCTCCTGAGCAACCAGACATTCTTGCATAGTTGCGTAAGGTATTTCAATCTTGACCTTGTCATTAAACACAATCATCAAATAGACCAGCAAAGACATTTTCCGATTTTCCTAGAAAGGCATCTTTATTGCAAGATACGATATAATAATAATTACCGTAATGATAAACAAAATAAACAATACATCCATAATCATACTGCAAAGGACTCCCCACAACCACATGATGCAGTTGCGTTTGGATTACTTACCTTGAGAAAACTACCACCCAATTCTGTAACATAATCAATGGTACAACCAATCACATACATCTCAGCAATAGGGTCAATATGTAAGTTAGCAACCGTAGGTGACTTGTCTGTGGTCTCCCAAACATACTGAAAACCAGAACACCCACCACCATTTACTGATAGATATACATTAGGGTCACCCACCGTCTTGAGATACTGTTTAGCACTCTCTGTAAGATTAACTATTTCTGACATCCGTCCCATTCATCAAACGGGTGGTCGTAGTCTTCTTCAAACGACTTTCCACTCATAAAAAATACTCCGAAAAAAAATTGTAATTAAAGTTACTACTATTTATCTTTCTTATATAACAGACAGTGTAACATATATACCCACCCTGAGGCAATGCTGGAAATGATAAAGACAAGCAATCGATACCACCGAGAGATGTTATTGCATTTATAGATTAAACTTTTACGGAGTTTCCCTAAGTCGATTCGGTCCATACCTTTGTCCTAGTTTAAGTCTATCGTAGAACCTGTGTGAACCACGGACCCTACAGTATTGTCAGTGGTTGAACCTGATACTGATACACTTCTAGAACCTGCTACTGTCATGTTGTAGTTACCACCTACCTTTAAATTAAAGTCACCACCACTATTCAGGTTCATCTTACCATCACTACCTGTGGTAATGTTCACGTTACCGGAGTCCACCTGTATATTGATATTAGCACCTGCACCTATTTGTATATCGTAGTTGTTAAAGAGAGACCCACTCTTATTGATGTATAACTTGTAATGACCATCTATAGAAAGGTCCTTGCTACCTGAAATAAGTGCTTGACTTTTACCATTGGTTATGCTATAATGGTCACCTACAACCGAATCGAC
>MDTG01076698.1_pt1 | contig 10737 bp, 6 predicted proteins | sample 811421 | NCBI WGS metagenome assembly MDTG01 (sample SAMN05326645, study PRJNA326480) | marine metagenome | isolation source: seawater | place: Pacific Ocean: South East | collected 2011
ACGCTTCCCCAGGCGAGGAGCAGGGTCGCCAGATCGGCGGCGTCCACTTCGCCGTCGCCATCGAGATCCGCGGGGCAGCCCGCTCCGGGGATCAGCACGACCTCGAACAGCTGGTTCGACGCGAAGGTTTGCGGGAACGTCGTGATGCCCTGGCCGTTGGCGACGATTCCACCGTAGAGGTAGGCGACCCTCGTCGGTTCGACGATCGAATCGAGTTCGATCTGCCGTTTCGACTCGTCGGCGATTCGGATGGTCAGGGTGTCGATGCCGTTGAACCAGCGGTTCCCGTCCTCGTCGGTGCTCATCGGATACGACGTGCCGATGAGGTGCTGGCTCCAGGAACCGGTGTCCGGCGCATACCGGACCGCGAGCGCATCGTTCGAGTAGGGCACGCTGTTGTTCTCGACCAGCGCGCCGTCGGCGAGCACCTGGTAGCCGAGTCCACCGAACGACACGAACCAGTTCTCGCGACGGGATTCGGACCAGAGGGACAGCCTCGCGGATTCGTACACGTTGAATCCCTGTCGCAGGGCCCGGGGATCCTCGGGTTCCCGCATCGACATCCCGCCGTCCGCGTCGATCACGATCGGAACCGTCCAGACGCCGTCCTCCAGCGTGAAGACGCCGCCCAGCGCGACCGCGCCGTCACCGTCGGGAACGACGGCGGGGAAGACGTTGAGGTCGCGTCGTCGAGCCCATGCGGGCGGGGAGGCGGTCTCTCCCAGGTAGACGGGTGCGGCGTCGGGACCGGGACCGTCGAGCTTGAACCGTCGGATGCTCCGGGTGTAGATCTGGGTGGTGCCCACGGACGGGCAGACGTTCTCGTCGACGTATCCACCCTGGTAGCTCTGGCCCAGGCACGACCACAGCTCGTCCCCGTTCGAGATCAGGATCCCGCCGCAGATCGTGAAGAAGTCGGCCGGGGCGTTCTTCGGGGCGTCGTGGAAGTGGATGTGGTCCGCCAGGGAGGACCGGTCGCCGCGGACCCATCCGATGACGCCCGGGACGTCGAAGACCCGGAGCGTCGAGAAGGTGACGTAGTCCCCGCGCTCGTCGATCCCGTATCCCCCCATGGACACCAGGCGTTCGCCGAGCTCCCTCGTCAGGGTGTTGCTCGAGGCGAGCGACGCGATCTGGTTGGGGGTGAGTCCGGTGTCCCCGTCCTCGAGGGACCTGGTGAACGTCTCGCGCATCTCGAAGTCGACCACCATGAGCGAACGATTGAACTCGGCGGCGGGCCAGTTCACGTTCGGGTTGCAGGTGAAGTTGTGAAGTCCCGACGCCTTGCCGCCGACGAGCAGGAGTTGATCCTCGTATATCGCGAAGGCCGCTGAATGGATGGCGGGCAGCGGGTCTCCGATCCACTCGACGAGTTCCAGCTCCATCTGGAACGGGACGCCATCGGTGACCATCGGCGAGAGCATGTCCGTCTGATTCTGGGCCATCGTGGCCACGGTCATCCCGGCGGTCGCGACGGCGGCCACCCAGGGCATCTTCCTGATCTGGGTCATGGCTTTCTCCTGTGCTCCGAACTTAGCCGAGACCGGCGCGGATTCAACCCAAATGGCGGTGATGGCCGCACGAGCGTGATCAGAGTTCGGTCCTGATCGCCCACAGATCGGGGAAGAGCGGCTGGAACAGGGTCTTCTGGAGGTAACCCACGCCCGGGGATCCGCCCGTGCCCTGCTTGAAACCGATCGTCCGTTCGACCATCTTCACGTGCCGGTATCGCCACTCCTGGATGCCTTCGTCGAGATCGACGAGCAACTCGCAGAGGCCTCGGAGCCTCGGCAGCTCCCGGTACATCCGGATCAGTCCGGGATGCATCGCCGCGCAGGCGCGGGTCGGTTCGGTCCCTTCGGCGAAGGCCTCGGGGGGCACCGTCACGCCGTTTCGAGCCAGGAAGCCGAGGACGCTCTCCCAGACGGACGGCTCCTCGAGGCGGCGGGCGAGCGTCGCACGCTCGTCGGATCCCGCGGGATAGTTGGCGAGCGGCCGCTCCCGCTTGTACCCGAGCATGAACTCCCATTCACGGAACTGCACGCTCTGGAAGCCGCTCGAACTCGCGAGGAAGTCCCGGAACGAGAGAAAGGAGACCGGCGTCATCGTCTCGAGCACGTCGATCTGGCCGACCATCGTCTTGAGGATCGTCAGGATCCGGCCGAGCGTCGACTCGGCGCCGATCAGGTCGTCCGAGTCGAGCAGGCCGCGGAGTCCCTCGGTCTCGTGGATCTGCTGCTTGAACCAGAGCTCGTAGACCTGGTGGATGACGATGAAGAGCATCTCGTCATGCTCCGGTCCGTCCGACTCGGGGATCTGGAGCGCGAGGAGTTCGGGAACGCGGAGATAGCTGGAGTAGGTGAGTTCCACGCGCCCAATGCTACGTCGAACCGGGTCAGACCGCGCCGATCGCGTCCGCGACCGGTCGCCACGCGCACGGCTCCGGGAGTCCGTGACGCTCGCACAGCAGGCCCGAGGTGATCTGGGAGGACAGGAAGATCACCGGCAGCCCCGATCCGGGGTGGGTCCCGCCACCGACGAGCCAGACGCCCTCGACGTCCTCGAGTTCGTGCTGCGGGCGACGGTGGAGCATCTGGTCGAGACCGTGAGCGAGATTGAAGGTCGCCCCCAGGTTGATCCGTTCGTCCCGCCAGTCGGCGGGGGTGACCATCTTCTCGGCCCGGATCCGGTCACGGACGTCGGGGATCCCGAAGACGTCGCCGAGCTTGTCCAGCGTCGACTCGCGGAGCGCCGGACCGGCGATGTCCCAGTCGATGGCCCCGCCGTCGTGCGGAGTGGGAACGAGCACGTACAGCGACGAATCCCCATCGGGTGCGAGGCTCGGATCGATCCGCGAGGGGTTGTGGACGTAGGTCGACGCGTCCTCGGTCAGCCGACCGGCCCCGATGTCCTCGAGGTTCTCCCGATAGGTGCGGGAGGTGTAGATCGCGTGGTGCGGGAGATCGACCTCGCCTTCGAGGCCGAGGTAGAGCATGAAGGTGCTGCAGGAGTACTTCTTGGAGTCGATCTTGCGGTCCGACCACTTGCGGCGGAGCCCGGACGGGATCAGGTTCTTCATCGCCCAGGTCGCGTCGGCGTTCACGACCACCTCGTCGTAGCGGTGCTGCCCGGACTTCGACCGGAGGCCCGTCGCCCGGCTGCCCTCGAACTCGATCGCCTCGACCGCGTCGTCGAGACGGATGGTCCCGCCGAGATCGACGAAGACCTCGGCCATCGCGTCCATCAGGGCGTTGCAGCCGCCCTTCGGATGCCAGACCCCGTACTCGTACTCGATGAACGGAAGGATCGAGAAGAGTCCCGGGCAGTCGAACGGGCTCATGCCGAGGTACTTGCTCTGGAACGAGAGGGCGAGTCGGACGTGCTCGTTCCTGAAGTAGCCGCTCAGGTTCCCGTGCACGGACTGCCAGGGCTTCAGGAGGGGCCCGACCTTCAGCGTGTCGAGATTGACGAGGTCGAGCGGGGATCGGATGGGGCGTCGAAGCAGCGGCGTCATCAGCTCGAGCTTTCGACGATTGTCGGCCATGAATCTGCGGAACGCCTCCCCGTCGCCGGGCTCGATCGCCTCGAGGGTCTCCGCCATGCGGTCGACGTCCTGCGTCGCGTCGATCCGCAGCGGGTCCTGGCCGGGACGGCCGATCAGCAGCCGGTACATCGGGTCGAGCCGGTGGAGATCGGCGTGGTCGGCGAGCCGCCGTCCGCAGGCCGAGAAGATCTCCTCCAGCACCCACGGCATCATGAAGAACGTCGGACCGGTGTCGAAGGAGAAGTCGCCGACCTGGGTGCGTCGCGTCCGGCCTCCCACCCGCGGTCGAGCCTCGTGGATCGTGACGTCGGCACCGGCGTGTGCGAGGAGCATGGCGGCGGAGAGGCCGCCGGGGCCCGCGCCAACCATGGCGATTCGGGGACGGCCCGGGGTCGATCTGGCGGGGTCGGATGCGATCATGGAGGACGGTTCGCTCGCGGGGGGGGATGGATGCGTCGGGCGGTCGGATGCATCCGGATCGGTTCGGGTACGAAACGGCCGCTAGACTACCCAATCGCGTGGACGAACGGTCCGCTCGAGGAGCCGAAGCATGTCGACAGAACTCAGCGCCGCGGGGTTGAACCGACCCGTCGCGTCGGCGGTTCCGGAAGGAGATCCCGCACGGATCCCGGGCCGTCCCGGCCCCGGTGGACCCTCGGCGCGCGATGCCGTCGACGCCGGCTGTCGACCCGTCTCCGGCAATCAGCTCACGATGGCGGCGAGACGGACGTGGGCCGGACGATTCGGAAGCCTCGTCGCCGCCGATCGGTCTCGATTCGCCGAGCTGGTGCGGGCCGAGACCGGAAAGCCCGAATGGGAGACGCTCGTCGCGGAGATCATGCCGCTGGTCGCCTCGGCGAGGTGGCACGCCCGTCGCGCCGGCCGACTGCTCGCGGATCGCCGGCTCCCGGGACGCCCGTGGTGGATGGTGGGGCAGTCCGCCCGCGTCCGACGCGTCCCGCTCGGCCGGGTCGGAATCATCGCGACGTGGAACTATCCGGTCCAGCTTCTCGGCATTCAGATCGTGCAGGCGGTCATGGCGGGCAACCGGGTGATCGTGAAGCCGAGCGAGCGGTCGCCCCGCTCCCAGCACCGGCTGATCGAACTGGCCAGGGCGGCGGGGCTTCCCCCGGGCGTTCTCGACACCGTTTCGCCGGATCGCGAGTCGGGTGCGGCCCTTCTCGCCGAGCCGGACCTCGATCACCTGGTGTTCACCGGATCGACCTCCGTCGGGCGACGGGTCGCGGCGGCCGCGGCGGAACGAATGCTCCCCACCACGCTGGAGCTCAGCGGCTGCGATTCCGCGGTGGTGCTCGCGGACGCGGATCCGGTGCTCGCGGCTCGTTCGATCTGGAATGCGGTCGTCTTCAACGCCGGGCAGACCTGCATGGCGCCCCGGCGCGTCCTCGTGCACGCCGACGTCGCGGCGGCGTTCGCCGCGGCGATCGTCCCCCTCGCCGCCGGCGCGGGTCTTCGCACGATGATCGATCTCCCGGCCGCCGAGACGCATCGACGGCTCGTCGAGGACGCCGTGGCCCGGGGCGGAAAACTCGCGTCGATGGCGACGGACCGGGAGGACGACCGCCGGGTGCGACCCCAGGCGATCATCGACTGTCCCATCGACGCGGAAGCGCTCTTCGCGGACCACTTCGGCCCGCTGCTCGCGGTCCGGGCGTGGCGGGACGAGTCGGACCTGCTGTCGCTCCACCGCCGCGGCGGGCGACATCTCGCGACCTCGGTCTTCACCCAGTGGCCGTCCACCGCCGACGAACTGGCGACGCGGCTCGGCGGCGGGATCGTCACGATCAACGACTGCCTCCTTCCTTCCGCCCATCCGGCGACCTCGATCGCGCCGGTGGGGGAGAGCGGATGGGGGGTCAGCCGCGGGGTCGAAGGCCTGCTCGCGATGACCCGGCCGGTGATGGTCACTCGAACCGGCGGGCTCCGCCCGCCGACGGGCGAACCGGACCCGCGGGCGAAGCGATTTCTCGAAGGACTGGTCCGATGGTGGGGGCGGGGCGTCGTGCCGCCGCCGGACACCGATTGAACCGACCGCGAGGTCGGACGCGAATTCCTGGGCTCCCGCATCGGCGGACACCCGCAACGGAGTGAAGACGAATGTCGAAGGAACGAACTCGAGCCGTGGTCATCGGCGGTGGACTGGCCGGACTCTCGGCCGCGGTCGAACTGCGGACCCGCGGGCTCGAGGTGACGATCATCGATCGGAACCAACACCTCGGCGGGAAGATGAACATCCTCGAGGAGAGCGGTTACACCTTCGACATGGGGCCCACCATCCTCACGATGCCGCATGTCATCCGGGGGATCATCGAGCGAACCGGTCGGACCGTCTCCGACTACGTGGACATCATCGACCTCGACCCGCAGTGGCGGTGCATGTACGAGGACGGCACGGTGATCGACCTGCGGGGCGACGTCGACGTCATGGCGGCGACGCTCGACCGCCAGTATCCGGGGCGGGGCGTGGGTGCGGGCTGGAGATCCTTCATCGACTACAGCCGCCGGATGTACGGTCTCAGCGAGAAGGTCTTCTTCTACAAGGACATCGGCGGGATCCCGGACATGATGCGGGCGACGCCGACGACCGAGCCCGGAATCCTCAAGGACGTGCTCGCCATGAGGATGCACTCGACCGTCGGTCGGACCATTCTCAAGCACATCAAGGAACCCCACGTCGCGCAGATGTGCGAGCACTTCCTCCAGTACGTGGGCTCGAGCCCGTTTCTCGCCCCGGCCATCCTGACGCTCATCGCCGCGGCTCAGACCGACCATGGCTGCTGCTACACCATGGGCGGCACCCGGAAGATCGCGGGAAGCCTCGCCCGGATCCTGGAGGAGGAGGAGACCGAGATCATCCTCGGCACCGGGGTGGCGAGGATCATCCACGACGGGAAGCGGGCCACCGGCGTCGAACTCGAGAACGGGAGGATGATCGACGCCGACCTCGTGGTCAGCAACTGCGACGTCCAGCGGACGTACCGGGATCTCATGGGGGACGACACCTCCCTGAACGAACAGGCGCGCATCGGGCGCCGATACACGCCGGCCTGCAGCGGCGTGGTCTTCTATCTCGGACTCGACCGCCAGTACGACCATCTTCTTCACCACGACTTCCTCTTCAGCGCGGATCCGGCCTACGAGTTCGCGGACATCTACGACCGCGGCATCCCCGCCCGCGATCCGTCCGTCTACCTGGCGGTGCCGAGCCGGACCGATCCGGGCCAGGCCCCGGAGGGCGGCGAGTCCCTCTACGCCCTGATCCACACCCCGTACCTCCGTCCCGGCCAGGAGTGGCACGGTCGAGGGGGGCTGCTGGAGCAGTACCGTCCGGTCATCATCGACAAGTTGAAGCGGATGGGCATGGAGGATCTCGAATCGCACATCGTGGTCGAGAAGCACCTCACGCCCGAGGACATCGAGCGGATGTACAACGCGGAAGGCGGAGCGATCTACGGCCTCGCCAGTCACGGTCGGCTGGCCGGGGGATTCAAGCCGAAGAATCGCAGCCGCGTCCTGCGAAACCTGTATCTTGCCGGAGGCAGTGCGAATCCGGGCCCCGGTGTCCCGATGGTGCTGATGAGCGGGGTGACCGCCGCCCTCGCCGCCGCCGAGGATCTGGGGATCGGTGATCCGCGTCCGTCCGGTTCGATGCAGGAGCGAGAATGTCCGGAACCGATGATGACCGGTTGATCCCGGAGGTTCGCTCGCCTCGCTTCCGTCGGTTCTTCGCCGGATACGCCGGACGCCTGATCTCGAGGCGGTTCCACGGCGTTCGCCTGATGCACGGGAGCAGGGAGGTCCTGGAGTCGATCGGGTCCGGGCGAACCCCCGCGATCACGCTGTTCACGCATGCGTCCTGGTGGGATCCGCTCGCCGGTCTGATGCTCTGGAACCGGTTCATGCACGAACGGGACGCGTTCCTACCGATGGAGCGGGACCAGCTGGAGCGATTCAGGTTCTTTCGAAGACTCGGTACGTTCGGAATCGATCCGGACGATCCGGCCTCGCTGGAACGGATGCGCGACCACGTGCTCGATCGGTTCGCGGAACGACCGACGTCGCTGCTGGGGCTCACGCCCCAGGGACGGTTCACCGATCCCCGATCGCCGATCAGGCTCCGCCCCGGCGCCGCCGCCATCGCCGCGGCGCTTCCCGAGCCGCCGACGGTGGCGACGGTCGCCATCGAATACGTGTTCTGGCAGGACGCCCGTCCCGAGATGCTGGTGTCCGCGGAGGCCTGCGAGGCGCCCACGGTCGGGACCACCGCCGGCTGGCACCGCCGGATGTCCGAGGCCTTCACCGCCACCACCGAACGGCTCGCATCCGCCGCGATGTCGCGGGACCCCGACGCCTTCGAACTCGTGGCGGGCGGCGCCGCGAGGATCAATCCGGTCATGGACGCCTGGCTGCGGCTCCGTGGACGATCGGGCGGCATTCGAGCATCCCGCCGCGATCCGACCGGAGCCTCCGGATGACGACGGCCTTTTCGATCACGACGTGGATCGGCCAGGCGCCGGTGCCGACGGACGCGGTCCTGGTGTGGTGGATGTCCGCCTCGGTCGCGATCTGCGGATTCGCCCTGCTGTTGTCGGTGGTCAACCTCCGACGCTTCTCGATCGCGCCCGCGCCCCTCGAAGACGATGCCGGATGGTCGCTCACGGTGTGCATCCCGGCCCGGGACGAAGCGGAGAATCTCGAGCCGTGCGTGCGAGCGGTGCTTCGAGCCGCCGACGCCGATGCCGGATCGAACACCGTCGTGATGGTCTACGACGACGGGAGCGAGGACGCCACGCCCGCGATCCTCGCGGAGCTCGCGGCGGAGGATCGGCGGGTCCTCGCCGCGGAGACGAGGCCGCTGCCGAAGGGATGGAACGGGAAGCAGCATGCGTGTGATCGCATGGGAAGGCAGGCGGAGTCCGACTGGATGCTGTTCATCGACGCGGATGTCAGGCTGTCTCCGGACGCCCTGGTCCGGACCCGCGCGGCCGCCCGACGCCGCACCGGCGCGAATCCGCCACCGAAGCTGCTCTCCGCCTTCCCGAGGGAGCGGACGGAAGGACTCGGCGAGGCGATGGTGATACCCCTGATCCACTTCATCCTCATGGCGTACCTGCCGTTCGGCCGCATGCGCAACACGCTGGATCCCGCGGCAAGCGCGGCCTGCGGCCAGTACGTGCTCGTCGAACGCGATGCGTGGACCGAGATCGGTGGTCACGAATCGATCCGCGAATCGATGCACGACGGCGTGCTGCTCCCGAGGATGTTCCGGCGCGGTGGTCACGCCACCGACGTGTTCGATGCCACCGACATCGTGGAATGCCGGATGTACCGCGGCTTCCGGGAGACCTGGTCGGGATTCGTCAAGAACGCGTACGAGGGTCTCGGCAACGTGCTGTTGCTGCTGCTGCTCACCGTGCTTCATCTCGGCGGACACGTCGCGCCCTGGTTCGTGGCGTCGATCGGCGGCATCGGCCTCGTGCTCGACCTCGGAATCCCCGTTTCCAAGCCTGCAGCCGGGCTCGCGGTCGCCGCGATCGGTCTGCAGCTGGTCCAGCGTTCGATGCTCGCGAGTCGCTTCAGGCAGGATCGACGCATCGTCGCGCTGCATGCGCCGTCGCTCGTGCTGCTCACCGTGATCCAGTGGTGGAGTCTCGTGATGCACCTGACCGGACGTCGGTCGTGGCGCGGGCGAACCGCGTGACGCGTCGCGCAGGCTTGACGCGGCGTCGGTCGGTTGGGTAGCGTTCACTCGTGCCGAACGACGAACGACTTGATCGAGTCGAACGACGTCTTCAAGAACTGATCGGGCGGTTGGATCGTCTTGAGGAATTGATCGGTGCGGGCGACGACGGATCGGATCGAGGATCCCTCGATTCGAAAACGTCCGACAACGCGGAGTCGACGGACTCCGCCATGAAGGCTGCAGCCAACGCGGCCGACGAGGCGACTCCGACCGTCCCGTCGGCCGCGGCTCCTTTCCGGCCCGCCCGAGCGACCCCGCCTCCGATTCCGGCGAGCGCGGAGCCGAAGGCCGGCGACTCGACCGATCCATCCCCGGACCTCGACATCCCGTCGGCCGCGGTGATCAGCGACGTGGGAGCCGATTGGTCCCCCGGGCGCGACGAGGATCAGGCCGCTTCGCCCGCCGAGGGCGTGCCCGCGGTCGGCTCGTCGGGCCCGCCATCCACCCGTGGCGAACTCCGTTCGAAGATCGACATGGAGCAGTTGATCGGCGGGCGGATCATGGCGGTGGTGGGTGGCGTGATCGTGATCCTCGCGGCACTCTTCTTCGCGAAACTCGCCTACGACAACGGATGGATCGGCGGGATCCCCGCGATCGTCCGCGCCCTGGTGCTCGCCGGCTTCGGTGCGGGCCTGCTGGTGGCGGGTGAGTTCGTGCATCGACGATTCGGCAAGACGGCGGCGATCGGTCCGTTTCTCGCCGGGCTTGGCATCCTCTACGTCGATGCCTGGGTCTCGGGCACCATCCTCGGACTGCTCGATCCACTCGGTGCGCTCGTCGCGATGGGGCTGGTCACGGTCGTTGGGATAATCGTCACGGCTCGATCGGGCTCGGTCGCGATCGGCATCACCAGCATCGCCGCCGGCGCGTTCGCGCCCTACATCGCCGGTGGGGACGGTGGTCCGACCGGTCTCGGTCTCTATCTCACCGCCCTCCTCATCATCGCATTCGTCGCCGCGTCGGTACGGCCGCGTCCGTTCCTCCGCATCCGCGTCCCCGCCTTCGTGATCCTGCTCTGCACCGCGATCCCCTGGATGTTCCTCTCGGTCGACAAGGGGGAGGTCACGGTGCTCCTGATCATCGGATCCGGGTGGTGGCTGCTGGTCCACGCCCAGGCGTTGCACACATCGATGCGCGGGTTCGCATCGACGTGGAATGCGGGCCTCGGGTTCGCGTCGACCGCGGTGTTCGCGATCGCGATGCCGCTCGCGGTTCGAGCGGCCGGCGGCGGCGGGGTCGCCTGGAACACGCTGGAGGGCTGGATTCCGCTGGGGCTGGCGGCCCTGTCGATGGTCACGGTCTTCCAGGCGGGAACGGGCCTCGATGCCATCCGTCCCGCCGGGGATCGATCGCCGTCGAGGCGACGCGAGCGGGCGGTCGACCTCATGTCGCTGGTGCTCTGGATCGAGACGGCGGTGCTGCTCTTCGC
>MDTG01117695.1_pt1 | contig 10737 bp, 11 predicted proteins | sample 811421 | NCBI WGS metagenome assembly MDTG01 (sample SAMN05326645, study PRJNA326480) | marine metagenome | isolation source: seawater | place: Pacific Ocean: South East | collected 2011
CGCATTTTCAACTGGGTCCCAGAACCACCAGCCACCCCAGCCAAGTTCGTAATATGCCCACCAGCTACCTAAGGCGATACCCGCTGTTAAAAACGCCCAAGCCACGGTTGTCCAAGGACGAGACCAACGGGCCCAAGCCGCATCCAAACGGCCACTTAATAAAGCGGCAATGGCAAACGCAAACGCCACCGAAAACCCTACATATCCCATGTACAACATTGGCGGGTGCACAATTAAACCAAAGTCTTGAAGTAACGGGTTTAGGTCCTGACCGTCTAATGGAATATTCGGTAAAATGCGCTCAAATGGGTTAGAGGTAAATAAGGTAAACAGTATAAAACCAACACTGATTAACCCCATGATACCCAACACACGAGCAAGAATATCAATAGGTAGATTGCGAGAGAAAATACTTACCGCAATGGTCCATGCACTCAATAATAAAACCCACAAAAGTAATGAACCTTCATGGGAACCCCAAACCGCACTGATCTTATATTGAACCGGCAATAAGCTATTTGAGTTATTGGCGATGTACGCCACAGAAAAATCATCGTTTACAAAACTCACCGCCAGAGCAATAAACGAAATCAAAAGAAATAGAAACTGCCCCCAACTTAATGGTCGACTCATAACCATCAAAGATGTGCGCCCAGTTGCGGTACCCACAAACGGCACCACACTTTGCAAACAGGCAAATACCAGCGCTAAAATCAGCGCAAAATGACCTAGTTCAGGCAACATTATTTTTTCACTCCCCAATCAGTAACGTGCGCTTTTAACATCGTCTTGGCCCTTGTTATGTGCCTTTTCTAGGGCGTCAGCCACTTCAGGCGGCATGTAATTTTCATCGTGCTTCGCTAGCACTTCTGAGGCGATAAATACATTATTCTCATTAAGCTGACCAAGTGCCACGATGCCCTGACCCTCTCTGAATAAATCCGGCAAAATGCCATCAAACTCAATAGTGATAATGTCTTTTCCATCGGTTACACCAAAGCTTACGGTCAAACCCTCTTTGACTCGGCTCACACTGCCTTCCACCACCATACCGCCAGCACGAATGGTTCGATTGATCGGCGCTTCACCTGCTGCAATTTGTGTCGGGGTATAAAACAAATTAATGTTTTCTTTCAGTGCAACCAACATCAAGCCCACAGCCAGTGCAATCCCGCCGAGCATGAAGAGAATAATGAAGAGTTTCTGTTTACGTTGTGGATGCATTACTTCTGCTCCCGGCGCATCTGGCGCTCAATATCTTTAATAATTTTTTTTCGTGTAAGCATAGGGGCAACGAAATTCTGAGCAATAATTAAGCAAGTGATACCGTAACTTAACCAAACAAAGATCCCATGACCGCCCATATGCATGAATTCTGTGAAGCTATCAAAAAACATCAGCGATTTGCTCCCATGCTAAGAAGGCTTTTTACCCATTTAGTTCGACGTTCGCGCCATAAAATTTCATTGCGGGTGCGAGCAAACACCCAAACCGCAAACCAACAATAAAAACCAATAATGGTCAGCACCAAAGGAATAAACATTTCAGGTGCCATGGTGGGTTTTTTCGTCAGCGTGATCGTGGCCGGCTGGTGCAGGGTATTCCACCACTCCACACTGTATTTAATAATCGGGATATTTATGCTGCCCACCAAAGCCAAAACCGCAGCGGCTTTATTGGCCATTTCTTCACTTTCAATGGCGTTATAAATCGCCATTACACCCATATACAAAAACAACAAAATTAACATAGAGGTTAAACGAGCATCCCAAACCCACCATGTTCCCCAAGTAGGCTTACCCCAGATGGCACCGGTCACCAAGGCAATCACCGCTAAACTGGCTCCAATGGGCGCAATGGTTTTCCCCACTACAAAGGACATTTTCATTTTCCAAACCAGACCCACCAGCCCAGCCACGGCCATCATGATATAAGCGCTTTGGCTTAATAAAGCCGCCGGCACATGAATGTAAATAATCCGAAAGCTATTCCCTTGCAGGTAATCCGCTGGGGCAAATGCAAGACCCCATATCACACCCACTAGCGTAAGCGCGGTCCCGATCCATAAAAACCACGGTGACCAGCGGCTGGTAATTTCGTAAAACCATTTGGGCGACCCCAATTGATGGTAGAGTCTTTTAAGTGCAGACCACATGTTAAACGACCTTAATAAACAAAATTCAACAAAAACCAAATGGCGCGTCAGCGAGCGATAGAGATCTTCAACGCAGCTGCACTGGCAACCGGCGCCAACACCAACATAAGAGCTAAATACGCGCCTAAAAATGCTAAATGCCCCGTATACGTATTACCATCAATGCCCGCCTGAACAGAGCTGGCTGCAAATATAAGTACGGGAATATACAAAGGAAGGATCAATAAAGGCATCAGCATGCCGCCTTTTTTCAACCCAACGGTTAATCCAGCACCAATGGAACCCAATAAACTCAAAGTGGGTGTACCCAGCAATAAACTCAGCACTAAGGGCACATAACCGCCTTCAGGTAACGCCAGCATCACACCTAACAAAGGGGCCATGAGCGTTAGGGGTAAACCGGCCATCAACCAATGCAATAAGGTCTTCACTAATACGAACAACAAGGTGGGCTGGGGCTGCAATATAATTTGCTCAAGACTGCCGTCGTCATAATCACTTTTAAACATCAAATCCAAAGACAGCAAGGTGGCCAAAAGCGCCCCCACCCAAATAATACCCGGTGCAATTAACCCCAAAAATTTTGGATCCGGTGTTACCGCCAAAGGAAACAAACTGGCCACCATTAAAAAGAACATAAGCGGGTTGAGTAACTCACCGCGATTGCGAAAGGCGATTAACAGGTCACGTTTGAATAATGCCATGAGCGAAGAGGATGCAAACATTTATTGCGCCTCCCCTGTCTCATGGTGTTTGGTAGCGTGGACACTAGAAGTAAACTCACCCAGAGCCACTTCTTCCACATCCACCGCCAACTGATGGTGAGTGGTTAGTATCACTAAACCGCCGGCCTGCGCATGCTCAATAATACGCTGCTCGAGCTGAGCCACCCCGTCTTTATCAATGGCGGTAAAGGGCTCGTCGAGAATCCAGATGGTTTTATCTTCAAGATACAAACGGGCAAGGGCCACTCGACGTTGCTGGCCAGCTGATAAGCCGCTGGCCAATACATCTTCAAAGCCTTTTAGGCCAACTTTTTCCAAGGCCTGATAAACCTCACTTCGATTCGCTTGAGGGCACAACCAATTTAAATTCTCTTCTGGTGAGAGACTGGTTTTAATACCCACTTGATGCCCAAGATACAAAAGCGCATTTCGAAAATCGTAAGTAGCGTGTTTCATGGGCCGGCCAGAAAAAAACAATTGCCCCTCATAAGAGGCACTTAAGCCAAGCAAAATGCGAATGAGCGTGCTTTTACCTGAACCATTAGCACCGGAAATACGCACAATTTGTCCTTTATGCCAGTCAAAGCTCAGCCCATCAAACAATACGCGATCATCGCGCTCGCAATAAAGGTCCTGGCCACTTAACAGGCTAGGCAACGCATTATCTGCTTTTTGTTTGTCTAAGTGAGACACAAAGGCTCCTAATTCATGAGGTTTTTAATCACAACCTCTATACTATTATCTTAATTCAACGCGAATCTGGCCGATAAAACACATAACCGCCAGCCAAGTGCGCGCGGCATTATATACAAAATAACGAGCATTTACGGCAGATTCCTGAAATATTGACGGTTTAATGAAACTACCTAGCAAACCAAACACGTCGAGCAAACTCTCAACCCCCACCAGCGCCTCCCAGACGAGCGCTGCCGGTGCAGCCAAGCCTGATAAAACATCGGGCTCTATTCAAGCATTAATTAACACCTGGGCCAAAGTGGAATCCAGCCAAGCACTGCCACCCAGCCAGAATCAGCAGGTTTTAAGACAACTCGCCCAACTTCAAGGGCAAACACTTAACACCCCACAAAGCAACATCAGTGGCGGTATCAGCGAGAAGCTGAACCTGGGCAATATCGCGCAAAATCTAACCAGCTCATCACCCTTACCGGAAACCCTAAAACTGGTATTAATTAAATTATTAAGTGTTAAAGGGCCAATTAATATTTTGTCTGAACGCCCTCTGACACCCAATACACAAGTACTACTCACCCAAAACACACAGGGCAAGCTAAGCCTTCAGACCGCACAACCCGCTATTTTACTCAATCAATTTCGCAGCCAATTTATGGGGCAGAATTTTATCCCAACCCCTATTCCACTTATTGATAACCATCAAGGTTCAAGCAAACCAAACCAACTGGCTAATTATTTAACTCCACCACCCAATAGCACACTAAAAAGCGAGCAAACACCCAACATCAACACTCTACAAAAGGCGCTTTCCAATAGCGGGCACAATCTAGAGTCTAAACTTGCACAGCTACTGAACAGCCAACCATCAGCCAAGACAGCACAACCCCATCAGCACAGCACTGAGCCAAGCACCAGCCAAAACAACAATGGCGATATGGGTATGAGTAAAAAAATGGCTCAGGTAGAGCAAAACATTCAAAAATGGGTAGCTTTGTTTCAGCAAAAATTAGACAAGCCCAAAAGTGCCCACCCTGAATCGATACCTGTTACACCGCAATCAAAAGCCACCATCACAAACAACCTTGCATTAGGTTTGTCAGTGGGCTCACTTGAACACAACTCGCAACCTGTCAGTAACAACCCGAGCTCGACACCCCAAACCTCAAACTCTCAGGCCAACAGCTTAAATACCGACCACAAAACTTGGCTCATTCAAAATCAGCATGCGTTAATGGAGCAGCTAAATACTCGCCTTTCACATCAAAAAGATAATTTTATTCCGCATTGGCCCGGACTTGCACAAGGCGGTCAAGATAGCGCTTCCGGCATCAAAACCTTTCAAGACTTGAGTCAATGGCTAACACTACTAATGGCACCTAAACAAAATCCTAACGGACAAGGTGAACCCCTATGGCCGAGAGCTTTAAGCCCCCAACCTCAACTCCAACAGACACTATCAGCTTTACTCAACAGCCTTATGCAATCGGATAGCGAAAGCAGCGATATCAACCTATTAAGACAGTTAATAAATATCAATCAAAATCTATCCAAGCTGACCCACGACCAAATTCAAAATCGTTTATGGCAGGGTCAAAGTGACACAACTCAATTTCAATTATCCTTGCCTTTTGTTCAACAGAGCCATGTGCAATGGTGTGAGTTTGAATGCAAACAACAATCCACCGAACAAATCGATCAGGATAAGATTACGGGCTGGCATTTAATTTTGCGCTTTGCTCAAAATACAAACAACGCCTTTGCCATTGAGAGCCACCTAAAACAAGAACAACTTGGCCTGACACTTTGGGCCAACCAAGCAGAGCAACTCAAGCAGCTGAACGAAAATATCCCGATAATCAAATACAAACTAGAAAATGCCGGATTCAAAGTAGATCAAATCAATACTAAACACGGGGCACCCAAGCCACTTAATAACCCAATCCAGCAATCGTTAATTGATGTACACACATAAGGCTGATTTGAAATGAATGATCACATCCCAAATCATGAGATCGAACAGGCTCTGGCATTATTCTATGATGGCGGCAACGCACCGCTCATTAGCGAGCGACGTTTTGGCGAGCAAGCAAACGAACTGGTTAACCTTGCACTCGAGGCAGGCATCCCAATCTATGAAAACCCCGAATTACTCGAGCAACTCAGCAGCCTGAGTATTGGCGATAACATCCCACCCGAGCTGTATCGTTTGGTGGCTGAAATTCTGGCGTTTGCGTTCTACATTCAAGGAAAAGCACCCAAGGGCTACGAAACGGTTTAGAGCAAAACGCAGGCACAAAAAAGCCAGCATAAGCTGGCTTAATCATTCACATTCTGCAAATTAACTAGGTCACTCAACCACCAACATATTGGCCGTTGCACTGAACACATTCCAACACCCTTCACCCATAGCCCCTTGTTGCACAATTTTTACATCGCTAATGGCATTGGCACCTAAGCGATAAGCTTCTGCTTTCATATCCACCAATAAGGTTTTTTCTTCAGGTGCTTCGCTAAACATAGAGCTTTGGCAGCGCTTAGAACTCACCTTACCCAAGGCGCTACTGGCTTTTGGTTGTGTCGCAAGCACCTTCACTTTGTTATCCGCCATGCGCTTATCACGCAAACTCAGGTGGCTAAGATCATTACCTTCCAGCGCTCCAGGCATCGAACTACACCCAACTAGGGCAAGTGGCAATAAAGTGAAAATGATGATTAGGCGAGATAAAGTTTGAGGCTTCATTATTATTATTTTGTCGTTATGAAAGATGACTCTAGACTAACAGCCAAGGGGCTCACAAGAAAGTCAGCGCATGACCACGAAGTGCGCCATATTCGCGTCAACTTGCGCCAGCTCACACTCAAGGTTGCTCACTTTGGCCAATACTGGGCCTTTTTTGCACCAAGTAATGAGTTTATCCAAGGGCTCACTTGGGCCTTGCGCGAATAACTCAACACGACCATCCGCTAAATTCTTCACCCAGCCGGACAACCCTAACGACTGCGCCTTTTTTGCGGTAGAGGCTCGATAGTACACCCCTTGCACCTTACCGGAGACATACACGTGGTAAGCCTGTAATTGCTGTTCCTGAATTTGCACCGCCCTCTCCCATAAGCCGCCTTGAATGAGCAATATATGCTGGCTTTTAGTAAGCCGTCAAACATCTGTAAGTGCATTCTAGGATTTTTATCTGTGACCTGTGTTTTTACGGCCATTTTACAAGAGTGGATCTAAATTGATTATTAGTACAAGCAAACTGCTTTTATTGAGCACTACCTGTCATCAAACCGCTAACACCTCACTCACCGACACAAGCTAGCAATACGGAATTGCATCACAGAAAACCGAATAAATATGCGGATTTTCAACAATATATCCCCCAAGGGTTATATCTTTTTTTGGCGCATATGATAGACAATCCAAATATTTTATCGCATGCACAAAATCACCCTTAAACGGCGAAACCTGCACCGAAATAACCGAATTACAAACCACAACAGAGACAATCATGAACTCATTTTTAGGGATGCTCGCATCGCTCGCTCTCATCACATCACTATTTGCAAATGTCGCCCATAGCGCTCCACAAACCCTTAAGGTTTTAAACTGGGGGGAATACATAGACCCTGATGCCATTACCGCATTTGAACAAGCCAACGACGTGACCATTGAATACTCTGAATTCAACAGTGTGGATGAGTTTACTGAGCTGTTCTTCAACCCATCCAATGAATACGATGTCATCTTCCCAGCGTCAGCCATTATTCAAATCATGGCTGACAATGATCTTATTATTCCCTTGGATAAAAACCGCTTTCAAAACTTTAGCAGCTTAAACCCCGTGGTCATGTCTGGCCTTGAGCTATTAGATAACGGTAACGTCTATACCATTCCTTACATGTGGGGCACCACAGGTATTGGCATTAACGCGAAAGCCCTGAAAAAAGTCGGCATCGATTCCAGCAACCATTCATGGGCATTATTATTTGATGAGCAATATCGTAAAAAAATCGCGCAATGCGGCATTGGCCTAGTCAACGAGCGAGATGAGATCTTTGCCGCAGCACTTAAGTATTTGGGCTACTCAGTCAATACAAGTTCAAAAGCTGAGCTACAGGCCGCAGGCCAGCTATTAAAGGAAACCATTGCGGACATCAACTACTTACACAGCACACAATACACAGACGATCTTCGTGAAAATAAAATCTGCCTGGGTGTTGGTTACTCTGGTGATATTTTAACGGAAATGGACAGCAACAAAAATCTTGAGTACGTCATCCCTAAAGAAGGCGCCGCCATGTGGATTGACATCATGGCCATCCCTAAAAACGCACCAAATAAAGATATGGCTTATACGTTTATTGATTACATGATGTCGGCGAAGGTATCCGCTCAAAACTCTAACTACACCGCCTATCCAACACCCATGCTGGATGCGCAGAAATTTGTAGACACTGAAATCCTATCCGACCCCACCATCTACCCTAATGCTCAAACCCTTGCCAGCTTACAAATGATGGGGCCAAAAGAGCGCAAAGTGAATCGCATCAAACACCGCTTATGGGTGAAAGCCATCTGTGCTGGCGGCAAATGGTGCAGCGTGCCGATGAAAAGTTATTTCTGAAAAGTCACACCAAGCCAGTTGAGGATTCTTAACTGGCTTGACCTAAAGCAATATCCCTCCCCCCTTGGCTTGCTAGCATAGAGATAACTATTTTTACGCAGGTCACACATGAGCCTTCAATCCAACATTCAATGGGATATTGATCTCATTAAACGTCATGATAAATCCGGCCCTCGCTACACATCGTACCCAACGGCCCTTCAATTCAAGCCGGATTTTACAATCGAGCAGTATGAGCGCGCACGCACTGACAGCCACAAGCAAGACGAAGGGCTTTCTTTGTATGTTCACATACCATTTTGCGCCCACGTTTGTTATTACTGTGCATGCAACAAGGTCATCACCAAGCGCCGCGAAAGATCAAAACCCTATCTAGATGCATTATTTCGTGAAATCGAATTGCGCGCACAAGGTTATGACGATCAACGCTACGTCGACCAGCTTCACTTTGGTGGCGGCACACCTACCTTTTTAAGTCATAAAGAAATGTCGAGCTTAATGGACAAGCTGGCGGCCCATTTTCGTTTATCCAAAACAGAAGATCGAGATTTTTCCATCGAAATCGATCCACGTGAATTACAAGCCGACACCCTAGCTCATCTAAAAAGCATTGGTTTCAATCGCGTAAGCCTCGGCGTTCAAGATGTCGATCCTGCTGTGCAAAAAGCAGTAAATCGCATTCAGCCTCTTTCTATGACAGCGCACACGCTAGACCAAGCCCGAGCGCTAGACTTTAAATCCATCAACATCGATTTAATATATGGCCTACCACTGCAAAATCGCAGCGGCTTCAGAGAAACCCTGCAACACATAATTGAATTAAGCCCAGATCGTATTTCGGTATTTAACTATGCACACTTACCTGAACGCTTTATGCCTCAGCGGCGCATACAAACCGAAGACCTGCCAAGCCCAGGCACCAAACTGAGCATGCTGCAAGACAGTATTCAAATGCTGACCGCCGCAGGTTATGTTTACATTGGCATGGATCACTTTGCCAAACCCACAGATAGCTTGGCCAAAGCTCAACAGGCGGGCAAATTACACCGTAACTTCCAAGGCTATACCACCCACCCTGATTGCGACCTAGTGGCACTGGGTGTGTCATCCATCAGCCAAGTAGGCCACAGCTACCTGCAGAACAGTGCCGATATTGAGGTATACCAAGCACAACTTGGGCAAGACATCCTACCCATTACAAAAGGACTGACCCTCACTGGCGAAGATGAACTCAGACAAGCCATCATCAAACAGCTAATTTGTCACTTCACTCTCGATTTTGCCAAGATTGAAAAGGACTTCGACATCAAGGTAACAGCACACTTTGAGAGTGAGCTTCTAGCACTTAAGAAATTTGAAGAAGATGGCCTACTATCGGTGAGCGACCAAGGTATTCAGGTTCACGACAAAGGCATATTACTGATTCGCAGCATCTGCATGGTATTTGACGCCTATCTAAATCAAACCCAAACCCTGCGATTTAGTAAAATCATCTAAGAACAAGCCACATTTATAACTCAGGCTAGCGCCCGCTAGCCTGCTTTTACTCCTCCACAAGCAGCAACCTAAGACCTCCTTCACCCACCTACCCCATACAGATCAACCAATTAGAGCCCACCCAAATAAAGATAACGTTATAAAAAGCATTAGACAAAATACGTAAACACTTGTTCTCTATAAATCCTAACAAAACCGCCTAAAAAGCAAAGATTAGACGTTATTTTATTCAATTTAAGCTTTACCGTCTGACAACTTCAGCATACACTTGTTTACTGAAATTATAGGAGACCGTTATGCAATCCTCCACAATGGGTAAACGAAACAAGGCTTGGCAATGGTTTATTGGCAGCTTAACCAACCACAACAGTTTGGCTGAGTACTTTGAACCCCTTATTCAATGGGTTGTGCCAGGCTGGCGTACAGACCTTGTTCGTACTCGAGTCCACGGCATTCGCCATGAAAACAAAGATATGTTTTCACTGATCCTCAAGCCAAGCCGTCAGTGGGAAGGGTTTCAAGCTGGCCAATACATCGAACTCACCGTTGAGAAAGATGGCGCATGGGTAAGTCGTTTTTTTAGTGTGTCATCTAGCCCGACCTATTTTCAGCGCACAGGCTTAATAGAACTGAGTATTCGCATTCAAGAAAAAGGCAACATCACCCCTTGGCTGATCAATGCCTTACATCGAGGCAGTATCGTGAACCTCTCACAAGCCATGGGCGAATTTACCCTACCAACACAACAGCAATCCATTTGCATGATTGCAGGTGGCAGCGGCATCACGCCGTTTCGCTCTATGTTGCAACAGCTCAGCCTGAGTCAAGCTCATAATCCTCAGCAAAGTATCACCTTGCTTTACTATGCACGCAGCGCACAGCATTTTTTATTCAAAGACGAGTTTAAAAATTTTGAAAAATCACATCCTAATTTTCATTTAAAACTCATGGACAGCGAAACAGTGGGCAATGTGTCATCCGCACATATTGGCTTACAAAATCAACTAAGCGCCAACACGCATTTTTATATCTGCGGCCCAAGTCC
>MDTG01145990.1_pt1 | contig 10737 bp, 8 predicted proteins | sample 811421 | NCBI WGS metagenome assembly MDTG01 (sample SAMN05326645, study PRJNA326480) | marine metagenome | isolation source: seawater | place: Pacific Ocean: South East | collected 2011
GTGAAAATAATTAATGCTCCCATAAAAACAATTGTTATAATTAGCGGTGCTAACCAATATTTTTTACGTATCTTTAGGAAATCCCATATGTCTTTTGCTAAATCTAAAAATGATTCCATGGTTTAAAGTTTGTTTTTATTATACCACCTTTATGCTATGTTAATAAATAATTAATGGATTGTTTCTCTTTTATTTAGGTGCCTTCTTATATTCTAGGAATATCATGCTTCTATCATGATAGCGCTGCAACATTGTTAAAGGATGGTGAAATAATTGCAGCTGTTCAAGAAGAGAGATTATCAAGGAAAAAGCATGATTCTGGATTTCCTTTTCATTCAATTAATTACTGCTTAAAATCTAATAATATTGATTTAACTAATATTTCAACAATTATTTATTATGAAAAACCTTTACTAACTTTTGAGCGACTTTTAGAAACTTACATAGGTTCTGCACCAAGGGGAATTCGTTCATTCATTGCTGCAATGCAAGTTTGGATTAAGGAAAAATTATTTATAAAAACAGAACTAAAAAGAAACTTTAAATCTATACAAGCAGAACTTTCTCCTGATACTGAATTCAAGATTCCAGAGCTTTTATTCTCCGAACATCATTTTTCTCATGCTGCCGCTGCTTTTTATCCAAGTCCATTTGAAGAGGCTGTTATTCTTTGTATGGATGGAGTTGGTGAATGGGCAACAACTTCTACATGGATTGGGAAAAATAATAAGATCAAACCTATATGGGAAATAAGTTTTCCCCATTCTCTAGGACTTCTTTATTCGGCGTTCACTTATTATTGCGGATTTAAAGTTAATTCTGGCGAATATAAGTTGATGGGTTTAGCCCCTTATGGAAGGCCAAATTATGTAAAACAGATTAAGGAAAACTTAATAGATATAAAAGATGATGGTACTTTTAATTTAGATATTAGTTACTTTAAATATCATCGTGGATTCCGAATGACTAGTAGGAAATTCCATAAACTTTTTGGGCAACTTCCAAGAGAAAGAGAGGCTAAGTTAACTCAGTTTCATATGGATTTAGCAGCATCTATTCAGGTTGTTACTGAAGAAATTTTAATTAAAATTGCCAAGTCCTTAAGGAGGGAAACAGGTATTAAAAATCTTTGTTTAGCTGGTGGAGTTGCATTGAATTGTGTAGCAAATGGAAAGTTAATTAATGAAAAGATCTTTGATGATATTTGGATACAACCAGCAAGTGGAGACGCCGGTTCATCTTTAGGTGCTGCTCTAATTGCATGGCATGAACATATGGACAAAAAAAGAGAAGTAGAGGCTGATGATTCAATGAAAGGGACTTTTTTAGGCTGTGAATTTTCTAATAATGAAATTATAGATTACCTAACAAAAATAAATGCTCCATATCAAACACTAAATGATGAAAATCTTTTTGAACAGCTTGCAAAAATTCTTGATGAAGGAAAAGTTATTGGTTGGTTTAATGGAGCTATGGAATTTGGCCCTAGAGCATTAGGTGGAAGATCAATAATTGGGGATCCACGTAATCAGAGCATGCAGAGTGTCATGAATCTCAAGATCAAATTCAGAGAAAGTTTTCGACCCTTTGCTCCATCGGTATTAGAAGAAGATGTTTCGAGTCAATTTGAACTGAACACACAAAGCCCTTATATGTTGGTGGTTTCTTCTGTTAAAAAAGAACTTTGTAAAACAATGAGCTTGGAACAGCAAAAACTTTTTGGAATAGAAAAATTGAATATAACCAGATCATCTATTCCAGCTATTACACATGTTGATTATTCAGCACGAGTGCAAACAGTGAGTCATAAAACCAACCCACGTTATCATGAATTAATTAGTGCCTTTAAGCGGAGAACAGGTTGTCCTAGTATAGTTAATACTTCTTTTAATGTAAGAGGTGAACCCATCGTTTGTACTCCTCAAGACGCTTATAGATGCTTTATGAGAACCGAGATGGATGTTCTTGTTTTGCAAAATCAAATTCTTTATAAAACTGAGCAAAGCAGTGTAGAGAAAAATGAGAATTGGAAACAGGAGTTTGAATTGGATTGATGATGAATAGACCAACTAAGAAACAACTACGTGAATTTGGATTCCTAGTTGGATTTGGATTCCCCATTCTCATTGGATGGGTTCTTCCTGCATTTACAGGACATCTTTTTAGAACTTGGACTTTGTTCGTAGGTTCCCCTTTCTTGACTCTTGCAATTTTTAAACCACTAACACTTCTTTATCCTTATAGAGCTTGGATGGCACTAGGCCATTCTCTGGGTTGGATTAATAGTCGCTTAATTCTAGGATTAATTTTTCTTTTGGTTCTTCAACCTATAGCTTTAATCATGAGATTCTTTGGTTATGATCCTCTTAGAGAAAAGAGAATAAATAAAAAATCATATCGAGAAGATAAACAAGGTCATATCACTGATCTAACTCGCATCTTTTAAAATCAAAAAGATATTTTGGTTAAATATTTTTTTTGATTTTTGAATTATTCCTTCTTATTCGCTTACATATAAATTAATTAGATTTACTCAGTGATTTTGGTGTGATCTTATATTATGAAAATAATAGTAGACTCCTAACTAAAAATTGATTAAGTTATAGATAGATTTTTTCTACAAAAAACTATCTATAAATGATCTTTTCTTAAAAACTATTTTATGTATATATTATCTGGACTTTTCAATAAATTCAAGCACTTAATTGTTAAGTATTTAGCAAGGCCAAGTAAATATAATATATATTATATTTTTTCAAATTTTTTGCTTATTTATAGTTATATTTTCTTCAGTAGCATTAGAAGAAGAAAGATAATTATATTTGACATATCTGAATTAGGATACATTGAGCATATAAAAAGTTATATTGAAATTATAAATACAATACGAAATTGTGATTTATATATTGTTAGCAAGGATATGTATTTAAAAAATCCTAGACTATTAACATTAGGTAAAACAATTTTCCCTATAAGATTTCTAAAATTTTTATTTTTTACTGATTTATTTATTACACCTCATATGAACTCGAAAAAACCTCCTGGATCATATTCTATTCATGTTTTTCATAACCAACCTATAAAGTATTTGTCTTACCCATTGGAATGCTTAAAAGAAATAGACGAGCATTTTGTTTGGGGACCTTTAATGCATGAATGGATTGATAATATGTTGAAATTTCATTCCTTAAATACTAAAATAACTCCTATTGGAAACCCAAGAATTGATAATTTTTTTAAGAATTATACTAATCATAAACCCGATGAGTTTAAGAATAAAATTCGCATTGGTTATGCACCTTCTTGGGATGAGGGTCTTTCTTTAAGTGTAGATGGTTTGAATATAATCAAATACATATCTAATATTGAATCATCACAGTTGTTTCTGAGATTACATCCATGCTCATTAATTAGTCCATTGCATGACGAGTATACTTTTTATACTGGAAACAAAAACTGGATTAAAAGTATCGAAGAACTTGAATTGGAAAATTTAGAATTATCTCATAATATTTCAACTATAGAATACTTATCTAATATAGATTTATTGATAACAGATTTAAGTAGTATTTCTTTAGAGGCTTTTCTTTTTGATTTACCTGTAATTTTCTATCATACATCTCAATTTTGGTCTTCATACTATTCTGGAGAATATAGAAATTATTGTCTTAATAATACTAATAATGCAATAGAACTGAAAAATAATGATTATATAAATGGTGGCAGAATTGGTGGGATTGTTGTTGATCAAATACCCGAATTAGTTGATACTATCAATAATATAAAAAATAGTTCTGACAAATCAAATGAAAGGAGAAAAATATTTAAAAATAAATTAGTTTACAATCAAGGTATTTCCTCAACCTTTGTAAAGAAACGTATTAACTCATTGTTATTTAGTATGACTATTAATAGTTAGAAAGATTTTCTTATATGATATTAAATTAATTAAAATCAATTTTATTTAAAGAATTCTTTATTAAGAATTCAATGTCTTTTGTGTGAGCCTTTCTTATATTATTTAGAGCTCTTTCAGGATGACTCATTTGACTAGAAAGAGATAAGATCTCTCTTTGATCACTAGGCAAGAATTCTTTTAATCTTCTTCGAATGTTTAATTCTATAAGAAGATTATATATATGTGATGAAAGTTTTTCCACACTGCCGAAACCAAGTTCGTTTGCTAGTTGTAATAAACGCCCATCATCAAGTTGAGAGTTAAATATAAGCAATTCTCCAAGAGTGAAACTACAAGCTATGCCATGTGGGAGATCAAATTTTGTAGTTAGAGGATATGACATGGAATGTGCTAGGGCTGTTTTCGTATTTGATATGGCCATCCCTGACATACAGCTACTTTGCTGCATAAGTTCTCTAGCTTTTTCATTGCTTGGATCTTTTGCAAGTTCTGGAAGCTGATCTAAAGCAATTTTTATAGCATTTTTTGCTAATAGAATTGTTATGGGATTAGCGTTTTTATTCCATATGGATTCAAATCCATGAGATAGCGCATCTAATCCTGAACTGATAGTTATATCTATTGGCAATCCAATAGTTAATTTGTAATCCAATATTGAAACCTTGGGTCTTAAAGAATCAGATGATATTGAATGTTTCTCTAGTCTTTCTTTATCCCAAACCGTGGCAAATTGAGTTACTTCAGAACCACTGCCAGCTGTTGTTGGTATAGCAATAATCTTAATAGGATTGTTGTTATTAATTTTAGCTTTATTTATTAGGTTATCATATATATTGATTTTACATTCTTGTTGAATAAATATAGAAAGAACTTTTGCCGTATCTATTACACTACCTCCTCCCAATGCAATTATATATTCTATTGATGCTCCTTTAAGTTCTTCTATCAATTCATTAAGTTTACTTATTTCTGGATTTTCTTCAGCCATTTTTATTATTATATTATTATTCTTACCTAAAATATTAATGAATTCTTGAATTAGTCCTCTTTTTTGAAAACCTTTGGTTGATATTAATAAAATATTAGAAGTTGTTTTTATTTCTTGTAGATATGATTGCCATCTACAAAAATTCAGCTTAGTTGAGCAATTAAAATACCAATTATGCATTTTTAGGATAGTAGATTATTCATGAAGTTATTACGATTTTCAATTGGTAAAGTAGATGGCCTGCCTAAATTTGAACGCGCACCTTTCCTAACAAGTATTTCGAGAAACTTTGAACCATTCTCTAACTGCATTAGTGCTTTTAATTTATTATCTAAATCTTTAATATTATCAACCTTTTCTACATGTTCATAACCACATGCAGATGCTATTTTTGTTAAATTTATTTTATTAGCAACAGTAGGCTGTCCTCCAACAGAATCGTGAGCAGCATTATTAATCAAAATGTGAAAAAAATTAGATTTATTTGTGACACCTTGAATAGCAGTAGCCCCTAGGTGCATAAGCATTGAACCATCTCCATCAATACATATGATTTTCCGATCGTTTTGAGACAAAGCAAGACCCATTGCTATTGATGAAGTATGACCCATGCTACCCACAGTTAAGAAATCTTTTTCATGCGACTCTCCACTTGCTTCTCTACATTCATATACTTCTCTTGAAGTCATACCAGTAGTGGAGACGATTACCGATTTATCATCTACAATTGATAGTATTTTCTTTATTGCAGACTCACGAGTTAATTCATATTTAAACCCTTCTTCTCTATTTGATTTGTATTCTTCGAAAGTTCCTTTCTTAATCAGCAATGAGGTTGGCGATTGATGCTTCTCCATATGATCTATGGCTTTCTCAATAACTAATAATGGGTTATTAGTCTCTGGGCCAATTTCAAAAGTTTTTATTTCTACACTATTGAGTAAATCAACTGTTACTCTTCCTTGTTTTAAATGTTGAGGTTCATCTTTTATTCCTGGTTCTCCTCTCCAACCTATAATCAATAATAATGGAATTCTATATACTTCAGGATCAGCTAAAGATAATAAAGGATTTATTGTATTACCTAATCCAGAATTTTGTAGATATATGATTGGTGGTTTTCCTGTACCTAAAAAATGTCCAACTCCAAGGGCAATTGCATTTCCCTCATTTGCTGCAATAATATGTGAGTTATTTGAAACATTATCCGAAATATAAGCGCAAAAATTTTTAAGAAGCGAGTCAGGTACACCAGTAAAGAAATTAATTCCCTTTTCTTTAAAAAAGTCGAAAGTTTTCTGGGGAGAAAGCATTAATTTGTTCCAGGAATTAAATTCAATATTCCTTTAATAGACATCATATTGGTGTCGCATTCAGCAGATCTCCCATTTAGAAGTATTGACTTTGCTGTATTGGTCATTGCTGGATAAGCACTTCTAAGAAGATGATTTGCATAGATCACAATATTTACGCCTTTATCCTCTAATTCTTTTTCAGTTACTTGATTATAACTTGATGGTACGCAAACCAAAGGTTTTCTATTATCCAATAAGTTGTACTCCTTGATAAAATTAAAAATTTCATCTGGAGTTTTCTCTCTACTATGTATCATTATTCCATCAGCACCGGCTTCTATAAATGCTTTTGCCCTAAAAATTGCATCCTTAAGACCTTTTTGTAAAATAAGGCTCTCTATTCGTGCAATAACCATAAAATCATCTGTTGCTTGTGCCTGCTTCGCTGCTTTAATCTTTTCAGCAAAATCTTTTACATCTGCTTGAGTTTGTTTCACGTTATTTCCCAATAATGAGTTTTTCTTTAGACCTGTTTTATCTTCAATAATTACTGCAGATACCCCTAATCTTTCAAGTGTTTTTACTGTGAAAATAAAATGTTCCAATAGGCCACCAGTATCGGCATCATAAATAATTGGTTTTGATGTTACTTCGATTACTTCGTTTAAGGTGTTCATCCTTGCACTTACATCTACTGCTTCTATATCTGGCTTACCTTTAGCTGTTGAATCAGTAAGACTACTTGCCCACATACCATCAAACTCAATCCTTCCTTCGATTGTCTCAACAAAAGTATTCTCAATTATTAAACCTGTGAGAGCATTGTGAATATCTAAAAACCTCAAAATTGGTTTAGCATTAAGCATCCTCCTTAGTGATGATCTACGAATCTCTGGAGTTGAACCTAACTCTTTTAGTACTTCATTGATTTTGGTTGATGAAATGTTCTTTGTATAAGGAATTTCGATAAGCTCCCCATCCCATTTTTTTAGTTCTTCAATTACTAAATGCCTAGTTACTGACTGAACACCCTCCCTCCAGTCATCACCATGAACTACATAATTTGGCTTGTATTTTATTAAATTTGGAACATAATCTAATGTATCTTGTTCTACAACTTTATGAACTCCTTTGATATTATTAACGACCTCAAATCTTTGTTCATAAGTCATAATTGGTACTCTTTTATAACTAGCTATTGCTTTATCTGATAGAAGTCCAATTATAACTTTACCAAGTGTACCTGCCTTTTTTATTATATTTAAATGACCAGGATGAATAATGTCAGCACTCATGCCAACGTAAGCAATCTTTTCCATACTAAGAACTGTTTTTTTGTTTGCTAGATTAGTCATGTTCTAAACTATATTATAACATGACTAATTTAAGTTTTGCTGATTGATGAGGAGAATATTTTTGTTGCTTAAAAAACATAGAACTTATTTCATATTTCTGTAATCATTATAATCTGAGGATAATAAAGAAAATAGCTTTGAATTGCTTTTTTTCCCATTCTTATATACGTAGAAGTCTCTTAAAAGACCTTCAAGTTTGAAATTATTTTTTGACAATAATTTAATAGAACCATCATTGTATTCGTCTGTTGTAGCCCAAATTCTATGAATATTTAATTCCTCAATAGCAAACTTTAATATCAAGGCTAGTGATTGACTTCCTATACCTTTACCCCATAAATCTGGAGAGACTCCATAACCTATTTCTACACTTTTCCTATACTTGTCCCAGCCTATTAGGCCGACACTTCCTATTACTTTCTCACGCTGATTAGTTTCTCTTATGAACCAATATTGAGTATCATCTCTGAGAGACCTATTGATTAATTTGTTTAAATAGTCATCACAATCTTTCTTCGACTTAAAAGGATCAAATTCAAAATATTGATATAATTTTGGATTTAGTGAATATTGATAGAAACCATCAACATTTTTATTTGTAACTGGGGTTAGCTTTATGTTTTTTGCTAAGAGTATAGGGCTATTTTTCATATCTTAGGATAAAAATATTTATTAGCATAGAATAACAAATATTGAAGTATTATACCATTTAATAATACTTTATTAAATAAATATGGATACAAGGTTAGAATCAAAAACTAGTTAAGTAGATTGTAAAATAAATTATATTCTTCTACAAATATTTCCTATACATTTAGTCAAGGTACTGAGGAGATTTCAAAGCATAATCATTGTTTGATAGAAATGAATTACATATAAATGAAATATTTTTTTCTCTATTAGGAATAACGTCTAATATTTTAGATGTTTGTATATTCCAAGAACTACTGTTTTTTCTATATAGGATTGGAAGCCTTATTTGTTTTCTAAATAAGATTAAATGTGCATATTTGTAGGCATTGTTAACTTGTTTTTGACTTAGGTTTGATAACTTATCTGCATTCTTTAATTGAATTATATAGTCAGAATGATCTCTACAATCTATTGTGAATCCTTTGCCAGAATAATGTGCTTGACCAGCTAAAATTATAGGTTTTCCTATTAATGCCATTTCTAAACCAATTGTACCTACTGTGGTTACCCCGCCATCTATCATTTCTTGAAATAATTGAGGATTAAGATTCTCATAAGCAGGAATTATCTTGATATGATCTGGAAGATCTATATTCTTAAGTCTTTCAGTAAGAGTATATTTTGAAGGGTTTAATGATTCACATGGATGTATTTTTATTAGCCAAATTACGTTGTCAAAGTTAATGATAGATTCAATAGTTTTTTCCATCCATACGTTGTAGTTTTCATATATTTGAGGAGCATAATCTCTTGAAGCATCCCAGTTAATATGAGAAAAGACACCCCATATAGGTCTGATTTCTTTATCTAAATTATATCTATTTTTGAAATCACTGATTGAACTAGTTCTATTTAGATCAAACTTTATATCATCACAATTATTTTTATAATATCTTTTATAAAAGAAAGAATCTACCTCTTTTATTTCTGCCTCCAATAGAGGAGATTCTTTCGCTGAATTCCAAGTCGAAGTTTCACATCCAATAACTTCAATTAATTCAGGTTTAGTTATATTCTTGAAATAAAAAGTCCCAACTTTATATCCTGATGCGTATGTCGTAGTTGGTATATTTTTTGAGATTAGTGCTTTCATTGCCGGCCCCCAATCAACATAAATAGCGTGAGACATGAATGCTTTTGAAGGCTTCACTTTTTTAATGACTTTTTTGATTACAATAGTATTTAGTATTGCTGCATAGGTATATTCTTTAAGGATATATATATCGTCATTCGTATAATCTTTTCCTTTTAAATACCTTATAATCGATGATTTGATGTTTGGTCCAATTGATATACCATCAAAATTAAAACTTTCTAGTGATTCATAACTTATATCTGATGCAATTTGATAAGCATCATTTTTTTCCGATTCACAGAGATAATCTCCAAAAAGTGTGTATTCTATTCCAAATTCTTTGGCTTTGAGCACACACTCTCTTGAATATTTAAATGAGTCTGTTTTAGATTTATTATTTTCAAGACCATTTTTTATATCACGGTTAGTGTATGCATAATAACTTTGATCAAAAATAATTGCATGAATTTCATGTCCTCTAAGTTTTAATGAGGAAGCTATCACTCCTTCTAGATCAAATAAAGATGGCCAACCTCCTCCTCCAGGATTCCAAAATAAAATAGTTTCTTTATTATTAACTCTTTTCTGTTTAAAAATATATAAACATTTAATAATAAATTGTCTATATTTACTTTTCAACTTATTACTTATGGATCTTTTTAGTTTAACTAAACTTATTTCCATAAATAGTTGATTTAATATTTTTATTTTAAGATTGATTTGAGGTGATTATTATTTTCAAGCCATACATTGTAACATTATATCCATGTTAAATTATTGTTGGTTGTTTATTATAAAAACAAAAGCCGCCTCTAGTTATATTCAACTAGTTTAGAGAGATTAGTCATGTTTTCCAGTACTAGTTCGTTTTTATTTCTAAACAGGAGTATATCCCTAGCTTGTCTTCGAAATAGCTCATCTCCGTCCATATTTTGCTCAAGATATTCTCTTTTATTGTTACTGTCTATTGTTAACTTACTGTTTTCTATATCTAAATTAACCACACCTTTTTCAAAGGTTAATAAAATATACCTTGTTGATGGCTTCCGTAAAAAGGAGATATCGAACTTTATTTGTGCACCTGAAAAATTACAATTAATATTAGCGCTGTCTTCAACATCTAGCTTATAAATTTTATTAAAGAATCTTTCATGGAATATTTCCTCAGGTGCTCCAAGTAAATCACATATCATTTCTAATTCATGACACTCAGTAAGAAGAACTCCTCCTCCCAAATCAGATCGACATGCATACATTTCTTTGTAATCTTCATACTTGTGCCAATCTGGTAAATAAGAAGATAGCTTGACTTCTCCTGATATTAGGGGGCCATAAATATTATTTATTATTAATTCCTTAAGTTTCAGATATAGCGGGTGGTATTTGCGTTGAAAACCAATGTTGTAACATAA
>MDTG01365520.1_pt1 | contig 10737 bp, 7 predicted proteins | sample 811421 | NCBI WGS metagenome assembly MDTG01 (sample SAMN05326645, study PRJNA326480) | marine metagenome | isolation source: seawater | place: Pacific Ocean: South East | collected 2011
CGGGTTCGGCGGGAGCGGGGGTCGCGGGTTCGCGGCTCGCGCCGCGACGATCGTCGATCCGCTTCCTCAGCTCGCCGAAGTAGTGCTTGTGCACGTCGCGGAGGTGACCGGGGATCGGCTGTTCCTCGACCCCCTCCTCCCAGCTCCGGATGATGCTGTCGGCCAGCTGCTGGAGTTCGAGGGTGGACTGCCCGCGGACCGGTGCGTCCGAATCGACGAGCTGCCGCGAGATCACGTCGCCGCCCTCCTGCAGCGCCACCTGCTCCTTCTGGAGCCGGGTGGAGAACTCGGTCGCGCTGACCGGGGCGTCGCCCTCGCCGCCCCGTCCCTGACCGCGGAAGTTGGCCTGCCTGCCCATCGCGCCGGCGGCCTCGTCCTGGGGGCTCGAGGGCTTGGAGGGAAGCATGTCCGCGTAGGATTCGGGAGACCCCGAGGGCTGGCTGCCCCCGGAACCGTTGCACTGCCCCTGGGCGGACTTGGCCATCTGGAGCATCTGCTGCAACTGCTCCGCCTCGGAGAGCGTCTTCTGCATGCCCTGCGATCCGGAGCGGCCCTCCCCGGATCCGGACTCCCCGCCCGCGCATTCCCGGGCCATGGTGTCCAGGGAGTCGGACATCTGCCGACACTGCTCCGCGGAGGACTCCTGGGCGGCGGTCATCTCCTGGAGTTGCTGACGCTGCTGTTCGTTGAGTCCGCCGGCCTGTTCCAACGCCTGCTGGAGGGCCTCGGGGTTGTTCGCCAGGTCAGGATCGAGCCCCGCCTGCTGGAGGGCCTGTCGAAGGGCCTCGTCGTCGTCGGCCGCGGACTCCAGCTGTTCCGCGAGGGACTCGAGCTCCTCGCTCAGCCGGGCCCGCTCCGCCTCGTCGAGCGCCGGGTCCCGGACGAGTCGCTCGAGCTCGGACATCGCCTCGCGCGCACGCTCGAAGTCGGCGGATCGAAGGGCCTCGGCGAAGTCACGGGTGGCGTCCGCGTCCTCGGGGTCGATCCCGGAGAGCGCCTGCCGGAGGGCTTCCATCGACTGGCCGCGCTCCCCGTTCACGATCTCGTCGAGCCGCTGCTCGAGGTCCGAGATCTTCCGGAGTGCCTCGCGCCGTGCCTCCTCGGGCGAGGCCTCGAGGTCCGGTCGGGACTCATCGAGGGCGAAGGCCTCGGAGAGGTCCCCGAGTTCCTCGGAGAGTGCGGGGTTCTCCTCGATCCGCTCGAGGACGGCGCGGATGGACTCCTCGGCGGCGAGCCGTTCGGTGTTGGCCGCGACGGCATCGGGCCGCGGATCGCTCGCGAAGAGGTCGCCGGAAGGGATCGTGAACCAGAGCAGTCCGGCGAAGAGCCCGACCACCGGAGCGACCCAGGCGCCGGCGGGGGTGCGGGGGGCGAAGGCGGCCTTGAGCCGGTTGCGGACGGACGCATCGCGAAGGGTCTCGAGGCACTGCTCGAGTGCGGCCCGGGCGAACGGATCCTCGCGGTGGGCGCAGTGGATCGCGGTGGTGAACCGGTCCTGCAGGTCGAGGCGTTCGTCGATCAGCGCGGCGATCGCGCCGTCGGAGAGACGACCGATCCTCGCCATGAGGACCCCGGCCAGCAGCACCGATCCCCCGAGGGCGAGGAGGAGCACCCACCAGTCGGGGGTCACGAGGGGGGTCGCCTTCGCGAGCAGCACCACCACCAGCAGCGCCAGCATGGCGAACAGCAGCGCGTCGTGCACGGTGCCGAGCAGGCGCCCGAACCACAGCCGGCGGCGAACGGACCGGACGAGGCCCGAGAGCTCGGGGGGGATCCTCGACTTGTCAGCGGGGGTGGTCATGAGCGGTCCTCCACGCACGAGGCATTGAGAGTGTATCCCGAAAAGCAGGACCGCTCCGTGTTATCTGGCCCGATCGTGCAGGATCACCGGGGTGAGGGCAGGTCGATCGCGTAGGATGACGACCCTGGAGCCTGCATGCCGTCGTTTCGGAAATACAGTCCCACCTGCACCGCCTGCGGCCTGCTGCTGTTCGCGGTCTCCCCCTCGGCGGGCGCCACCGGCGCGCAGGAGTCGGTGCCCACCGCCCTGGCTTCGGCGACCGGACTGGCGAAGTACACCGAGGAGGCCGAGGCTCGTGCCGTCGCGGAGGGGCTGGAACCGGGGCCCACGGTCGAGTCCCTCGAGACGCGGGTCGCGGGGCTCGAGGAACGGGTGGCCCGGCTGGAGGCGCTGATCCTCGAACTCAACGACCGGATCGACGAGCTCCTCGCATCGCGGGCGGAGACCGCGTCCGTGGCGGACGAGGCACCCGCCCCCCCACCGGCACCCGAGCCGGCCCCGGCACCCCCGCGGGCGATCGACGACCCGATGGCGTCGCCGGCCACCATCATCGAATCCATGCGGCGCAGCTTCGACTCGGAGATGATGACCGACCCGTCGTTCGTACTGGGATTGAACTCGCCGGACGAGCGGGCCCAGATGGAGGCGGAGCGGGTCCTCCGGTCCTGGGTCCGGCGGACGGAGGGCCGGTTCCGGAAGCGGGTGACCTGGCCGATCGAGCTGGACGAGGGCGTCGAGCAGCCGAACGGGGAGCGGGACTACCGGGTCGAGGTGACCGGGGCGATGGCCGGCGGACCGGGCATGGCCTTCACCCAGCGAGTGAGCGAACGCATCGCCGGCCGCATCCCGAAGTGGCTGATCCGACCCGACCTCGACCGCCTCCTGCTCAAGGGGATGTTCCAGCCGGAGCTGGTGATCGTCCCCCGCAGGCCGCCCGCCAACGGCTTCAATACCGAGATCGTCATCGAGGACGACCACCTCATGATCAGTGAATGGGTCCGGCTCGAGTTCGGGGTCAAGCTCACCACCATCATCCCGGTGTTCATCGAGCAGCGACGACGGGACTCGGGGGACTCCAACGGGGCGATCGCCCCGCCGCCCCCGGCCGCCTCGTCGGACGGCTGATCACGGCACCGAGATGGTGCTGATCGACTCGTTGGTGTAGATGCAGATCCCGGCGGCGATCCGCAGGGACTGCTCGCAGACCTCCCTCGCCTCCAGCGAGCCGTGGTGCATGAGGCCCCGGGCCGCCGCGAGCGCGAAGGACCCGCCCGAACCGATCGCGCAGAGCCCGTCGGTGGGTTCGATGAGGTCGCCTTGTCCCGACACCATCAACGTGACCTCCAGGTCGGCGACGATCATCATCGATTCCAGTCGGCGCAGGGCGCGGTCGGTCCTCCAGAGCCGGGCCAGCCCGATGGCGGCCCGTCGGAGGTTGGTGGGCGAGGCCTCCAGGTGCTTCTCGAAGTGTTCCATGAGGGCGAAGGCGTCGGCGGCGGCACCCGCGAATCCCACCAGAACCCCCCGTCGTTCATGGCCGAACTGCTCGAGCTTGCGCACCTTGACCGCATCGGGCTTGGCGATCGTGTTCCCCAGCGTGACCTGGCCGTCCCCGGACATCGCGACCTCGCCGGGACGTCGGGCGGACAGGATGGTGGTTGCCTCGAAGTGGGGTTCCTGCATGCATCCATGCTATCGCATCCGGGCCGGGGACAGGGACCGGGGGACCGGGCCCGCCCCGGGGCGGGGCGCACACGCTACCCTCTGTGGATGCGACTCTCGGTCATCATTCCCGCGGCGGGAGCCTCCAGCCGCTTCGGCTTCGGGGACAAGCTCTCGCAGGAACTCGGTGGACGAGCGATCCTGCTTCGCTCCGTCGAGGCGTTCGTCAAGCGAGCGGAGACCGCCTCGATCATCGTGGCCGCCCCGCCGGAGGACCTCGAGGGCTTCCGGAACCGCTTCGGGCCCCAGCTGAGCTTCCACGGCGCGACGATCGTGGCGGGCGGACGGACCGAACGGTGGGAGAGCGTGCGAAACGCCCTGGAGGCGGTCGGCGACGAGGTCACCCACGTGGCGGTCCACGACGCGGCCCGGCCGAACGTGAGCCCGGAGCTGCTCGACCGGATCCTCGAGGCGGCCCGTGTCCACCCGGCGGTGGTTCCCGGGGTGCGGGTGGCCAGCACCCTCAAGCGCATCGGGGTCGAGACCGTGCGTTCGGCGGAGGACGACGCGATCGCCGACGCGATCCTCGGTGGCCCCGCCGAGGAACCCGGCGCCCCCACCGCGCACCTCGTCGAGGAGACCGTCCCCCGGGAACGGTTGGTCGCGGTGCAGACCCCCCAGGTGTTCGAGCGAGGCCTGCTGGAGCGGGCCTACCGCGAGGGCTCCCCCGAGGGCGCCACCGACGACGCGATGCTGGTCGAACGGCTCGGGGAGCCGGTGGTGGTGGTCGAGGGCGAGGGACGCAACATCAAGGTGACGACGCCGGAGGACCTCGAACTGGCGCGACGACTGGCCCGGTGACCCGGGCGGGTGCCGGTGGCGGGGTGCCTGCTCAGGACCCCGGGTCGCCGCTCCGGCCGAGCCGGTCGTTGTAGTAGAGGTAGACCAGCATGTCCTCCGCGTACTCGTGGCGTTCCGGGCCCTGCAACGGTGCCAGGTCGGCCTCCACCTCCTCCAGGGCGACCGGCGACCGGAGCACCACCCACGCCTTGTCCGCGAGAACGGGTTCGAGCGCGGCCACCTGCTGCAGGATGGCGGCGCGGGTCCGGGGGTCCTCCATCATGAGGTAGGGCGGATCGACGAAGGCGAGGTCCACGGGGCCCGGTGCCTGGGCGAGGGCGGTCGGTCCCAGGGCGTCCACCCGGATCCCGCGGCATCGGGTCTCGCAGCCGAGCTCCCGGATGTTCCAGTCGAGGATCGCGTGGACGTCCCGATCCTGCTCGACCATCACCACGTCCGTCGCGCCCCGGCTGACCGCCTCCAGCCCCATGGTGCCGACGCCCGAGAACAGGTCCAGCACGTTGGCGTCCTCGAACCAGCCGCGCAGCAGGTTGCACAACGACTCCTTGACCCGTGCGGGCATGGGACGCGACCGTTCGTGGTCGGGCGGGGGCATGAGCTGCCGTCGCCGGAATTCACCGCCGAGGATCTTGAGCATGCGGGAATCCTACGCGTTCGGTGGATGGCGTGCCGCGTGAACGCGTACCATGCTGCGATGCCGGACCGAGACACCCTGCATTCGGAACTCCGCGACGCGTCGCGATTCACGAGGCTGGGGGACGGTGTCCCCTCGATGCTGGTACTGCCGGAGCCCGGGGACCGACCCGCCCCCCTGCTGGTGTGGATGCACGGCCGGACCGCGGACAAGACCCTCGATTCGGGTCGGTTCCTCCGGCTCCTGCGTCGGGGGATCGGGAGCTGTTCGCTGGACCTGCCCGGGCACGGGGAACGCCTGGACGAGCGCTTGCAGGAACCGGCGGCGGTGCTGCCGGTGGTCGAGCAGATGGTGCAGGAGCTGGACGGGGTGGTCGCCGAACTCGGGGAACTCGACGAGGTGGACTCGAGTCGCCTCGCCCTGGGCGGAATCAGCGCGGGCGGCATGGCCACCCTGGTCCGCTGCTGCCGCGAGCATCCCTTCTCCGCCCTGAGCGTGGAGGCCACCACCGGGAACCTGGCCTATCGGGCATCGAGCATCCACGCGGACCCCGACCGGGTGGCGCGGCTGGACCCGATCCACCACCTCGAGGCATGGCGTCCGACCCCCCTGCTCGCGCTGCACAACCTGCTTGACGAGTGGATCGACGTCGACGGCCAGCGGTTCTTCATCGAGGCGCTCCGGGAGCGATGCCCCGACCCGAGGATCGTGGAGTTCCACGTCTACCGGAAGCCGACGGGCGCCCCGTACGAGCACTCCGGCTTCGGGCAGTTCAGCGCCGACGCCAAGAATCGGCAGGTCGAGTTCCTGGCCAGGCACCTCGGTCCTGGTCGGTGAGCGTGCTCCGCTTCGCGGGCGGGGCCGACCCGGACCGGCCCGCGATGAAGGAAGGCCGGCTCACGATCGAGCCCGCGCCCGGTGCCTCACTCGGGCTCCGGGAGCGGTGAACGACCGCGGGCGATGTCGCTGCCGCTGCCCCGCGAGACGACCTGGCGCAGGAACCGGTCGAACTGCACCTGCAGCTCGTCGAGATCGGGGTTGAAGTAGACGACCGCCACCGCGAGGCCGCGCGCCCCCTTGGAGGCGCGCCGTCGGTCGTCGATCGTCCCCAGCGCCTCGGACTCGATCAGGGTCTGGCCGAGCCGGCCCTCGTGGGCGTCCCGCAGGACCGCCTCCATGGCGGGACGGTAGCGACCGCCCTCGCCCTCCAGGAAGAAGTGCGTCAGGGCCCAGACCTGCGCGTAGTAGGCGAGCAGCCGCTCCCGACCCTGCTGGAGGAAGAACTCCGGGGAACGGGTCAGCAGCTCGATGACCGGGATCAGTCCACCGCGACGAACCGTGCGTCGGAGTTCGTTGAAGCGCTCGAAGTTCCGCCAGGGCATGAAGCGGGGTATGTCGTAGGAGCGCTCGAAGCGGCAGCCCTCCATGTAGGTCGCGATCCCCTCGTCCATCCACGCCGGGAGGGTTTCCGTGAAGGTGTTCTGGCAGAACTGGTGCCAGCCCTCGTGCGCGGTGATGCAGAGCGTGTCCCATCGCCCGATGTCGTAGAGCACGGCCCGCCCGCGGGTGGTGAATCCACCCTTGCCCAGCGAGAGGTAGAGTCCGGCCTCCCCCGGGAGCAGCATCCGGGTGAAGGCCTGCCACTGCGCCCGTTCCCCGAGGATGTAGGTCTCCATGGGCGCCTCCGGCAGGGGGAGCTCGATGATCGCGGTCCGGTAGTGCTCGAGGGCGCTCTCGAGGTAGGCGGGGATCTTCTCCGCGAGCCAGCCGTCCTCGAGCGTGGTGTACAGCGCGTAGTGCGGGGTGGTGACCAGCGACCCCGAGGGACCGGAACCCACCGAGGGCGTCCAGGGCTCGGAGGAGAGGACGAAGAGCGGGTTGCCGGAGACCGCACCCGCGGAGGAGACCGGGCCGGGCCGGGCGGGGCCGTCCTCGACTCCGGAACTCCGCTTCACGAACTCGTCGCCGGAACAGCACGCCAGGGCGAGCGTGAGCAGGAGCAGCCCCCTCGCCGCGTTGATCCAGGCTGTGTTGGTTCGGCCGCTCACGACTCCATGGTAGCTGGAGTTGGCGGATGTGAACCCCCCGGCAGGGAAATACCGGGCACCGGCACGGGCCTCGCTCAATCGAGGCGCTGGAGGGCGGCCTCCGCGGCCGCGAGGTCCGCGCGCGCGTCCTCGAGCAACCTGCGGGTCTCGGCGACCAGTTCGGGCTTGGCCTTGCTGACGTAGGCCTCGTTGGAGAGCCGACCCTCGAAGCCCGAGATCTGCCTGGCCTTCTGGTCGCGTATCTTCCGGAGCCGGCCACGCTCCTTCGCGAGGTCCTCGACGTCCAGCAGTCCGGCCAGCAGGAGCTCCTCCCCCTCGTGGGCGATGACCACCGCGTCCGAAGGGGGCGCGTCGGCACCGAGCTCCACGACCTGCTCGAGCCCGCACAAGGTCTGCACCACCCCGCCGGTGGAGGCGACGAACTCGTTGATCCGGGGCGGGACCAGCATGGTGATGCGCTTCCGGGGGTTCACGTTGCGTTCACCGCGGACGGTCCGCACCTGCCCCACCAGCGCCTGCACCCGTTCGAAGAGCGCTCCGGCCTCGGGGTCCCGGCAGGAGGCGTCGATCCGTGGCCAGTCGGCGACCGCGAGCAGCTCGGAATCCGGCAATGCGAGTCCCGGCAGGCCGCGCTCGCCGGCTCGCCGCAGGTGCGGCCAGAGGGTCTCGGTCACGAACGGCATCACCGGATGCAGCAGCCGCAGCAGGGAATCGGTCATGCTCAGCAGGACCTGGCACTGGCGCGGGTCCGAGGCCACGGTCGGCTTGATCCCCTCGAGGTACCAGTCGCAGTAGTCGCGCCAGGCGAGGTCGTAGAGGGTGTCGGCGACGTTGCTGAACTGGTAGGCCCCCATCGATCGATCGAGGGCTTCGATCGCCTCGTGGAGTCGATGGAGGATCCAGCGGTCGATGAGCGGTGCCCCGTCGAGCCCGGTCCCGGGGCCGGCCGGGCCGGCCTCGGCACGCTCGAGGGTCCCCAGCGCGAATCGAGTGGCGTTCCAGAGCTTGTTGGCGAAGTTCCGGCCGAGGTCGAACTTGCTGGAGGTGTTGCGGGCGAGGGGACGTTCGGGCGTCGCCTCCACCGAACCGGAGGCGACGCCGTAGGCGGTGACCATCGACCGACCGGGATCGGAGGGCGACGCCTGCTCGGGGGCGGAGACCACGTACCCCGCCGGGGTGGTGATCGTCCCCGGCTGGAAGGTCTCGCCGGTGTGCGGGCAGACGGTGTCCACGGGCAGCCTGACGTCCTGGGTGTCGGTCGACATCTGGGTGAGCACGAACCGAAGCGCGTCGGCTCCGTGGCTGTGGACGATGTCGCGGGGGTCCACCCCGTTGCCGAGGGACTTCGACATCTTCTGCCCGTGGCCGTCCTGGATCACCGCGTGCACGAAGACCTCGCGGAAGGGAAGGCGCCCTTCGTTGAAGTACCGGTTGAACATCACCATCCGGGAGACCCAGAGGGTGATGATCTCCCGTGCGGTGCTGAGGACGCTGCTGGGGTTGAAGGTCTCCAGCAGCCCGGACATCCCCTCGAAGCGGGAGGGCTCCGGCCAGCCCATGGTGGACAACGGCCACAGCGCGGAGCTGAACCAGGTGTCCAGGACGTCGGGATCCTGGGTGAAGCCCGCCGACTCGAGCTCGGTCGTCAGCGCGCGTTCCTCGGCCTCCTCGAGCACCGGCAGGCAGACCTGCTCCTCGACCTCCCCCCCCGCGGTCAGTCGGGCGTGGTGGGCGCAACCGCGGTCCGTCCACGCCCCGTGGCACTCGACGACGTCCTCCCCGCGGGAGCATGCCTGCTCGAGGCTGCGGGACAGGGCCTCGCGCCCGTCGGCGCCGGGGTCGAGAATCCGGCTCCACACCGGGATCCGGTGCCCCCACCAGAGCTGGCGGCTGATGCACCAGTCCCTGAGCTGCTCGTGCCAGGAGCGGAAGGTCCTCGCGTAGCGGTCGGGGAAGAACTCGAGTCCCCCGTCACCGGGACGATCGGTGCGTGGACCGACGTCCTCGGGCAGGTCGGGACAGTCCTCGGGGCGCATCGCCCGAAGGGCCGCGCCCCGGAGCCGGTCGTCGGTCACCCGGACGTACCACTGGTCGGATAGGTACGGTTCGATCGGGACGTGGCTCCGGTAGGAATGCCCGACGGCGTGCTCGTACTCGCGCACGTCCTCGAGCAGTCCCCGGGACTCGAACCACTCGACGATCGCGGCCCGTGCATCCTCGCGGGAGAGCCCGGCGAAGGCGCGGGCGGCCTCCGAGGGGTCGTCGAATCCGTGGTCCACGGAGATCGAACCGTCGGGCGCCATCACGTTGATGACCGCCAGGTCGTGGCGGGCGCCGATCTCCCAGTCGTTGGGGTCGTGGGCGGGGGTCACCTTGAGGAAGCCGGTGGCGAAGGCGGCCTTCGGATCCGCGGGACCGTCCCCGTCGGAGAGCTCCGCGGGAAGGACCACGAAGTCGTCCTCGACGATCGGGATGACCCGTCCCACGATCGGCAGGACCACCCGGCGCCCCCGGAGGGCCTCCGCGCGCGGGTCCCGCGGGTTCACCGCGACCGCGGCATCGCCCAGCATCGTCTCGGGGCGGGTGGTCGCCACCGTGACGTGCCCGGTCCCGTCCTCCAGGGGATAGCGCAGGTACCACATGTGCCCGGCCACCGTCTCCATCTCGACCTCGTCGTCCGCGAGGGCGGTCCGGGTCATCGGGTCCCAGTTGACCAGTCGCTTGCCGCGATAGATCAGTCGGTCCCGGAAGAGGCGGAAGAACGCCTCGCGCACCGCCCGCGCGCAGACCGGGTCCATCGTGAACCGGAGGCGGTCCCAGTCGCAGGAGCATCCCATCGTGGTGAGCTGCTCGACGATGGTGGCCTCGTACTCGTCCTTCCACTCCTGGACCTTCTCGATGAAGCCCTCCCGGGTGAAGTCCGTCCGGGTCCGGCCCTGCTGGAGCAGGCGCTTCTCGACCACCGACTGGGTCGCGATCCCCGCGTGGTCGGTCCCCGGCATCCAGAGGGTGTTCGCGCCCCGCATGCGGTGGTAGCGGACCAGAACGTCCTGCAGGGTGCCGTTGAAGGCGTGACCGAGGTGCAGGGCGGCGGTGACGTTCGGGGGCGGGATCAGGATCGAGTACGGCGGGCGATCATCCCCCTCGGCCCGGGGGACGGCGTGGAAGCAGCCACCCTCCCGCCATCGGCGGCGTATGGTCTCCTCGGTGTCCGCGGGACTGTAGGATTTGTCCAGCGAAGGGGCGTCCGGTGTTGAGGGCGGGGCGTCGCTCATGAACCGGCATGATACGAACATGATCAACTCGAGACAGGCAAATCGCGTGGCGTTCGCGCCAATCCTCCTGGTGGGAGCGCTCACGGCGGTGCCGGGTGGCTGCGACGGGAGGTCCCCGTCGCCGGATCCGGGGCCGACCACCGCCACCGTCGATCCCCGGAGCTTCCAGGAGGGGCTGGATGCCGTGGAGGTCTGGCTCGGGCGGGGTGACGCGGTGAAGGCGGAAGTGGTCGCCGGTCGGCTGGTGGAGCTCGATCCGGGGTCCCACGAGGCCCTGCAGGCCCATGGTCGATGCCTCCTGATCCTGGGGGCGACGGCGGAGCGAGCCGCCGAGGACGACGCGGCCCGGGTCTCCCGGGACCGGGCGGCCGACCGCTACCTCGAGGCCGTGGAGGCCGCGGGCGGGGTCGCCGGGCCGGGCCTGCTGCACGAGGCGGGCATCGCGGCCACCGGGGC
>MDTG01155890.1_pt1 | contig 10736 bp, 11 predicted proteins | sample 811421 | NCBI WGS metagenome assembly MDTG01 (sample SAMN05326645, study PRJNA326480) | marine metagenome | isolation source: seawater | place: Pacific Ocean: South East | collected 2011
AATTAAAAGCGCTAAAAATCGGATCATGGCAAGCGGCCTTATGGAGCTTATTTTAGACAATTTTGATTCACGAGTTCCTAGTTGGCAATCGAATAAAGACTAACAGAATGACTGGTGAATTTGTAAGAGTTATAGTTTGCACTGTGGTTGCTAGGCGAACAGAAGCCTCGGTCATTCAGGACACGTTTAAACACCGCATTCGCTTTTCTTGGATGGCGGAAGTCGACGGTTGGGGTTAGGATAACATTTAATTATCAGGTTTTCTCGCCTTTGATGCGACAGCCCAAACACATAAATGATTGATCCGACTCACCTCGATCGGCAACCTTTTAAAGGTAAGAGTGAGCAGGGAGATTTCCAATACGTATTTCATTTTTTGGAGTTGTTTGATTAGCTTAAACTCGAACCTCAGACATCTGCGCTGGCGATTATTGGGCGGCGTGATTTCTATTTTGGTGATGGTATTGACTAGCATCTCCCTCCATGCGGATGAGCCAACGTCGGTCACAGGCATAGTCGAAAAAGTACGCGATGGGGACACAATCCTGGTCGGACCTGTCCCCATTCGGTTACAGGGTATCTCGGCTCCCGAGAGAAATGACCCGCTTGGATACGAGGCAATGGCATTCATGACCGATTTAGTTCTGGGAAAAAGCGTTCGATGTGAGCTCGACGGCAATAAGACGTACGACCGGTTTGTTGGTATTTGTTTCCTGGGCGAAAAAGATGTCGGTGCATCGATTATCTTGTCGGGTTTCGCCCTCGACTGCCCGAGGTTCTCCAAAGGGCGGTACAAGAACTTTGAGCGTAGGCAAGCGACCCAATTCATACAGCTGCCGACATACTGCAGATAATGGGATGAAATCACAGTGGAATTTGGTTTCTATTCATTTTGTAGTGTTTGATAGCGTGACGTCGAAGCGTGAGTTGTAACCACTCTATCAAGGGATCTCTGTGGGATTTAAGTGGTGCAGTGATTTTATAAGTTATGGGACCAGATGTGATAGAGATCCTGTGGTATTTATAGAATTAATGATCCGTCATTGAGCCTGAGCCGACGATGGTTTGCGAATTCCTAATTCCTAATATTTGATAATCCGGCCAATCTAATCACGCGGTTTGTTCGTAATGTTCAACAAATAATGATAGCGGGGAGTTGTTTGTGCTCGATCTTAATTCAAATCATTTCTCTGTAGAATGTAAGGCAAGACCTGTCGACTATAAGGGGCACTTTCAGGAACTGGGAGACGGAATTTATTCCGGCAATATATTTACGGATGACTTTTGTGAGGACATTCTCGAACGCATTAGACATGTTGATGCGCAGCGCAACGCAGATAAATGCGTTACCGCAAACTCTATGCACTGGAACGCATTACCGGCGGCACAAATTGGGATTGAGCGGTTGGTGTGGTCTTTGGTTGAAGTGTTTGATCGGGACATATCGCCATACATAATGCCGGAACGCCTGAGATTGCCAATCGACGATATTCATAGCTACATCGTGCGATATGGACACTCATCGGATCAGGACTTGGGTTTTCATATAGATGATAGTTTTCTCACGCTTAATATATGTCTAAATGAAGATTTCACTGGTTCGGAGTTGGTATTTGATGGGGAGCGCTGCCCGACCCATGTTGATACTCATTCATCACCGCATGAGCGGCTGTGTGTCGAGCACCAAAAGGGTTCTATGGTCGTCCATCCTGGGAAGAATAGACACTTCGTGAACTGGATTTCCTCCGGTGAGCGGTGCAATCTGATAATTTGGTGCCAAAATAAAGCTGAAAGAGACCGGTGGTTTGATGCTCAGAAATCCGGTGAATGCATAGAGTTCTGTGGAAAATCATCAAAGCAGTCAGTTAGCGAATCCAGATCTACTTTTGACCATTTACGGAAGTCAGCGACCGTGCCGGATGTCATCCGGTGTCGTGCGTAGAGTAGACCTGAAGCGTTAAATTGTGACCATTTGTTGTGAAGTAGGGGATAGTCGATGGGGCTACATAATGGAGCAATGACAGATGAAATATTACAAACGGCGGGATTGATCATTACCGCGTTGACCCTGGGAGTGATGTTATTTTTCTCCCTGGTGGTCGCCCCTTCAGTGTTCATCAAACTCCCTGCTGAAGCCGCCGGACGTTTCATCCGGGCACTGTTTCCTTGGTACTACCTCGTCTCTGGCTTGCTGGCCTCCATAGCTACCATCCTCCTCGCGCCTATTAACTCCATAGACGCCGCGCTTGCAGCATCGGTCGCTTTCGCCGCTTTAGTCTCTCGGCAAGTGCTCATGCCTCAGATCAACAAATGGCGGGATCAGATGCTGGCTGGAGATAAAACTGCCAGTTCTAAATTTAATCGGGGACACCGGGCATCCGTGTTGGTCAATGGTGCACAACTTATCTTGCTGTGCCTCTTGGTTTGGCGTATCGGAATAAGCTCCATTATGAGATGACCAATTGAGGAAAGCTGGATTTTCTCACAATTTGGATGCCAATACGATCCTATGGAAATTGCCGGCTGCGAGGCTATATAATGGCTACTTGGGCTTCGGCTAGAAGTTTTCGTTATGCATTCCCATACAGGCATCAGAGCCGACTATTAAGCGCTCCCCCAGAGTTCGAATTTGCTTTTCTTGAATAGCATCTGCCGCCGGTGGCAACGTTGCTGTCTCAATCCGCAAAACAGAAGATTTTTGAACAGATTACCGATTATCGATCGATGAAATATCAAGTCATCTTCGAGATTAAGGATGCTTTCCTCTTGACGCGCGTTGTAAAAAAGCAGTTGTTCATGAATGCGATTACCTTATTTAAGAAATCAAAACGTATCGAGAAAATGAACCTCTCTGGGACTGTATCGCTAGCTAATCCAAAATATTTCTGCAAAGGTATGAATCTTTAACCCATAGAAAAACCTCATCATCCGGTCCTTTCTAGAGATTTTAGCCTTTTCCCATCGACCACGTATTGGGGGAGAAAATATTATTGTATAGCGCCGATTTTAATCCTCAGACGTCTTTAGTCTCACTGAGACGCTGCTATGCGACTCGGATTTTACTCACTTCAATGCAGCTGAAAGATGTATAATACAACGCGCTTGGGTATGGATTGATGAGTTGCGGAGCTAAATTATGAATATATCAAAGATCCTATTAGTCTTGTTAGCGATCTGGGCTACGCTGGTAATAATTCTTGGTTTATTCAAACTTCAGATTTTTTTCCCTTTCAATATTGCCGATGCGGAGCCAATACCATACCACAGATGGCAGACTGTAAGATTTTCTACTTTTGCGACGGTAATTTATCTTGTTGTGAGATACTTAATCGGTGGAAGACCAGAAGGGGCCTTGCTGGTTATCAGCGTGTTTTTTAGATTTTTGATCCTGTTTGGGGCAATTTTAATGTGGCAAGAAGATGTAGACTCGAGTGAGGGATGGGTTCTGGCGTTTTTCATATTCATCACATTTCTGTTGTATAAAGAGATGAGGGAAAACCCTCGCCAACGGCACTGGTAGAGTGGGTTTCAAAGCGTTTTTGTCGAAAAAAATGACCGTTCTCGTTTGCTACACCCAGATTGCGGGACGTCAAGAAATGCGGTTGATATGATCCGCGCGTCGGGTATCGAGCCGATAACAATCAAATATTTGAAGAGGGGATGGACTATGCCTCAATTGCTAGGTCTTTTTGCCGCCGCGGAACTCACGCCTCTTGAGGCGCTGCGAGCAACCAAATCTCCAGCGGAATAATCATCATGAAAATTTACTACGCTCCGAATACCCGCGCCGTACGTATAGTCTGGCTTTGCGAAGAGCTTAGTCTGGGTTATGAACTGCACAAGTTTGATGGACTTGCAGACAAGCGTTTGCGAGAACCCGATTATCTTGGCGTTCACCCGCTGGGGCGGGTGCCATGTCTGGAAGATAATGGGAAATACATTTTCGAATCTGGGGCTATCGTACAATATATCCTAGCCCGCTACGGCGATGGCAAGTTGGCGCCTACGCCGGACTCGGACCAGTTCGCCAGTTACCTACAATGGTTTCATTACGCGGAGGGCATGCTTATGCCGCCCGTGAATACCTTGGTGGTGGAGACCCGGATCCTACCCGCCGAAAAAAGTAATCCCACCAACATTGCCCGCGCGACGAAATTGCTGGGCCGTATGCTAGCTGCGCTAGAGGCTGGACTGGGCGATAAGGATTACCTAGTTGGTGACTTTACCGCCGCCGATGTCATGTGCGGACATGCAGCCGTTGTGGCGACGCGCAACGGAGGTGACATCGCGGACAAACCCGCCGTGGCCGCCTATGTGGAACGCCTGCAGGCCCGTCCGGCCCTTCAGAAATCCTGGGACGCCGGCTAATCAGGCGACGGGTTCGGGAAGATCAATGCCCGCAGCTGCAGCGTAGACCTTAATGACCGCTGCGTCATCCTCACTCTTGAGACCCATGTCAGCGGCGGCTTGGTAGCGAGACAAGGCGGTCGTTGCCAGCGGTAGATCCATACCAAGGCGTTCCGCCTCGGAGAGAACGATGCCCAGGTCCTTTGTGAAAATACCCACGGCGCTTTTGGGTTGATAATCGCCATCGATGACCCGAGGTACGCGGTTGCCGAACATCCAAGAATTACCAGCCGCCTGGGTGATCACGTCGTAAATGGATTGTGCGTCCAGTCCCGCTTTCAGGCCCAACGCCACGGCCTCCATGGCGGTGGCGATGTGGACGCCGGCCAACAGCTGGTTGACCATTTTCATGGTGGAGCCTTGTCCAGCTTCGCGTCCGAGGTCGAAGACCGTCTCCGAAGCCGCATCCAGGAACGGCTCCGCCCGGTCGAAGGCCGCCGCCGTGCCGGATGCCATGACGGTTAACTCGCCACTGGCGGCTTTTGCCGCGCCGCCGCTGATCGGTGCGTCGAGATAGTGTAGGCCGCGTTCCTCAACCCGGACCGCGATCTGACGACAGGTCTCGGCTGGGACGGTTGCGCAGCCCAGAACAACCGCGCCCTTGGGCAACGCGTCCGCGGCGCCGTTGTTGCCGAACAAAACAGTCTCCATCTGCGTGGCGTTGACCACGACCACGGCTAAAGAATCCGCACCGGCGGCCGCTTTGGCCGGGGTCTCGGCGACCGTGGCGCCGACGGCGGCCAAGGACTCCATTGCCGCCGGGTTGATGTCCATACCCACGGTCTGCAGCCCTGCGACATGCGCTGATTGGGCCATCCCCATACCCATGGCGCCAAGGCCAATGACGGCCGTCTTGTGCGTTCTCATGAAAAATCTCCTTAAAGTGCCGGTTACCGGGGCCGGTCGCCAGCAATGGTGACGCGATTCATGTGGCGACGATAGCCGGCGTAGTCATTGATGGCGAAGTGCATGGTGCAGCGATTATCCCAAATGGCCAACGCGTCCGAGGTCCAATCGAACCGGCATTGAAATTCAGGCCGCACCGCGTGATCGTAAAGGAAATCCAGGATCGGCTGGCTTTCCTGGGCCGTCATACCTTTGAACCGCATGGTGTAGATGGGGTTTATGAACAGACCCTTGTTGCTGGTCTCAGGATGGGTCCGGACCACTGGGTGCTCAATCAGTTTGTCGCCTTGCGCCGACGGTTTGATGCTCATGGAAACGCTTTGCTGGCCATCATCCGTGTAGTAGCCGCCGGATCCGTAGTTTCGTTCCGCGCTGTGCAGGGCGATCATCCCGTCCAGCATGTCCTTCATTACGTCTGACAGGGCGGCGTAGGCAGCTTCCATGTTGACGAAGAGTGTATCGCCGCCATATGGCGGAGACTCCAGGCAGTAAAGGACAGAGCCCATGGGCGGGCATTTTTCGAACGTAGCGTCCGAATGCCATACGCCGCCAAAATTGTATTTGTTGCCGTCCTCAGGCTCCTTGACGATGTCGATGATGTCGGGAAAGTCGTCCCGCGCGGTGACGAAGGGTACACGGTAGATGTCGCCAAAAATGCCAGCGATGCGGAGATGATCCTCGGGGCTAAGGTTCTGGTCACGAAAAAAAACCACCTTGTGATCCCAAAGTGCCTGGCGGATGGCTTCGGTCGCGGAATTGGACAGGGGCGTGGCCAAATCAATGCCACTCACTTCGGCGCCCAGGGCACCGGCGACTGGATGTGTCGCGATTGTTTCTATCGACATGGTCTTTCTCCCTCTACGAGCCGGAAAGGTACCTTGCCAGGGCCAAGGGTGTCCACGCACGAAGTCATCGTCCTTGATTTATAGCGGAAAGGTCGGATGTTTTCGCTTTCTGGACCCGGCCCGGTGCGATCATCGCTAACTAACAGCCGTTCTTCCGTGTAGTCCATCGGCTCAGGCGGTTCAGCTGGCACATAAGGGCGAACCCTTGCGCGCTCATGACCTCGGTAAAGCCATGGAAATACTCAATAACATCGTTATTACCGGCATAGGTTTATCCGAGTACCTGTGATGGATTAGCTGAAATGTGGGCGAGCCGCCAAAACATGGACAGCTCCAAGCCGCCCGTCGTCCTCTCCTCTTCTTTGTAGCGCCGGTAGGGTTCTCGCAGCTGGCCTTACTTAATGCGGGCTAGCGCGTACGAGGTGCTCATCATTTGGTTTTTGAGGGTAAGGCGGCGCAACCGGGAGGGTTGCAGTAAAGGAGCCTTGGAGTTCGCAATGTTGGGTTGACTACTGATGGTGCGCGATTAAGGCCAGTTCACGGTTCTCCATAAACCAGTCAATCGACCTTTCCAGTCCCTCGCGCAACCCAACATTTGGCCGAAACCCTAGAGCGTATTCCAGCTTTGTGGTATCGCAATCCCGACGCGGTTGTCCCGTTAGGGATGTGGGCATAAAGGTAGGAGTGATCGCCGTGCCCCGTCGGCGGCTCACAATTTCCGCCACCATATTGGCGGCGGCGCCGATACTGACTTCCTCGGAGGCACCAATGTTGAGAGGGTCCGCAGTTGCGTAGCGGGCGGTGACCTCGATCAGGCCGCGGGCAAAATCATCCACATAGAGGAACGACCGTGTGGGTGTGCCGTCGCCCCAGACAGGAAGCGTGCCATCGGTGGTTTCGTCAGCTTTCAAGATGAGTGCCGGTAGAACGTGAGAGCTCTCGGGATTGAAGTTGTCGCGTGGACCGTAAGCGTTGTAGGGGCGTGCAATGGCGACCTCCAATCCGTGTTCATTGACGGCGGCAGTGGCCGCGTATTCCTCCATTCGCTTTGCCCAGCCATATCCTGCGTTTGTCGGTTCCGGGCTGTCGGCGAAGCCTTCCGTTTCTGGGGTCGGGACCAGGCAATGGCGTGGATAGATGCACGCTGAACTGACCACTAAGAAACGCCGTGCCTGAACCTGTAGGGCGGCTTCTATGACATTTAAAAAGGCACGCATGTTGTCGCGAAAGACCGTTTCCGGGTGCGTGGCATTGTATTCGATCCCGGCAACACTGGCAGCCAGGTTCATGACCACATCGGCCTCATCAATTCCGGATATGGCCTGGGAAAGGTGTTGGAAATCGCACGGGCGAATATCAATGCGATCGCCCAGATGGGCCAAGAATGGCGGCGCCGCCTGCCGGCTCGGGACGATGACCCGTGCACCCAGGGTTAACAATTGCTCGACCACGTGTGAGCCGATAAATCCACTGCCGCCGGTGACCGCCACGCAGGCGCCGTCGAAATAGGCCTGGGTGTTGGGATGGAAGTCGTTGGCTTGGACGGGACTCTGGTAGATCATGATTTCAGGTTCACCATCGGGGACGGCGGTGATGGGCCCGTGAACGCCGTCATAGACCCCAGTTTAGCGCGGAATTTGGGTTGGATCGATGGGTTTCGACATAAGCGCCGCTGGTAAATGGGTAATGATATGATGGTCGCTTCCTTATTCTTCGAGCGCGGTCTATCCTCAGCGAGTGTTGTAGCCACGCGTTGGTCAAGGGGCGACTATGAGTGATTTCGATCACACCGATCCGCCTGAGCCGGCCGAGGAGATGGCCGAGCGTATGCGGGATTTTGCCGAACGAGGTCAACGAACAATGCAGGCTTTCATGAAACGTCAGGCCGCGGATGATGGCTTTCAAATTATCAACCCGTTGATGATTGGTAAGGCGTTCATGGAGCTGGGCGCGAAAATTATGACCGATCCGCAAAAAATGGCCGAAGCGCAGGCGCAACTTTTGCGGGGTTATTCGGACATATTTTTTGGCGCGACGAAGCGTCTGTCCGGGGAGGCGGTCAATCCCATCGTGGAGCCGGCCACAGATGATCGTCGGTTCAAAGACGCAGCCTGGAGCGAGCAGGTATTCTTTGACACCATCAAACAAGTCTACCTCCTTACCTCTACCTGGATGCAGGACATGTTCCTTGATGTCGACGGCCTGGACCAGAAAACCCGTGAGAAGGTGGAATTCTATACCCGACAGTACTTGGACGCCTGGTCGCCGACTAATTTCGTTGCCACTAATCCCAAGGTCCTCGAGCGGACTATGCAGACGGGCGGGGAAAATCTTTTGCAGGGCATGAACAATCTCTTGGTTGACTTGGAAAAGGGCCAAGGTCAGCTGAAGATTTCCATGACCGACTCGTCCGCCTTCCAGTTGGGCGAGAATGTCGCTACGTCACCGGGTAAGGTCCTCTACCAGAACGACCTCATGCAGCTGATCCAGTATGATCCAGTGACCGAGAAGGTGATGAAGCGTCCGCTAGTCATCGTGCCGCCGTGGATCAACAAGTTCTATATTCTGGACCTGCAGCCTAAGAATTCGTTCATCAAATGGGCCATTGAAAAGGGCCATACGGTTTTCGTGATCTCCTGGATAAACCCAGATCAGACGTTGTCCCACAAACGTCTCGACGACTACATGCTGGAGGGGCCGTTGGCGGCGCTAACTGTGGCGCTAGCAATCACCGGGGCCGACAAGGCCAACATCATCAGCTATTGCATCGGCGGGACTTTGACTGCAGCGGCGCTGGCCTATTTGGCGGAAAAGGGCGATGACAGGGTTGCGTCCGTTACGTTTCTCACCACGATGATAGATTTTGCCGAGCCGGGCGAACTGGGTGTTTTCATTGATGAGGAACAACTGGACCGGCTGGAAGAGCACATGGTGAAGAAGGGCTACCTGGACGGGGGCCACATGTCTCAGGTTTTCAATATGATGCGCGATAAAGACCTGATATGGTCCTTTGTCATCAACAACTACCTCATGGGCTGCGAGCCCATGGCCTTCGACCTGCTGTATTGGAACGCCGACCCAACACGCATGCCGGCGATGATGCATTCGGTCTATCTGCGTGAACTGTATCTAAAAAACAAACTGATTGAGCCGGGTGGCATTACCCTAGATGGCACACCCATTGATTTAACGAAGATCACGGTGCCAGTTTATATCATCTCGACCAAGGACGATCATATTGCGCCCTGGAAGTCCACCTATGCGGCCACCCAGATTTATAAAGGTCCAGTGCGCTTCGTGCTGTCCTCGTCCGGGCATATCGCGGGGGTAGTCAATCCGCCGGCAGCGGGGAAGTATTGCTTCTGGTCTGGTGCCAAGACGCCGGCAGATCCCGAAGCTTGGTTCTCAGCCGCGAAACAGACTGATGGATCTTGGTGGCCCGACTGGCAGAAATGGGTAAAAAAACACACCGGCACGCAGATTAAGGCCCGCAAACCGGGAAATCCCAAGTATCAGCCCCTTGAAGACGCCCCCGGTTCCTACGTAAAAGTTCATCTCAACCCTGAGAAGAAATAGCGCCTTGAATATCTCACCTGACACACCATCCGTTATGTTCAATCCGAGCCGCGCCATTTTGGAGGCTTCACGGGGCTCGCGCCAGCTCACGGACTACAAACACACATTTCTAGGGTCCTGCCGCCAGGGAAATGTCTCGGTTGGGCATGGTATCGGGACGATAGTGGATTGCTTGTGCCCGTTGATATCCATCGTCCACGCGGACTTTCTTCAAGACCCGAGGAGAAAATAGGCGATGCCTTCCTCGGGTAAGTATGGTCGCGCTCCGATTTCCGAGGTGGGTCCAGGCGCGCATGCGCGCCGGTGTGGCCACCAGGCTGGTGTTCTCTGGTTTACGGGCCTATCCGGGTCTGGCAAGTCAACTTTGGCCATTGGTCTTGAACAGGCGTTGTTCGCTGAGGGTTTTCAGGTTTTCGTTCTGGATGGCGACAATCTTCGCCAAGGGTTGAACGGTGATCTCGGATTCTCTGATGGGGATCGTCAGGAAAATATCCGCCGTGTTACCGAGGTGGCGGCCGTGTTCGCGGACGCGGGCATGGTTGTTATTACGGCGTTCATTTCGCCTTTTCGAGCTGACCGCGAACGCGCTCACAAAATCTTGGGCGAGAAGTTCCATGAGATTTTTGTCGATGCGCGCCTGGAGGTATGCGAGGCGCGGGACCCAAAGGGGCTCTACAAGAAGGCGCGCGCCGGGATAATTCCAGAATTCACCGGTGTCTCTTCGCCGTACGAACGACCAGAGAGCCCTGCCCTGAGCCTGGATACGGGAGCCTTGTATATCGACGATTGTGTGGTGGCTCTGCGCGATTATGCCGTGCGCGCTTTTCGGCGCGGTTAGGCTGGCTACTCCATGCCCAGCGCGCGCTTATAGACGTCCAAAACTTGTTCCATCTCACTGCGGTCCGTGGCGTCCATCTTGCGTAGGCGAACCACCTGGCGGATGACTTTGACGTCAAAACCCGCGCCTTTAGCTTCCGAGTAGACTTCGCGGATATCGTCGGA
>MDTG01012195.1_pt1 | contig 10735 bp, 11 predicted proteins | sample 811421 | NCBI WGS metagenome assembly MDTG01 (sample SAMN05326645, study PRJNA326480) | marine metagenome | isolation source: seawater | place: Pacific Ocean: South East | collected 2011
AAATAATGGATCAATAAAGGCTAAAGCAATTAATGTAACTGGTATAGATACACTTAAAATCATCTTCAAAACTTCTCGATATGAAGTGGTAAGATTTTTTCCTGCAGCATTTTCAATCGACATCAATGGATATGTAACCTTAAAAATTGAACTAAGAAAAACAGAAACATAAACATCCCTTAGCCGTTCTGCAAAAAAATACAGACCCACCGTTGATATGGGTGCTAAAAATGGAATCACTACAAGATAAATATTCTTAAACAAGATTCCAAGGAAAGAATCAAATAAAATATTTCTAGAAAACTCAAAAATTGTCTTTAACTTCTTTAATGAAAAGTACCATTTAGGAGTCCATTCTTGAATATAATAATATAATAAAACTGCGAGCAAACTCTGTGAAACAATTTGTGAAGGTAGCGCCCAGTCAGAAAAACCCAGAATGGCAATTGCTAAAGCAATTATGTAGCTTAGAGATGTTGAAGGAAAAATAACCCAAAATTTTTTCTTAAAATCTAAGGAACGACGAATTAGAGCATGTGGCACGACACAAATAGAATGGGCTACAATAGCAAAAATAGTAAAACGCAAAACTTGCTTTATCTTAGGTATTTCGTATATTTCAGCTATAAACGGTGCCGCAAAAAAAATAAAAATATATAAAAATAAACCTATTATGACATTTAACCAGAATATTGAAGATAGTCTTTTATCAGAGAGAGCTCTCTCTTTTATAATTGCCTCTCCAAAACCAGCATCCACTAAAAATTTAGTCAAAGCTAAAAAGACGGCTATAGAAGCCATTAAACCAAAGCTATCTGGCTGAACAAGATATGTGAGAAGTAAAGTTGCTCCAAGACCAAAGCATTTACTTAAAAATTCTTCTGCGAGATTCCACCCTATAGCAATTTTAGCCATTCCCTTTACTTTTAAAGTCTCTAGCGTTTCGTTGCTTTTCAATTTTGAAGTTTGCATTTTAAAAATAGTAAAATACACATATTTCAATTAGTCATCGCCATTTTGGGCTGCTAAGAACATTTTGTTTTTTAAAATTTTTAGAAGTATACGATGCAATAGTTTTAACATCTTCTAATAGTCCATCAGATAACTTTATTGGATCAAAACCAAGACTTTTTAAGCCTGCATTTGAAACTTCAAGTTCATTACTGGCTAATTCATTTCTTGGATTTTCTAATAATTCATAATCAACACCAAACTTTTCAGATACTATCTTAGCTAATTCTAAAACTGATCTAACTTCTGATACCTGATTATATATCTCAACTTTACCTTCAATATATTGTGAATTTTTTGACGCTAACTCAATACATCTTGCAGTATCTGATATATGAATAAATGCTCTTGATTGACCGCCAGTACCATATACCGATAAAGGATGTCCATTTGCTGCTTGCGACAAAAAGCGATTTAAAACTGTGCCATAAATCCCATCATAGTCGAATCTGTTAACCAATGCCTCATGTTTTATAGTTTGAGCAGTATTCACACCCCAAACGATTCCCTGATGCAAATCTGTTATTCTAAGTCCCCAATTTTTAGCATAAAATTGGAAAATCAGTTGGTCTAGACATTTGCTGAGATGATACACACTCCCTGGATTTGCAGGATAAAGAATATCAACATCTTTTCTCGTTTCGTTTATTTTAATGTTTAAATACCCTTCAGGGATTGATCCAAATTCCTTTGAGTAACCATAAACACCCATTGTGCCGAGATGAATAAGATGACAATTAGGTTTTTCTTCTATTAACGCAGAGCATATATTATGAGTTCCTGAAATATTGTTATCAATAGTATATCTTCTTTCACTATCTCCCAACATGGAATATGGCGCAGCACGCTGCTCAGCAAACTGAACTACTACATCTGGTTGAAAACTTCTTATTAACTTTCTTAAATTATCAACTTCAGTTGAGATATCCATTTGGTCAAAGCTAATGTCGCCAACTAAATCTCTAGCAACTTTGACACGCTTTTCAGGGGATGCTATTTTTGTCAAGCTGTTAGAATCTAGATCAACATCTATTTCTCGTCTGCTTAAATTATCAACAATCAAAATCTCATGACCACTTGAAGCCAAATGAAGGCTCGTTGGCCACCCGCAAAATCCATCTCCACCAAAAATTATATATTTCATTTTAATCTCCTTTAAAATTCTTTTTACATATTTTTGTCTTTTAGGCAATTAAGCAATCTAAAAGGTTAAAAGCACCTTCCATTTTGATAAAATTTATCGAAAACTAAAATTATCTAATCAAACATATTGCATTTTTTTCATTTTTTTCTCTATTAAACCCTAAATGGTCTAAAAAATTAAAGAAATCATACTATCTTAATTATTTTTAATAAATCAATACTAAAAATATTTAACCTTATCAAAACTCTTTATCAAAGGCTACATAATCAATTTGATCTAAATCCATCACAAAAGCTCGAATATTTGTTCTTACATCAAATCGTTCAGCAAATTCATTATCAATAAATCCATGACTTCTTTTAACAAATTCGGACTTTTTTTGATCTTTTGAAATTACAATAATTTTAGAGAAGTGATTTATAGTCAAATCAATCTTTTTCAAAGTCTCCTCAATATTGAAGGTATGTCTCGTAAGAAGACGTATATCATGACCATTTAAAACACATTTTTTTAAAAAACTTAACATTTCTGTAATTGGCTTCCATCGACAAATTAGTGTTTCATCAAGATCGAACCACAATATGTGAGGAAGACTAAGATTTTTTCTTTTTGAGATTGTGGTACTTTGACAGATTAAATTTTTAAAATCTACTAGCGGAAGTGTTGAAACATTTCTGCCAAGAAGTACTTGTAAAACTAACAATGGAATATTAATACCAATTGATCTATAACAATCCCAACGCTCACTAAATAAATTTATATATACTCGATATTTACCTTTTATATGGGATTTTTCAAGACTTATTACATCTCCTGGGGACAAAGAACTCAATAACTCTGCTGGAAGAAGGATGTCATTCGAAGAAATATAATTGTGTTCAATTCTTCCATCGATCGTCTCTGAACAAATATATTCAATAGATTTGTCAGCATTCATTATGAACTCAAAATTTGCATCATTAGACAAACATTTTAATTTAGCATGATAAATATTTTTAGTATGTGCCAAAGTTTGTTGTTTATTTATTAAAAAATTTTTACCGAAGAAATCGAATCGATATTTTGCTTTCTTCTCAATTAAATCAGAAACTAAATGATAATGAGGTGTTAGGGAAGGTAGAAAATTAATTGAATCCTTGTCAATATAAAATTCACCATGTGTTGAAAATCTAAGAGCCCTCAAAAAAAATATTTTTGCAATCGATTGTTCTCCTAAAATTACTATTTCAGGATAATCTTTACGCCCTAATGTATCCATATCGCAATAACTTATCTTTATCAATATACTTTGACAGCCGCTTATTATCACGTAAAAAATAATCGTCGATTGATTCTAGCAGTTCATCTCGAAAAAAGGGTATGAAGTACTTACCATCCTTTGTAAATGTTCCAAAGTTTGATTTGTTTTTACTATTGTGAAAATTCTCTTGAAAAGATTTTTTAAAAAAGCCAGACTTCACACCGAATACTTTATCAAAAGAGTTATAAAAATTATCTGATTCAAAATGCATATCTTCATACAAGAGTACTGTCATCTTGTCGCCATGATTCTTAGAAAGTCTTTCAATTGATGAAATGTAATTAGCAAAGTTGTATATTTCATACCCATCAAGGTCAATTTCACCCTTATCATTAAAAAGAAGATCAGTATTATTAAACCTTTTCCAGTTATACTCCTCAACGTACTGTGATGCAATCAAGCTTGATTGCTTTCTAAGAACCATAAGCCAGTGAAATTCTGTTATTTTCTTTTTAGATGCATTTTCTAGTTGACATCGTATTTCAGCAGGAAAATTAATTGGATTGATAATATCTTTTCCAAAGTTACAGTTTCTCAAGCGAGTTGGTGCAGTGAAGCTTTCATCACTCAAAACATTAAGCATATCAGTTTTTAATTCTTTATATTTTCTATGAATTTGTATATTTCTAAATAAACAACTGCTAGGTCTATCTTTTAAAGATTCACTTGAGTCGTTTTTTCGCCAGGTCATTAGATTTATTAGACCAGCTTTTTCGAGCTTTAGTAAAGGACCAAACTGTAATGTTGATGAAGCTGTTTTTGGAAAGCCAAGATGAACTATAACCTTCAAATTACTTCCAACCCCATTTTTCAAAGTACTTCTCACTATCAATTTTGAATTTCATTTTTTGAAGCATTTCATTAAGCAATATAGGGGTGTAATTTAATAGTTCTCGTTGTTCAGAAACATCATAAACTGCACTTTTGTAAGTTTTCTTTTCTGGCACGTATTTCAAGTCTATGCTTGAGCCATTTCCAAAAACCGAACCAATTTCTTTAACAAAATTTTCAGTGGTGACACCTTCGCCAGTTCCAACAGAAAATGTTCCACCAGAGATATTACTTTCATGGCAACCATTTATTAAAGATACCAAGTTATCAATATAAACATAGTCTCTGGGTAGGTTTGGATCTCCCCATATTTCAAGTGTCTTGCTTTCAGTTGCGTCCTTAATTAGCTTCAAAAATGGCATTATGGCAGGAGCTCCGTTTAATAAATATGTTGGATGATCAGGCACTAAAAACATCATTGGCAATCTGAGGTTAAAGCATCTTACTTCTGAGTTTCCTATAATATAATCACCCATCATTTGGCCAACAACTTTTGAAATAGCATACATTGAATGATCGCCCTTATAGTTTATTGCAACTGGCTCGTTATTACCTAATGCTCTTTTTTCTTGCCAATATAGTTCAAAATCTCTATGAGTTGATGAATAAATATAAGTCCCAATTTTATTTTTTGATACCCACTCAATTACATTGAATGTTCCAACAATGTTGACGTCAACATAACTCTGAAGCGTCTCATAATATGAAGTATTTTCAGAAGTTTTAAGGATTGATGGTTGGACACCTGCGAAGTTAATAACTAAATCAAAGTCACAAGGAAGTTTTTTAAAAAGAGATTTATCTTCTATACTTCCTGATATATATTTTACAGACGGAATAGATTTAAGATCTTTGCGCCGTCCAACACCCCAAACCTCTGCGCCTTTTGAAATAAAGTAACTAGAAACATATTTGCCACAATTTCCTGTAACACCAAAAATTAAAATCTTCATATTTAAATACCTACTATCTGAAATTCTTTATCTATTAATTTTTTTGCTTCTTCTGGACCATTCCATAAAATTACATCTAATATGGATAATAAAGACTCAAAATTTTCTCTTCTCTGATTATACTCTATGGCGTTAGTTTTAATAAACTCTAGGCCTATTTCTAATGATGTAAATTCTTTTTTTATGAATAATTCATTCCCCTCTATTGGATTAATGTAAGTCTTTGCTTTTAAGGCTTTTGAAATTTCTAAAGCCCATGAACCTGGATGATTGATAGCGCCCCTATCATATTCAAGATTGCTAGAGATTTGAAATGGAGTTTTTATTTTGAGCAAATCACAAGTTTTATTAAGAGAAACTAAATTCAGATCAAAAAGATTTGAGTCTTGATTTAATTCATTTTTTAATGAATTAATCAATTCAACTATAAGGCTATAGTAAGGAGCCTTGGCGAATGCTGTGAGTTTGCCAAGAAGTTGGCTAAAAAATAATTCAACATTTTTTAACTCAATTTTATTAATATCTGTAAATGATCTATTGCCAGATGTTGATGCAGTGAAATATTGCCATCCTTTAGACTTATCTGGATGAAGAATTCTATTTCTATTTACCCACCCTTTGTTAATAAACTGAGTATCATCAAACAATACAAAACTGTCTACGTAATTAATTAACTGGAAGTACCCAATATATGGGAACAAATATGGCTGCATAATTCCTAATTTCATTGTTTTTCCTTTTTTATAACGTCTACAATTTTTAAAACTTGGTTAGTTGTTAAGTAAAAATGGATTGGAAGACATAAAACCCTTGACGATATGTCTTCAGATATAGGACATTCATCATTTGGATTAAATATTTTATTTAATGATGGCGAAAAATATTCACGGCTTGGAATTCCTGAATTTTGCAGTGCCTTTTTAATACGTTTTTTATTCTCTTCATTTTCCAAAATTATTGGAAAATATGCTCCATTATATGATGCACTTTCATGCCAAATTGGAAATTGGACGTAATCACTGAGATGTATTTTGTATAAATTAAATAATTCAACTCTATGAGATAAAATGTTGTCAATGGAATCAAGCAAGGTTAATCCAACTGCACATTGATACTCATTCAACTTGGCATTAATGCCTACTTTTCTGATCTTACCATTTGGCTCAAGCCCAAAGTTAATAATTTTATTTGCTCTCTCAAAATTTTCTTTTTTACGAAATATAATTGCTCCACCCTCAATAGTATGAAATACCTTTGTAGCATGAAAGCTCAATGTAGAAGCGTCGCCATAACTTGATATAGATTTTTTGCCACAGTCAACTTTAAATGCATGAGCACCATCGAAGATAATTTTTAAATTATACTGCCGTTGTAACTTTGAAAATTCATCCACATCGCAGGGATTACCATAAACATGAGTGGCAACAATTGAGTCTATGCTTGGTGTGCTTTTTATCTTCTTTTCAATCAATTTTGGAGATAAATTAAATGAATTTGAATCAATATCAACAAAAGTAGTAGGTATTTTTTCCCATGCCAAAGAGCTTGCAGTTGCAGCATAGCTGAAAGGCGTGCAAATTGCATTCTTAACGTTAAGAGCACGATACGCAACATGAAGAGCGATAGTGCCATTATTTACTAATAAAAGATTTTTAACAGAGAGATACTCCTCTAATTTATAAGTTAGCTCTTGATGTAAAGGCCCAAAATTTGTATACCAACCGCTTTCATTCACTTGAGATAGATATTTAGTCAATGTCTTAAGACAAGGTGTAACTGGTTTATTAAGTAAAATCGTCATTTCTTTAATCTGATATTAGTTTCAGAAAGTATTCACCATAACCACTTTTCATAAGCGGCTTTGCTAAAGAAATAATTTGCTCTTTTGAAAGCCAGCCATTTGTGTAAGCAATTTCTTCTAAACATGCAATTTTGTATCCTTGTCGATGTTCAACAGTTTGAACAAATTGAGAGGCTTGCATCAATGAATCATAAGTTCCAGTATCAAGCCAAGCAAATCCTCGCCCCAATAATTCAACATGAAGTCTTGATTCGTTAAGATATTTATTATTTATACAAGTAATTTCAAGCTCATTTCGATCTGATGGTTTTACAGATTTTGCTACCTCTACAACGCAATTTGGATAAAAATATAAGCCTGTCACAGCATAATTAGACTTTGGAATATGTGGTTTTTCTTCTATAGATATAGCTAAATTAGCTTCATTAAATTCAATTACTCCAAAATGCTTTGGATCTTTAACTTGATATCCAAACACTGTTGCTTTGCTTTCGATTGATGCAACATGTTTAGCTTTTTTAAGCTTCTCTGATAAACCCTGACCATAGAAAATATTATCACCTAATACAAGGCAAACATCCTCTTCACCAATAAAATTTTCTCCCAAAATAAATGCCTGAGCAAGACCATCAGGCTTCGCTTGAATCTCATAATGTAAAGAAATGCCGAATCGAGATCCATCACCAAGAAGTCTTTTAAAAGCTGCTTGATCTTGAGAAGTTGTAATAATTAAGATTTCTTGAATACCTGCTAACATTAATACAGATAATGAGTAATAAATCATTGGTTTATCATATATAGGCAATAATTGTTTTGAAACTCCAGATGTCACTGGATATAATCTAGATCCCAGACCGCCTGCTAAAATAATTCCTTTCATAAAGTTTTTTCTCCCAAGTGTCCGAGTTTATATGAGCCATCAAGAATTCTTGAATACCAATCATTATTATCTAAATACCATCTTACAGTTTTTTCAATTCCTGTTTCAAAGGTTTCTTTTGGTCTCCAACCAAGTTCCTTTTCTATTTTTGAAGTATCGATAGCGTAGCGGCTATCATGACCTGGACGATCATTTACAAATCTAATCAGATCACTATAGTTCTTAATGCCTTCCGGCTTTTGAGGTGCTAATTTTTCTAAAATTTTACAAATCTTCTTTACAACGTCGATATTTGTATGTTGGCTATTACCACCAATGTTGTAAGTTTCTCCTATTTCACCTTTAGTAAGCACCTCATACAAGGCACAAGCATGATCATCTACAAACAACCAATCACGTACTTGCGATCCATCACCATATATAGGAATATGTGAACCTTGTAGCGCATTTAAAATAGCAAGTGGTATAAGTTTTTCTGGAAAATGATAAGGGCCATAATTATTTGAGCAATTTGTTATTACTGTTGGCAGACCATAAGTCCTATTCCACGCTCTAACAAGATGATCTGAAGATGCTTTGGATGCAGAATAAGGGCTTGACGGACTGTATGGTGTATCTTCAAGAAATAATCCTTCAGATCCTCCCAAATCTCCGTATACCTCATCAGTAGAAATATGATGAAATCTAAAATTTATTTTTTCTTGAAGCGGTAATTCTTCGAAATAAGATCTAGCAGTCTCTAATAGAGTATATGTTCCAATAATATTACTTTTAATGAAATCTGAAGGTCCTATAATTGACTTATCTACATGTGATTCTGCAGCTAGGTGCAAAATAGCATCTGGCTGAAATTTAAAAAATAATTTTTTCATTGCATTTAAATCACATATATCTTCATGCAAAAAACTGTAGCGGGTGCTTGAACTTACCGAAGCCAAATTATCCAGATTTCCAGCGTAGGTTAGTTTATCAATATTAGTAACAATATTATTTGTATTTTTTATAATATGACGAATAACAGCTGAACCAATAAACCCAGCTCCGCCTGTAACAACAATTTTCATATTTTTAATTTATATACTCAAAATACAATAAAAAAAACGATTTCATAGTGTCAAAAGACTAGCCATCAAGCTTTTATTGATCTCATTAAATATCTGTATGAACAATTAACATTAGAAATGAAGTCCACACTCCTTTGAATCGTTAAACTTACATAAATCATAATATTCAGAATTAACTCTTAAATTATTATCAATAATTAAATTTTTTACTTCCTCTCTTGACCACTTAAATAAAGGAGATAACTTAATCACATTGAGATCAGTAACACTAATAAATTGAACTTCATTACGAGAATCTGTCTGATCTCTTCTAATTCCAGATATCCAAATTTTAAAACAGTTATCTTCTATATACTTAAGTAAAGGTTCTCTCTTTAAATTTTTACATATAGATTTTCTTCTATTAGAATCCAACTTTATAAAATCCTGACCCTGCAATTCACTTTCTAGCCAATCAGTTCTATCTACCACAGTTAAATCAATACTAAAGTTACTAGTCACATAATCCATTTGCTTTTCAACTCCGCTCTGTGACAGGCTCGATTTTATGTATAAACATTTTGCAGAAACACCAAGCTCGGCCATCAGAAAAAATAGTAATGAAGACTGATATCCAAAACTAGTAGTTAAAAAATAGTCGCTCCTATCTTTCAAGCAAAAATCTAGTGCTGATATAGTATTATCAATTAACTCTTTAGAATTCATTTACCACCTAATATTTTGTTGTGCAATCTAGTCAAGATATGATTTAAGTTTGTCATATTCTTGTTGCTTTTTTGCAATAAATTTTTTAGTCACTATTGTTTTTTCATGAATACCTGAAGGTGTTAATATATATGTATATTTTAATTTATTATTAGATTTCCTAAAATTTTTTACTTTTACAAATCCAACATCAATTAGAGCTTTAATACAATAATTGACTTTACCGATACTCATACCGGTTTTTTCAGATAATTTTCTTTGTGAGGTTTTAGGGTTCTCTTGAATGTGGTGCATTACGTTTAAGCCATCTTCTGAGATGTTTTTGTATTTTTTCATTTTATTGCAAGTTTAGTTCTTTGTTAAATCAATCATATAGCTACCGCACAATATATTTGTCAAAAAATGATTAATATTGTTCAAGTATTGAACAATATTATATTATGTATTTTTTTAATACAAGTTTAAAAAGCTAAATCATTTACTGAAATAGAAATTTTTCTTTTTGAGCCAAGCAAGTTTAAAAGGACGTTAACCCTTTCTTTTTTAGGCAAAGAAGATATTGTTACAATTGATCCCTTGAAAGAATCTTTTGTAATAATGGCCTTTTGGCCAATTTTGATATTTGATTCTATTGGTTCTAGTTTTGATAATTCTTCCATTTCTCTAATAATGTTTATGTCTTTGTTTGTCATATATGAAAAATTTGATCCAAATTTTATAATATCTTTTATACCCTTTGTAAATTTAACTTTTGAATAATTATTAAAACTAGTATTTATGAATATATAACCGGGAAACAAGAGTTCTAATACCGGACTAGAATTGATTTTTTTTGTAGTAATTTTTGGTAAAAGATATTCAAAATTTTGATTTAATAAGTTAGCTTCAACTATTTTTATTTTATTTATTTTATAGGTTGCAACAAGCCAATATTTCATTATCTAATTTGATGGTACCCGAGGCCGGACTTGAACCGGCACGATATTTCTATCGAGGGATTTTAAGTCCCTTGTGTCTACCAATTCCACCACTCGGGCATATTTAAA
>MDTG01184694.1_pt1 | contig 10735 bp, 11 predicted proteins | sample 811421 | NCBI WGS metagenome assembly MDTG01 (sample SAMN05326645, study PRJNA326480) | marine metagenome | isolation source: seawater | place: Pacific Ocean: South East | collected 2011
AAGCTAGATTCAAATATTGTAGTCAAAGTACCAATTATTAAAGATGGTATTAAGGCAATTAAATATTTTTCTGACAAAGGAATTAAAACCAATTGCACTTTAATATTTTCAGCTGGACAGGCATTGCTAGCGGCAAAAGCTGGTGCAACTTACGTTTCTCCATTTATAGGAAGATTAGATGATGTTAGTACAGATGGAATGGATTTAATTGCCCAAATAAGAGAAATTTTTGATAATTACATGTTTGATACTGAGATACTTGCAGCTTCTGTAAGGCATCCTATACATATTATCCAATGTTCGGAAATTGGTGCTGATGTTATGACTGGACCACTAAGCGCGATAACTGCACTTTTAAACCATCCTTTGACAGATATTGGCTTAGCTAAATTTTTAGCTGACTTTAAAAAAGTAAATGGCTAGATAATTATGCTTATCAATGTTGTTGCCAAAGATCCTGATTTAAGAGTAATTCAAAAAATCATTAAAATCCTAAACAACGACGGTCTAATTGTTATTCCTACAGATACAATCTATGCTTTCGCAACTAGTATAAAGAGCAAAAAAGGGCTTGAAAGATTGGCTAAAATCAAAAATATCAAACTAAAAAAGGCTAACTTTTCTTTAATATGTCAAGATTTAAAAGATATTTCTAGCTTTACCAAGCCTTTTGACAGAAAAACCTTTAAAACACTTAAAAATGCACTTCCAGGTCCATTTACATTTATATTAAATGCAAATAATAATATTTCCAAAATATTTAATACGAATAAAAAAGAAATTGGTATAAGAATTCCAAATCATAAATTTATTAGAATACTTGTTAAAGAATTAAATCACCCTTTAGTATGTTCTAGTGTAAACGATGAAGATAAAGTTGTAAAATACACCACAGATCCATTGATAATATTTGAAAATCATGAAAACAATGTAGATGCAGTAATTGACTATGGATATGGAAAAAATGTAGCATCAACTATTGTAGACTGTACTTCTGACGATTTAGTATTGATTAGACAGGGAGCTGGTAATTTATAAATTGTTTAAGAAAGATTAACAATTAACTCATAATAAAATAGAAATTGTTTGTAATTTGGTTGAATTAATTATGACTATAGCTATAATAGCACACGACGGAAAAAAAGCTGAAATGGTTCAATTTTTAAATGAACAAGCTGATATTCTTCATAAAAATGAAATTAAATTAATTTCTACAGGAACTACTGGTGAGAAAGTAAAGAAAGCTGGTTTTGAAGTTACTCCACTACTCTCAGGTCCCTTTGGGGGAGACGCCCAAATAGCAGCTAAAGTGGCAGATGGAACGTGCCACATGGTAATTTTTTTTAGAGATCCATTGGAAAAACATCCTCACGAACCAGATATTTCAATGCTTATGAGGTTATGCGATGTTCATGACATTCCTCTAGCAACTAACCCATCTAGTGCAGCTCTTTTAATAAAGGGTATTTACAGTAATTAAAAAATTCTTAAACTGTAGTTCTTTAATTCTTTATCAAATTTTTTTGCGTTTGGACAATATCTCTCTAAAGTACTCCAAAACTCTCTGCTATGGTTTTTTACTTTGGTATGAACCAATTCATGAAGAATAACATAATCTATAAGTTCTTCTCTAAGTCTCATTAAATGCAAAGAAAGATTTATATTGTTTTTAAAAGAACAACTCCCCCATCTAGTTTTCGTGTTTTTTATTGCCAATTTTTGATAACTAAAGTTGTGTATTTTTGCCAATTTATATAATCTTTTAGGCAAATAAGATTTAGCTTCTGTTCTTAGAATTTTTTCAATTACATTTCTTATATAAATTTGATTTTCAATTGATTGGACTTTATTTCTTTCAGAAATATAAATTTTTATAAAATTATTTAGCCTAGAAAAAGAATTGTTTGGTTTCGAAGTAGAATCAATAATTACAGAATGGAATCTTGTATAAAAAATGCTACCAATATTAAAATTTGACTGTAACTGTTCCTGACTTTGTATTTTATAAAGGTTCTTTTGAATCCAATTCATTTTAGATTCAACAAAATCTTTCGCTATTTTAAAAGATAAAAATCTAGGAACTGTAACTAAAACTCCTTCAAAAGGTTTTATTTTAATGGAAATATTTCTTGCTTTTAAACTCTTTTTGAAATTTATTTCTGTGTTCTGAATTTTTAAAATTTTAAACTTCATTTATAATTATCTCCAAGGGTGAATAAATTATGAATTGTATTTTTTTATCCATGAAAGTTTTTCATAACTAAGCGTAGATTTAATTTTTATTATAATTAGTAATTTTAATTCCAACTGCTTATCAAATGACTTAGAATGTTCTTTAATGATGATTTTTGAATCTGTATAATGGTTTAGTTTTATTGTTAATTAATTTTAATATTTAAATTTATTAAATATTAGTTTTTAAAACTTAAATGATTAAATCAATTTAATTTCTTATGAAAGAAAATTCCCTTATAAAATTATCAATATTTTTATATATATTTAATTTGTCTTGTAGTAAAACCACTTTTAAAAAAGCTTCACCTATTGTAGATGATGATTGTATATCAATATCTAATATCATGGTAGTAAATAATATGGATTCTATATGGGAGCTAAGAAATGAAGAAGAGAAACATTTATTCTACTTTCCAAATTTTGAAGAAGCTGAAAAAACAAAAATTGTATTAGAGCACTACAAAGTAAAATTTATTTGTAAATGTGGAGAAGGTTTTTACACCAACTCTATCGGTGAAGAAAATTCAAATGCACTTATTATGTACTATCAATTATCTTTAGATAGTTCAGGTATTGGAAATAAGGAAATAAATAGCTATAATAATACTTCTGAAGATTGTCTACCATTTGATCCAGAGAAATTAGTTGCTAAAAGATCTATAGATGGAAATTGGTATTTAATTGAAAAACCAGGACATTCTATGTTTGGATTTGGGAAAAACGAAGAAGAATGTGTAAAAGCACTTAGTGTTATTAAAAAATATGGTTTTAATCAATCTTGTTTTGTTGGAAGAGCAAATCCATCATTTAGCTATTTAAAAAGATATAGAGAGGACATAGACACCCTTGTAATTCTATGATTTTTAATATCATTTTTGTTAATGTTAAAGTGTTGATTTAAAGAAACTTAACTAAGTTACAAACTACTAATTTTTATCTTTTTTAATTGTTTATTTGTTTTTTAAAAAAAGTAATAATTCAGTAATTTGTGATAATAAATTTAAAACCAAATGAAATTTTTTTTGATTGATAAAATAAAAGAAATTGTTACTGGGAAATCTGCATTAGGAATAAAATGTTGGAGTCTTGATAATCAAATTTTTGACGACCATTTCCCAGGTTTTCCCACTGTTCCTGGTGTATTATTAACAGAATCTATGGCCCAAATATCAGCTATTCTAATAGAAATGAGCTACTATAAAGAATATTCCAATAAAAGAAAAGTATATCCTGTACTTAGTATTATTCAAAAGGCAAAATTTAGAACTTTTGTTGAACCAGGTGATCAATGTGTAATAGAGACATCCATTATTTCAATTGATAGAGCAAGAGGAACAACTAAAACAACTACAAAGGTTGGAGATAAATTAGTTTGTGAAGCAACATTATCCTTTGTAATTGGGACAGAATCAGAGACAAAAGATAATCCATTCATTAAGAAAAGAGACATATATTACCATAATATACTACCAAAAAATTTCAAATATTAGTGACTTATATATTTGGTCATACTAGTTTTGCATCTAGTAATTTTGAAATAAAGAAAATTTCAAAATTAAATGATATTTCTGTTGAAATTGGAAAATTAAACCTTGCAAAAGAATCAGATTATTTTCCAATAAGAAGTGACCAAAAAATTATGAGGGATGATGTTAAAATGTCTATAGTAACTGCTCAGGAAATTTTATTTAAATATGGATTTAGTAATGAAAAAATTTCTAAAATGCCTTTATTTATTGCTAACGGTTCATTTTTAGGAAATTTTGAAAAACATTTGGCAAGAGTTTTAAATGTTTTTAAAGATATTTATGAAGGAAACTCAAGAAAAGAAATTTATAAAAAAATTTATAGAGTTAGTCCTCCACTATTAGCGCTTGAAACCTTGACAAATTCAAATATGAGTTTTATAGCTCAATACACAGGATTAAAAGGAAATAATGCAACTTTTGGAAACACTTCTATATCTACATTCTATGCACTAAAACAAGGAATAAATGAAATTAATAAGGGAGAAGAGTATGCTTTGATAAGCTCTTCAAATGATGCAAGTATTTATTCCCATTTAATGAATAGGACTATAGGAAAAATTAATTCAATAGGAAAAGAGAGTTCTGCAGTAGGACATATTATTTTATCTAAAAAACAAAAAAAAGATTGTAAAGTCAGATGCAAAATCACAAGAATGTCCAATATTAAAAAAGTTCCAAAACTATATGACAAGACCAACACTATTAAAAGAACATGGATTGAATTAATACAAGATTATAAATCTGAAATAGTAATTTTTTCTGGTGCATTAGACAACGAAACTAATTACGAAGACCAGGAATATTTGAAAGTTTTAAATATACCTTCTTTTTCAATTTTTGCAAAGTATGGTTTTTTGGGAGTTTCCAATTTGACTTTTGGAATAATTCAGGGAATAAAGCATATTGAAAATGGATTTAAAATAATTGATGTATTAGATAGAGATATTTATGGAAGAGAATCACTAATTAGAATTGAGTCATATTGAAAAATAAAGTTTACATAATTGATTATGAAATAATTAGTCCAATAGCAGTCGGAAAAGATGGTATTATTGATAGTATTTTATCAAATAAAAGTGCTGAATCAAAAGTAGAAAGAGTTAATACGGATGGAATTCCTTTTAAGAAAGCTGCAGAAGTTAAAACAGACCTTTCTTTATTATATGAAAATGAAAATGAAATAATAAAAAAAGTCTGTAAAATTGATAGAAAACTAGAACTATTGGTTGCTTCATATTGGAAAAGCAAAGAAAGATTATCCCCACTAATTAAAAAATTAAAGGATGAAGAAACAGGAATTATTTTAGGTATTGGTTCAGACGCAATACCATTAGAATTTTTTGAAGATGAAATCAAAAATTATATAGAAAAAGATCTTGAACCAATTCAAGAACTTGAAACTAAATTAAATAATAATAATTTAAAGGTTAATTTGGTAAATAACCCATATGATATTCATGCGTTATATCTTGCTGAAAAATTTAATGCAGGAGCATTCCAAAAATCCATTTTAACCGCTTGTGTATCCTCTACTCAAGCTATTGCTCTAGGTTCTGAATCTATTATAAATGAAGAAGTTCAAGTAGTTATTGCGGGTGGAACAGATTCTTTAATAAATCTAGTCCCTTTAACATCCTTTGGAAAACTCGGAGTTATAACGGAAACTGAGTTAGGTATTGAATGTACACCATTTGATAGTAAAAGAAATGGTACTTTAGCTGGTGAGGCAGCAGGGTTTGTTATTCTTGCATCTGAAGAATTTATTAAAACAAATAACATAGAACCTTTGGCTCAAATTATTGGATATGGGAATACTTTAGATGCATATAAAATCACTGCGCCAGATCCTGAAGGAACATCTATGACAAACGCAATTAAAAATGCTATTTTAGATTCTGGGTTAAAACCCTCTCAAATCGATTATATAAATGCACATGGTACAGGGACTAGACATAACGATCAATTAGAATTAGATTGCATTGAAAAAGCCCTGGGAAAGGCAGCAAAAAAAATACCTATATCCTCTACAAAAGACAGGCATGGTCATGCAATTGCAGCTGCAGGAATTCAAGAGCTATGTTTGTTATTAGAAATTATGAAGCATAGTACCATTCCGAGTAATTTAAAACTCAAAAATCCTTGTCATAAAGATTTCAACTTAGTGAAAGAAAATCAAAAGAAAAAGATCACTTATGCTTTATCAAATAATTTTGCTTTTGGTGGAATAAATACTGTTTTAGTAATTAAAAATGAGCGTTTATGAATTTAAATTTAGAGAATCAAGTAGTTATTATTACTGGTGCAACAGGTGGAATTGGAGGGGAAATAGCAATAGAGTTTTTAAAGGAAAAATCAATTGTGATTTGTCTATATAGAAATGAATTTAAAATGAAAAAAATCAAATCTGAATTAGCAGAAAAAAATATTTCTATTAAAAATTTACATGGATATAAATGTGACTTGTTCGACTATGTTGAAATATCTAATACCATTAAAAAAGTATATAATAAATTCAAGAAAATTAATGTTCTGATCAATTGTGCAGGTTTCACAAAAGAGTATCCATTTGCATTACTAAATGAAAATGAGATTTCCCATACGATTGATATAAATCTTAAAAGTCCAATGATGCTTACGCATGCTATTTTAAAGATTATGTTTAAGCAAAAATCAGGATCTATTATTAATATTTCATCAATATCTGCTGTGAAAAAGGGTCGTGGAATAGTTGCCTATGCTTCAGCTAAGTCTGGCTTAGAAAACTTCACAAGAACATTAGCCTATGAGTTAGGAAGAAAGAACATTAGGGTTAATTGCATCAGGCCAGGTGTAATTGAAACTAATATGAGTGGACCAATTATGAACAGAATTAAAGATCAAATAAAAGAAATCACTTCTTTAGGAAGATTTGGTAAAACAAAAGAAATATCAAAAATGGCAACATTTTTGGCTTCAGATGTTACTTCTTCTTATATTACTGGTGAATGTATAACAATTGATGGTGGAATAATATAAAAGACATGAAGAAAAAAATTGAAGAAATATTTAATGATGTATGTGATGTTATTGAAGATTCTACAGGCTATAATAAAGAGGATATTAGTATGAATGATACATTATTTGACAAGTTGGAGATAGATTCAATTGATCTAGTTGATATTCTTTTTGAGATAGAAACATTGTATGACATTGAATTAAAAATAAGTGACATAGAGGTTAAAGCAAAAAAAGAATTAGGAGATGTAGAGTATGAAATTGATGGAGTTATAACTCCAGAAGGATTGAATTCTTTAAAAGTGCACATGAATGAAGTAGATCCTGAGAAGTTTAAAAATGGACTTACTATTAATGAACTTATTCAACTATTTACAGTACACTCTTTATGCAAACTTGTTTCATTAAAACTTGATGATGCATGAGTAATTTAGAAATAGAAAAATCTATTTAATTTTTTATACGATGAGAATTTCGGTTGTGGGAAGTTATGGATATACAGGGACGCTAATTTGTAAGGAATTAAATAAAACTAAATACTCCTACTCTATTTATGGAAGAAATATTGACAAACTAAATCATCTGAAAAGAGGAAATTCAAATATCCTTAATTTAAAATCAATTGACTTAAGAAGAATTCAAGATGTGAGATTCATTATTGAAAAATCAGATATTATTATTAATTGTGCGGGACCTTTCACTGAAGAATCTTTTTTGCTGGTTGAAAATGCAGCTAAAAATGGCAAAATATATTTAGATATTTCTGGAGAAATTGGATTTGTTAAAAAATCATATGAACATCTTCATGCTATTTCAAAGGAAAATAATGCTTTAATAATTCATAGTTGTGCATTTGAATCTCTAGTTTCAGATTTATTACTACAATATTTAAATGTAGAAAATAAAATAAAAACTGTACAAACATTTTATAAATTCAATCAAAAGAAAGTATCTCCAGGGACTAGACTGACTATGAAACTAAATAAGTTTAGAAGAAGCTTAAAAATACAAAACAATAAGTGGATGGATTGTGATTTTAAAAAAGATCAATTAAAAATATTATTTGAAAAAGATAAAGAATTAGCAATGCCTTACTCACTTCCAGAAGTTGCATTTTCAAAATGGAACTTTAATGTTAACAAAGCTGAAAGCTTTTTGTTAGTCAAAAAGAATGAATCGAAATTCCTAATTAACAAAAAGGTTCTCGAGGGAGATTCTTTAAAGGAACTTGATAGACTAAGATTAAAAACTTATAAAGGTCCAGAAGATAAAAACAGAATGGAACAAAAGTGTAAAATGTTTGTAAATATTAATCAAGGTTACCACAACTCTAAAACACTTGAAGCAGATATTAAAGACATGTATTTATTTACGGCAAAAGCTATTGTACAAACTGTAGAGAAAATTACAGAAAAAAAAACAAAAATGATAGGGTTAATTAGTCCAGGACAAATATTTACAGAAGATATTTTAACATCTATTAAAAATCTTAATATAAAATTAAACTTTCAATCTAAATTTAAAATCGAAAATTGATGATTAATTAAAATTATGATTGAGAAAAATCAATTTCATAAGAAAATAGTGAAAAATAGTAAATTATTGTTTGCAATATTTATAATCTTCATTATTGTTCTATTTGTAATTATACCATTCCCAAAATTTAACGGTAGTATTTCTGGATTTAATTTAGAAAACAATCAAGACTTTATTAACTATAATAGAACAGATTCTATATTTAAAAATGGGTCAAAAATATATTTAGAAATTTTAGCTAATTCTAACGAAAGAAAAAGTACTCATAAAGCAATAGAAAGGTTAACACAAAAAATAAATTTAAAATACAAAAACGCAAAAATAATTAGTCCTCTTGCATTTTATAGTAAGATGATTAGACATTGGAAAATTAAAAATAATAAATTATCTACTTTTCTAAAACAAGCAAAAGAGATACCAGAACTAAATAAACTGATAGCCAATGACTTAAAGTCATTTTTAGTAGTAATTTCTTTTAAGGATTTGAATAATATTGATATTGATTATATCAATAATATAATAAAGTCATCTCCTAAAGAAATTAAAAAAATAAATGTTTTTAGTAAAGCGCATCTAGAATCCTCTATTGAAAAGTATATAACTAAAGATGTAAACAATTTAATAATCTTAATTCTTGCTTTTTTCTTATTATATATCATATGTGCTTTTAGAAATTATAAAGCTGTAATATTTATGGCATTTACTATTTTAGCGCCAATAGCTGTGTCAATATTTACCTTCTACTTGATAGATGTTGAAGTAAATATAATTTCATTACTAGTTTTCCCAATAGTCTTAATACTAGCTTTATCTGATTCTATTCATCTTTTAACGGGATATGTAAAATTTAACCATATAGAATCAAAAATCTTAAGAACTCAAAAGGTAGTTTCCTACTACATAACTCCATCATTTTTCTCATCTGCTACAACCTCTGCAGCATTTTTAAGCTTTTACTTTTTCAATGAATCAATTTACATACAACAATTTGGATTAATTACAAGTATTTCATTGATTCTAGAATTCATCTTAATATTTACAATCGCGCCATTTCTTTTAATGCAATTAGATTTGGTGAAAATAAATGATTCTAGTCTGAATATAGCATCGAACTTTTTAATAAAGAATAAGAAATCTATTTCTGTTGTACTAGTTCTTATTTTAATGGTTTCCTTATTCTTTATAAATAAATTATCTATAAAATCTGATACTGGAATTTTCTTTCCGAAAAATTCAGAAATAAGCAATGTAAAAGATAGATTAATGAAAAATTATTATTCAACTATAGAATTAAATATATTAGTCTCAGCCAATAAAGAAGAAATTAAGAATGAGTCTTTAGAAGATTATATAGAAAGTCTAAGCGCTAAATTCAAAAAAGAAGAATTAGTAATAAATACTTCTTGTGCTTTAGATAAATATTTTTTCAAAACAAGGTATGGAATAGAAGCCAATTTATTTGATTTTTTTGATCAAGGAAATCCATACTATGATAAAAAAACTAATACTTACAGAATAGAGTTGAGATTTAAGACTCCAAAAGATGTCGTGAAATTTAGTCATGAGAAATTATTAACAATATTAAAAGATTCCCCTAAAGGGGTTAATATATATTACTCAAGTTTGGGGCTATTAATGGATGAAGTAAACAATAGCATTACCAACTCTTTAATAAAATCACTTCTAACATCTGGATTTGTTATTTTTTTAATAATTCTAATCATTACAAAATCTGTTTTAGCATCCTTTTTGAGCTTATTACCTAACTTAATACCACTTGGCTTTATAATTATAATTTATTATATATTCAATATAAATATTAATGTAATTACAGCTTTGACTGCCGTTATAAGTATAGGATTATTGGATGATGATACGGTTCATATTTTATATCGTAAGTTTTGGTTAAAAAAACCAATGGAAGAACTTTCATTTAGTATTTTATCATCCGCAATAATTTTAACAATTTGCTTTGCGTTTTTTATGACAAGCAGTTTTAAACCAATTGTTGCATTTGGATGGGTAAGTTCTTTAATTTTTATAATTGGAATCATTTCTGAAATGACCTTAATGCAGTGGATTTTACAATTTTTTGGAAAAAATAAAATAAATTGAAAACAATGAGAGTTTATTGGTACTTCCGAAATATAAGTTTACTTCTAGGGGTGTTTTGTTATTTCTCTTGTGTTGGTCAAGAAATAATTTGTAAAGATAATACCAAACCTTCCATAGAAAAAGAGGCTATTGTTATACTTCCAGGATTTGGAGATTCAAAAAAAGGGAGAAATGAGCAAGAGAAATTCTTTAAAGAAAAGGGATACGATTTATTTATTCCTAATTATATGGACAAATTCAATGTAGATAATTGTGTAGAAAACCTACACGAATTCTATGATGAAAATCAATTAAAGGATTATAAAAAAATACATTTTTTCTCTTAT
>MDTG01214616.1_pt1 | contig 10735 bp, 6 predicted proteins | sample 811421 | NCBI WGS metagenome assembly MDTG01 (sample SAMN05326645, study PRJNA326480) | marine metagenome | isolation source: seawater | place: Pacific Ocean: South East | collected 2011
GCTTTATTTGTAGGGCTCGTGGTCTAGGGGTTATGACGTCGCCTTGACATGGCGAAGATCGAGAGTTCAATTCTCTCCGAGCCCACCAATGATTCTCTTTCAATATCCTTTGAAACAAAAAATATATTATTTGACGTTCAAAAAAAATATAATGTATTTTCACAATTCCTCGGGTTCTTCAACAAGGATCTCATTTTTGCCGCCTTCATCTGAAGACTCATCTGAAAAATTGAAGTCTGTAGAACCTCCTTGCCATGATGTAACGTCGTTGCTTTGTTCAAACTCTTCATTTATTATTTCCTGGTTGGGACCCATTGAATAAGCCCGCGGATCTAAAGCAACTTCCTCTACAATTCTCTGTTCTGCTGGTGGTGCATCTCGTTCGACTAAGTGGACGGTCGAGTGAAATGATCCACATCCAAGGCATCTAAATGAGCCTTTATGTTCTATACAACCACATGCAGGACATTCCGCCATGTTTTTGAATGAGTCTAATTTGTCAGAAGTCATTTTAATCTTCTAAAAACATGTCATCCTGATAACCAGTAACTAGGTCACCAGTTCCATCTTCTTCAATTGTGACTAAGCCTTCATCATCATCAAACTCTATTATTGTACCAAATACTTCCTCATCTTCAAGCACTAACCCTATGTAAGAGCCTATGTCGATTTCATCTTCATCTTCTTCATAATCGTCCTCATCATAAGATTGTTGATCTGTTTCTTCTGCTTCTATACCTTCTTCCATGGCCTCATCATTGGATGCGTCATCGACTGCATTATCTTCTTCCTCTCCGGCAACAGCTTTCTTAACTTCCTGTTTTTCTGATTCATTTTCTCGCATGGCTTTTACTCTTGCTCTCCATGATGGGACTAGAGATAGTTGCATAAAGAGACTGCCTAGAAGTCCGATTGTCCCGAGTATGATAAACAAAACACCGTCCCAATAGAACTTAGCAGGCATTGAAAAAGAGCCACCTTCACCTGCAAACGGTGTTAATGAATTCTTACAACCATCTATCTGAATAGTGTCATCACACGGATATGGATCACCGTTTAGGTACAAGGTGCCATCCTCGCCAATTGTTTGACCGAAATCTGTGTCTAGTGGGACTGTTCCGCCATTGCCATCAACAAATGGAGCCAATGTTCCGTTTACTACCCACAGAATGATGAAAAACACAAACCCTGCGTGGATTAGTGGCCATACTACATCTTTCCAACGTTTTGACATCATTTTCTTTTGCCACTTAGATGGGAATTCTTTAGGCTTCGAAAGCGCTGTTGCTTCATCGTGTTCGATCTCCTCATGGGATTCAATTGTTTCAATAAATTCCAGTAGATCAACTGACTCATTACCGTCATTATCAAACATGTCAATTAACTCTTCAATCGCTTCATCGGTAACCTCATCATTAGTATGATCGGAAAACGCTTTAGTTAGTTCTGAACGGTTAATTACGCCATCACCGTTAGTATCCAATTTTCTGAAGAAAGAACCGGGGTCAATATCCAAAGCGTCCATATAATCAACTAATATTGCCATCGGGGTTTTCGTTCTATCACTTTCCAATTCTACATCCATAGATTCTATGACATCAATCAATTCTAATGCATTAACTCGACCATCAGAATCTTTGTCTACCAGTGAAATTATTGACATAATTTCTCCAGGTGATAGGTATTCTCCGGCTATTTCATTAATCCCAGATTGAAGTTCTGGGCCATCAATTACGCCGTCGTCATCTAAATCCATTGACTCAAAAATAGCACGAATGGTGAGATTTTGTTCTTGTGCTGCATCAAGCAGTATGCCTAAGTAATCTTCAGCAGTCAAATCCTCTTTTTGAGGATCTAAATTATCAGGTTCAACATCTTCAGCAATCGAATCATCTACCTCATCGCTTGTTGATCCATCTTCTTCACGTTCAAAGACTAATTCTTCTGTTGATGATTCGGTAGACTCATCTATTTCATCTGACTCATCAACCGTTTCTTCCTCCACATCCAAATCTTCTTCCTCAATTGTTGATTCATCTGTGTCAGCCTTAGTTGCGATAATTTCATCATTGGATTTATTCTTGGATTGTTCAGCAATATAACTCTCTGCTGCCGATTTGAGCTCTGCTTCTGTTAGGTAGTCGTTTTCATTTTCATCAAATTGCTTAGCATATAACAAAAACTCATCCTTATCGGTAATTTCAAATTTTTCCATTACTCTTTGAACAACATTTTCTGAATATTGCAATTTTGTTTCGGCATTATCATCAGTAGAGTTGTCATCGCCTGGCGATTCATCACCATTAATCGCAGTTACAAGTTCCTCAAGGCTAATCACTCCGTCTTCGTCATCATCTACTTCAGAGATCAAACGGTCGATTTGAGATGGAGGGAGGTCGGCTAAATTTAGTTTCAGTAAACCATCTCTTAGTTCGTCCGCATCAATTGAACCGTCATTATCCGAATCAAATTTTGCAAACAAAACCTTTGCATCAATTCCAGTGTTGTTAAACCAATCACGCAACACATCAAGGACTTCGTCGGCTACAAAATAAACTCCACATTCTGGACAGCTTTTGGAATCTAGAGACACGAGTGCATTACATGCCCCACATTCACCCAATGCTTCATCCGATACGCCTGAAAAACTAATGCCACATTCTGGACATTCTTTGGAATCTAGTGGGATTATGGCTCTACAAGAACCACATTCAGCCATTGGAATATCATTTTCTTCAGCATCGGACATAGTCACACCCGATTACCGGATTACTACCCATGATATAATGATTCACGGGTAATGATGCCTCAAATGTATATATGACTGGCTACATTGCACTACTGGTGGTCAAGTGGAGGTGAAGCGGGGCGTTGTCTACCTCTATGAGTTTGATAGCTATGATAAACTGTCAATGGATATCGAACTACTGATGGATTTAAACCAAGAATATAATTTCACACTGTACTCGAGATTACCAACGAGAAGACTAATAGAAAAATTCGATTTGTCCAAAATAAATCATTTTTGGATTGCATATAATGAGGAGAAAACAGCGATTGAACCATCAATCCAAGAGATAATACAATCAATAACCAATCATGATCAAACAACAAGTAATATTTTCCTAATCGATGGTCTTGAGTACCTATACAATAATGGAGACAATAGTGAACTTTTATCAAGACTGGTTACGTTTGCTGATTTATTAAAATCGAAAAACTGGGCAGTGATTTATTGTATAGATAGCCTAGCTTTTGATAGTGACTGGATAATTAAACTGAGGTACCTATCGGATAAATTAGAAATTAGAACTCCGGAATCAGAAATCTTTGAAGTTGAGGACAAGGAAGAAGAGAACATAGTTGTGCCAAAAGAAGATAACAATTTTTTCGAATTAGCTATTGATGGTGGACCTAGGATGGCGTATCTCGCTAGATTGCCAAGATTGGGATTTACCAACGAGATATTGGTTAAGAGGATATTGCAGTGGCGCAGAATGGGCCTGGATGTTTCTAGAATTGAGCCCGCTCTAACATACGATATCGACGAAGCCTATGAATTGTATCAATCTGTAGAAGAAGATGTCCGTAGGGCAACAGAACTGGAAAGGTTCATTCATGAGAATGAATCGTTAATCGATGCAAGTGATATAGCGACAGATATGTTTAGAATTAGGCAGTTGACTGGATTAAATCAAATCGAACGTAAGTATTACAATCTATCTTGATAATTTGAAATTCTCAGCTTCAATTCTCGCCAACCATGAACCATCCCTAAGATGTTCAGCGATTTGCATCAATTCTGCACTTGTAGATCGATCACTATCTAGAATTGGCGATATATTCCTTACTAGGGAGATCAATGATTGGACTGTTGGTGACGGCGAATGATCGTGATATGATAATGCCTCTGAAGCAATCAATAATTCACAAGCAAGTACCTCTGAAAGTCTTATACAGGCTTGATGCAGATTCCAACATGCTGTAGCGCCCATACTAACATGATCCTCTTGGCCAGCCGAGGTACTTGTTGAAAATGCGGTACGAGGATTAGCATGCCCATGCAATTCAGCAAGTGCTGACCCTGCACTGTATTGTACAATCATATATCCTGATTCCAAACCACTATTCTTAGCTAAAAAGGGTGGCAAGTTACTCTTTTTTGAGTCTAATAATTGATCCATTCTTCTCTCTGAAATAGAGGCCAATTCGAAAATGGACAAAGACATTCTATCCGCACATAAAGCCAGAATTTCTCCGTGGAAGTTGCCTTGGGAAATAATATTGGCAGGTTGACCGTTTTCTCCGGGGAAAACCAACGGATTGTCTGTTGTGCTATTCATCTCTATTTGTATAGTTGATTGCATTGCAAGTAATGCCTCATAAACAGCCCCGTGAACTTGGGGGGCGCATCTAAATGAATATGGATCCTGAACCTTATCACAATCAATGTGGGAAGCTAATATTTTTGAGTCCTGCATTATTTCTCTAATTCTTTTGGCAACACGATACTGACCGGGGTGAGGTCTTACATTGTGGACTCTTTCATCAAATGGTGATATACTACCTTTAAATCCATCCAAAGAGGCACAATAGATTACATCAGCGATCGGTAATAAATAATTAAGCATAGTTAGAGAAATTATTGAATAACTTAGCATTTGACTTGTCCCATTTATCAAAGATAACCCATCTTTGGCATTTAACTCTACAGGAATTAGACCCTTTTCTGTCAATACTTCTTTGGTTTCAAGCAACCTACCATCTGCGCCAACAATATGGCCCTCACCGATCAGTGTTATCGCCATGTGCGATAGTGGAGCAAGATCTCCACTAGCACCAAGGCTACCGATTCTTGGTATGTACGGAGTTACGTCTAGATTGATGTAATCAATCAATTGTTGGACAACGTTTGGGTGTACCCCAGAATAACCCTTAGCAAATGAATTAACTCTTGCAATCATCATCGTTCTAACGGATGTTTTATCCATCATATCTCCTAATCCAGTTGCATGTGACCGGATTAGATTAATTTGTAATTCTTGCAATTTTTCTGAATCTATTATTGTATTAACTAGTGATCCAAATCCAGTATTAATTCCATAAACTACTTGTCCTGAAGCCACAATATCATCAACAATTTTCCTCGAGTTAATAATCCGGTCCCATGAGTCTTGGGACAACTCTAATTGTACAGAACCATTTGCTATGGCAATAACTTCAGCAGGAGACAATGTGTTGCCATCTAAAACCACCGACCTACTCATCAAATCACCCTATTATGTCTTCAAAAATAGCATCATCGGTTATGTTTGGGATGGTAACCTTGAGTAGTGAATTTTCATTCATGGCATCTTTGATTGCGTCAATAGCACCCGGATTTCTTGCCCAGGCGCGCCTTGCAACACCGTTGTTTACATCCCAGTGCAGCATTGATTCTATTTTTCGGGCAGATTCACTACTACCATCAATAAGCATGCCAAATCCACCATTAATCACTTCTCCCCAACCTACTCCACCGCCATTGTGTAAGCTTATCCATGTAGCTCCACGGAATGAATCTCCCACAAAATTTTGTACAGCCATATCGGCAGTAAACATCGATCCATCTTTGATATTGGCTGTTTCCCTGTATGGACTGTCTGTACCTGATACGTCATGGTGGTCTCTTCCCAAAACAATCGGGGCAGATATTTCCCCAGTAGCTATCGCTTCATTCATGGCCAGGGCGATTTTTCTTCTTCCAATGTCATTAGCATACAATATTCTAGCTTGGCTACCGACGACTAATTCATTTTGTCCTGCTTGTTCTATCCACCTAATATTATCTGTCAATTGTTGACTAATAGCGGGTTTTGATTCTCTAGCTAGTTCTTGGAGAACTGAACGGGCTATTTCATCTGTTTTCGCTAAATCTCTCGGATCCCCAGAGGTACATACCCATCGATATGGTCCAAAACCATAATCAAAACATATTGGGCCCATTATGTCTTCAACATAACTAGGATAACGGAAACTACCATCTTCATTTAGAACATCTGCGCCAACTCGAGATGCTTCTAGTAAGAATGCATTGCCATAATCCCAAAAGAACATCCCCTTGGATGATAGTGTATTTATTGCATCTGCATGTCTACGAAGTGTTTTTTGTATTTCTTGTTTAAATTTTTCAGGAGCATTAGACATCATGGCAGTACTTTCTTCGTAGGTATAATCTGCTGGAAAGTATCCGCCTTGATATGGATTATGAAGCGAGGTTTGGTCGCTACCCAAGTCGACACACACATTACGCTCAACAATCCTTTCCCACAACTCGACAATATTACCAATATGACCCACAGATATCGCTTTATTATTTGACGCAGCGTTTAACATTAAATCAATTGATTCATCTACATCATTTGAAATGTGAGTCAACCATCCTTGCTGATATCTTTTCACGGCTGCATGTTCATTCATTTCTGCAACAATACAAGCAGCACCACTAATTACAGCGGCTTTTGCCTGAGCTCCAGACATGCCTCCTAAACCAGATGTTACGAAAGTAACCCCAGATAGATCTTTCTCTGTTGGAAGGTTCAGATGCATTCTGGCTGCATTTAGTAATGTAATTGTGGTGCCGTGAACAATGCCCTGAGGCCCTATGTACATGTATGATCCTGCTGTCATTTGACCATATTGAGAAACTCCCAAAGAATTCATTCTTTCGTAATCTTCCCTTGAGCTATAATTTGGAATAACCATACCGTTAGTTACCACCACACGTGGTGCGGAATTACTGGAAGGAAATAACCCAAGCGGATGCCCAGAATACATAACAAGTGTTTGCTCATCACTCATCTCACACAAATACTGCATAACTAGCCTATATTGTGCCCAATTTTGGAAAACGGAGCCATTCCCCCCATATGTTATCAACTCATGTGGGAATTGAGCAACTGCAGGATCTAAATTATTCATTATCATCAACATAATTGATGCAGCTTGTTTCGAATTAGTCGGATATGCCTCTATAGGGTATGCCTTCATTTCATACTCGGTTGGCCTGTATCTTTGCATTGTGATTCTGCCAAATGTATCTAACTCTTCTAAGAATTCTGTTACCAACTTATGATGGAATTTTTTGTCAAAATAACGTAGCGCATTTTTCAGGGCAAGAATTTTCTCATTGTCTTGCAAAATCTTTCTCCGATTGGGTGCATGGTCAACAGATGAGTCAAATCCAGGATGAGACGGTAATTCGTTTGGAATTCCACTCTTCAAGCACTCCCTGAGTACTGCCCACTCATCCTCCATAACTATACCCAATAAGTCGAATTCTTTGAGGCTATTGTTCTAATCTTTGGTCAATGTCAGGTCTCCAGTATGTGAACAATAGGCCGCATGCCATCATTATGAATGAAAATGATATGAATCCAGCTTTCAGAGATAAGTCATAGAATTCTACCAAAAATCCTGCCGTAGTTGTAGAAATTGCGGCGGTTCCACCAAGAATCAGCATATCAATAGAGAAAACTCGGCCACGCACTTCATCTTCGACCCAAGTTTGTGTTAAGACTGTTGACAGTACCCAATTGCCACCACTTGCTGAGTGTGCTAGTATAATCAAGCCAACAGTTAGTGGAAGATAAATATCCAAAGTAAGTCCTACGAGTAAGTAAAAAAATCCGGACACAGATACTAATATTCCTATAATCGATGGCCATTTTGATTTATCCTTGAATATTGCACGAGCAGCTAAAGGACCAATGCCCGTGCCGATCCCCCTAGCAAAGAAAAACAATCCGAATCCGAATGCTGCACCATAACCTGTTAAATCTGCCCCTGCCAAAACCAAAAATACACCTGCTAATCCTGCACCTGCTAAATTCCATGAAGATTTTGCAAATACAATCCTCAACAATTTTTTGTCGTTGTAAATCCGAGTCCAACCAACTTTGATGTTTGATAATGCCGTAATAACGATTGGACCGTCTGTTGAGGTGTCATATTTCTGTTCGAAGGTAAGAGGGACCAATAATAATGCTGATAGCAAAAAGGTGTAAGAATCGATGATAAAAGCTACATCAGTGCCCCATATACTAACTGTAATTCCGCCAAGCATAGCACCAATACACAATGCAGTAGACCATGAAGCGCTATCAATTGCATTTGCCGTAATTAGATCTTCATCATCAACAATATTGGGTAACGCCGCTCGTTCCGCGGTAACATAAACACCATGAAGAAGCATCATTAAACCAGATACTGAAATCAACCACCACATGTCTTCTTTTCCATCCACCAACAGGAAAGATAGAGCAAGGCCAACTTGTAATATGTTAGACCAAAGCATCAACTTTTTACGACTAATTCTATCAGCTAATAATCCGTTGATTGGTTGGGATATGGCGAATAAGGCCATTCTTACAGAAAATAAAATTCCTAATAAAAATTCTGAACCAGAAAATTCTAGAATCAAGAAGAATAATGCAATTGTGTTAAACCATTCACCCAACAATGAGATGACTGATGCAGCCCATAAGCGCCTAAATTTGGGATTAGAATAGAAGAATTCTATGTAACCTTTTGTCAATATCACTCCTCCTCACTCGTGGAATTTTGACCACTGATGGTACAAATAATCCACTTAGAGGTAGGAGTATTTGAGATATCTGCAGTTGAATCCAGAGGCACAAGTTCGTTGGCCTCTGGAAAGTACGCTGCAACATTCCTTTTTGGAATCTTGTATGGAATTACAATCCAGTGTTTAGATTCTCTAGCTGAATCATTATGATGGCTAGTAATATCGACAACATCCCTTGTTTTCAACTTAAGCTCCAACATATCATCTGGATTCATCAAAACAACTCTCCTATTACCTTTTATACCTCTGTATCTGTCATCTAGACCGTATATTGTTGTGTTGTACTGATCGTGGGATCTAATAGTCATCATAACAAATTGGTTGTCTTCTATATCTACATTCGGCAAAGAATTAATTGAAAAATTAGCTAGCTGATTATGAGTTTCGAATTTGCAGTCATCCCTTGGAGGATTGGGTAGGTAAAATCCATTATCCTGCCTTACCTTTTGATTATAGTTTTCAAAACCAGATACACTATCTGCGATTAAAGCTCTAATGTCGTCATAATTTTGCACTAATTTGCGAAAATCGATAGGCGAATCTGGCATAGTATTTGCAGCCAACTCTGCAACAATCCACGGCTCACTTTTCAATTTACTAGATGCTGGGCTCAATCTGCCCTGAGACGTATGAACAATCCCCATAGAATTCTCTACGGTGACAAATTGTGGCCCTGATGCTTGAACATCTATTTCAGTACGGCCTAAGCATGGCAAAATTATCATTTCCGATGATTGAACAAGATGGCTTCGGTTCAGCTTTGTAGATACATGTACACCCATAGACAGATTACTTACCGCATTAGAGGTGCGAATTGTATCAGGTGTTGCTGAAATGAAATTACCTCCAAGGCAAAACAAAAAATCCACTTGATTATTTTCCATTGCTCTTATTGCATTAACCACATCCAGGCCGTGTTTTCTTGGCATCGTATGCTTGAGTCCCTGTTCCATTTTTTCAGTAAATGAATCGCTTGGTGCCTCCCAAATCCCAACTGTTCTGTTGCCTTGGACATTTGAGTGCCCTCTAACTGGACATAAACCTGCCCCTATGCGACCAATATGTCCACCCATCAAGTGGAGGTTAACAACCTCTTGAATAACAGCTACACCATTTTTATGTTGTGTTAAGCCCATTGCCCAACAAGAGATTATTGACTTTGAATTTGCACAAATATCCGCGATTTTCTCGATCAATTCTCTATCTAAACCAGTGTCACGACAAGTTCTTTGCCACTCGATAGATCCTAAAGATTTCACATACTCAGAAAATCCTGATGTGTATTCTTCAATGAAATGTTGGTTCAACTTTTTTTTATTGATAATAATATTGTTTATTGCTTGGAAAAGAGCAGCATCACCGCCTATTCTAATTGGAACATGTATATCAGCCAATCTAGTAGACTTGAAATTTAGTTTCATGTAATCTTGCGGATGTTTGAACCTAACTAGACCAGTTTCTGGTAGTGGATTGATGTGAATTATTGTAGAACCATTTAATTTCGCGTCCCTCAATGCTGTGAGCATTCTAGGATGGTTGGTACCCGGATTTTGACCAATAACTAATATTGTGTCAGAATGATTAAAATCTTCTAGTGTGACCGTACCTTTACCGATTCCAATAGTTGGTATCAACGCTTTACCACTAGATTCATGGCACATGTTTGAGCAATCTGGCAGATTATTTGTTCCAAACATTCGAACAAATGCTTGATACAGAAATGCAGCCTCGTTACTAGTCCTACCCGATGTGTAAAATACTGCTTTGTTGGGCGAATCTAAGGAGTTTAGTTTAGATGACATAAGTGAAAATGCATCACTCCATGAGATTGGTTGATAATTTGGCTCCCCTTTCTTGAGGTACATTGGTTCTGCAATCCTCCCTTGACTGTTAAGCCAATAATCACTTTTCTTTGATAATTCTTCAACCGAATATTTAGCAAAAAAACTTCTGTCGACATTGGCCCTCATGGCTTCATCAGCAACAGCTTTCGCACCATTTTCACAGAACTCAAATGCGGAGCGGTGTTCGGGATCTGGCCAAGCACAACCAGGACAATCAAAACCAGCCTTCTGGTTTACCATTTTGAGTGTTTTAATGGTCTTAATA
>MDTG01353126.1_pt1 | contig 10735 bp, 12 predicted proteins | sample 811421 | NCBI WGS metagenome assembly MDTG01 (sample SAMN05326645, study PRJNA326480) | marine metagenome | isolation source: seawater | place: Pacific Ocean: South East | collected 2011
ATAGCAGACAAAATACTTGTTGCCGCCGCACTAATATTGCTTGTAATGAATGGAACAATAAAAAACTATGAAGTCATAGCAGCAGTAATTATTTTAACTAGAGAGATCTTAGTATCAGGTCTAAGAGAGTTTTTAGCAAAAGGAAAAATTACAATGCAAGTAACAAGCTTAGCAAAAATGAAAACATTTATTCAAATGACTTCGATTGCAATTTTACTTACTGGAGATATTGGAAATAAAATTATTAATTTTCAAGATTATAATGCACAAACCGTGGGAATTATTTTATTATGGTTATCAGCTTTCTTAACGTTATACACAGGTTACGATTATCTTCGAAAAGGCATTGATCATGCAATAAATGAGGATAGTAAAGATTAAGCGGCTGTATCTTTTCTTACTAATTTTTGGTAATCATCATTTAAACCAGAAATCAAGTTACATACTTTAAACTTGTATTCATTAATTTGAGAAACAGGTGTTATTTCTGCAGCAGTCCCTGTCAAAAAACAGCCAACAAATACTTTCATTTCCTCTGGTTTAATTTTTCTCTCTATCACTTTTATTCCTTTAGATTTTGCAATTTTTATTACTTCGCGTCTGGTTATTCCATCTAAAAAAGAGTCCGGCACTGGAGTATGTAATTCTCCAGCTTGATTTTTAAAAAAAACATTTGCTCCAGTTGCTTCTGCAATATTTCCCTTATGGTCAAGCATTAAAGAGTCTGTAAATCCTTGAGCTTCAGCTTCATGTTTTGATAATGTGCAAATCATGTACAAACCTGCAGCTTTAGTATCCCAAGGAATTGTATTGGGTGCTGGTCTTCTCCAGCTTGATACATTAAGTTTGATACCATTCAATTTAAGTTTAGGATCAAAATAAGAACCCCACTCCCAAGTTGCTACAGCCACATGAATTTTGTTTTTTTGGGCAGAAATTGCCATCATTTCACTTCCTCTCCAAATTAAGGGTCGTACGTAACCATTTTGAACTTTTTGAATGTTTACTATATTTTTACAAGCATCGTTAATTTCATTTTGACTGTAAGGTACCTCTATACCCATCCTTTTAGCTGAATAAAATAATCTTTCAGTGTGTTCTTCAAGCTTAAAAATTTCTCCGTCGTAAACTCTTTCACCTTCAAACACGCAGCTTGCATAATGAAGTCCATGATTTAAAATATGAATATTTGCATCTTTCCAATCAACAGTTTTACCATTGAACCAAATTTTTCCTGATCTCTTGTCGTAAGGTATACTTTCCATTAGTAGTAAATATATAGATTTTTTATTATTAAAAAAGTATATTCCAATTAGGGATAAGTCAATATAACTTACCATTATGAAAGATTTATTGTATCTAAAAGACGATCAAATCAAAGAGTTTATTCAGCTTCTTTATTATGCCTACAGGGAAACATTTTCAGATCCTAGGGAAATTTTATCAAAAAAATTTTTTGGTCCAGCTCATTTAAGAGCCTTACATTTAGTAGAAAGAAATCCTGGAATAAACTTAGGAGAGTTAATTTATAAATTAAAGGTTACTAAACAAAGTCTTAATAGGGTATTACGTGATCTGATAAGATCAAAAATGATTAAACAGGTGCAAGATGAAAATGACACAAGAAAAAAAAACTTATTTTTAGATAAAGATGGAAAAATTTTTTTTGAGACTGTCTATAACTCTCAAAAGAAAAGAATATTTAATGCTCTAAAAAACTCAAATTCTGACTCCGTAATAAAATTTAAAGATGTTTTAAAAAAAATAATTGATGGAAAATAAAAAGTTACATATTTTGGTTGTAGACGATGACGATAGGATAAGGAATCTTTTGAAAGATTTCTTATTTGAAAAAAATTATATTGTATCTACGGCAGAAAATGCTGAACAGGCGAAAACAAAGCTTGAATATTTAAAATTTGATATTCTAATTCTAGATGTAATGATGCCAGGTCAAAATGGATATGAACTAACAAAAGAGATTAAAAAAAACATTCAAGTTCCTATCATTTTACTAACTGCAAAAGGAGAAGTCGAAAATAGAATTAAAGGATTAGAACTAGGAGCTGATGACTACATTGGGAAACCCTTTGAGCCCAAAGAATTGTTATTAAGAATTAAAAATATATTAAAAAATAAGAATAAAATTGATTTTAATTTAAAACACTCTGTTGGTTTAGCTGTTGTCGATTTAAATAAAATGAATATAAATCTTAAAGGTAAAAATAATAAGATAAACAACTCAGAGAAAAAGATTCTTTTGGAAATGCTATCCAATCCAGGTAAAACCTATTCTCGAGAGGAAATTAGAGACATTTCAGGAATAATTCAAGAACGATCAATTGATGTTATGATTACTAGATTGAGACAAAAATTAGAGATAAATCCTAAAAATCCAAAATATTTACAAACCATTAGAGGAAGTGGCTATGTTCTCTGGATTGAATAGATTTATTAAGATAATTTTACCAAAAAGATTATTCTATAGAGCTTTAATTATTGTTGCTGCTCCAATAATAATACTTCAATTAATTATCACAGTAGTCTTTTACGATAGCATATGGATCAAGGCTAATAAAAATTCAACTAGAGCATTAGTAGCTCAACTTAAAACCATCCAGGAAGTATATAAAAATGATAAAGGAAATTTAGATTTTTTTACAGATAGTTATAAAAATAATTTTAATTTTGAAATAGGCATAAGTAGTAGTAAGTTCCCAGAAATTTCGGGGGAAAGAAAATTTAGTCCTATGGATAGATCACTTCGAAGAGAATTAAAGTCTACTTTTGGGAATAATAATTATTGGTTTAGCACTTCAAAATTTAAGAATGCTGTTGAAATAAAAATTAGGTCTGAAAATGAAATTATTGAATTTCTAGTTCCAAAGGAGCTAGTATCAGCCTCCTCTGTAAGATTATTTGTTTTATGGACAACACTTCCTTCAATTGTTTTGATTGTAATTGCACTTATATTTCTTAAAAATCAAACAAGGCCATTAGTGAAGTTAGCAAAAGCTGCTGAAAGATTTGGAAAGGGCGACTACGTAAATGATTTTAGACCTTCTGGAGCTCAAGAAATAAGAAAAGCAGCATATGAATTTGATAGAATGGCAAAAAGAATCAATCGCCATTTAAATCAAAGATCAGAAATGTTATCTGGAATTAGCCACGACTTAAGAACACCTTTAACAAGGCTTAAATTGCAGTTAGCGATGATCAATCAAAAAGATTTGTCAGAAAAAATGTCAAAAGATATTGATGAGATGGAAAGTATGCTTAATGACTATCTTCAGTTTGCCAAAACTCAAGCAAAAGAGAATACAACTGAATTAAAATTAAATGAAATATTTGTAGAAATTAAAGATGACCTTAATAACAATAATCTTGAGATTTCACTTGATGAAAATATTATTTTAAAAGGAAGACCCATGGCGTTAAAAAGGTCTTTTTCGAACGTTATAAACAATGGGTTAATTTATGGCAAAAAGGTCTTTGTAAAAGTAAAAAGAACATCTAATAGAGTTTTGATAATAATTGAGGATGATGGACCTGGAATACCTGAAGATCAATATAAAAATGTATTTAAACCCTTTTTTAGATTAGACAAGAGCAGAAGCCTTAATAAGTCTGGAGTTGGATTAGGCCTTGCTATTGTAGAGGATGTAATTAATTCTCATGGAGGGAATATTCAACTTGGAAAAAGTAAATTAGACGGGTTAGAGGTCAGGATTTTTTTGCCTTTTTAGGTTTTTGTTTGTTTTGTAATTTCTGAATAATTAAATTTTGCTTTTCAACAATTTTTTTTAAAACTTCAAACTCTTCCCTAGAAACAAGATTAAGTTTGTTAATTATTCTATCTTTTTTAAATTTTAAATCTGTAGAAATTTCTTTTTTAATATCTTTTGACGATAAAATACCAGTTTCTATAAGATTTGATAAAGTTTTTAAAATTTTTTCAGAATTTTTCATAACTTATCTTATTTGATAGCTATATTAATTTCAAATATGATATAAAATATCATGTTTACCCACAATTTAGATCCAACGCTAGTTAATTTAGGATTAATATCAATTAGATGGTATTCATTGGCCTACATTTTTGGAATACTTTTAGGTTGGTGGTACGGAAAAAAAATCATTGAAAAGAAGCTGTTATACAAAGGTGGAATAAAAGAATTAAAAGAATTTGATAATTTAATAACTTATTTAATTTTATCTATAATTATTGGAGGCAGACTTGGGTACATAATCTTTTATAATATAGATTTTTATTTGAATAACCCTATTGAAATATTTAAAATTTGGAACGGTGGTATGTCTTTTCACGGAGCGCTGATTGGGATTATCATTGCTACATATTTTTTTTCAATTCAAAAAAATATCAAATCATTATTTTTTTTAGATATTATTGCATGTGTTTCACCAATAGGAATTTTTTTTGGCCGAATTGCAAATTTTATTAATGGCGAGTTGGTCGGAAAAGTAACAAATTTACCTTGGAGTGTAATATTTCCAAATATTGATATGTTACCTAGACATCCTTCTCAATTATACGAGGCGTTTTTTGAAGGTATAGTTTTATTTTTATTGATGAATTTTTTTATATCTAAAAAAAATTATAAAACTGGTACATGCTCATTTATCTTTTTAATTAGTTATGGATTTTTAAGAATTTTTTCTGAATTTTTCAGAGAACCAGATACACAAGTTGGATATATTTTTAATTTTTTAAGTATGGGGACAATTCTAAGTATTGTAATGATTTTGTCTGGAATAATAATATATAAATATTTGAAAAAAAATGAAATCTAAAATTAATTTTTTCAAAAAAAATAAATTTTTAGCAATTGATGAGTTTTTTCGAAGAGTATTATATGATAGGAAAATTGGATATTACACCAGTAAAAATCCATTAGGGGCTGCTGGCGATTTTTTGACTGCCCCAGATATATCAAAATTATTTTCTGAGATGATTGCAATATGGATTATTTCAACATGGGAATTTTTTGATAAACCAAAAAAATTAAATATAATAGAACTTGGCCCAGGTGATGGAGGTTTGATGAAAATAATTTTAGATGTCTTCAAAAACTTTCCTGAGATAAATTCTGCAAAAAAAATCTATCTTTACGAAACAAGTGAATATCTTGAGAAGAAACAAAAAATTAATCTAAAAAATTACAAGGTAAAATGGATTAAAAATTTCAGCTCTATTAAAAAAGGACCAGTTATTTTTTTTGGCAATGAGTTCTTTGATGCTATCCCAATAAAACAATTTAAAAAAAATAAAAACCTTTTTTTTGAAAAGCATTTTACTCTTGAAAATAATTACAGATTAAAAGAATGTTTTAAAAAAGCTTCAACTAAAGATACTGAAACAATAAAGTCTTTTAAAACTTTAAAAAAATTAAAATTTATTGAATTTCCAAAACTTGGTTTTGAAGAACTAGAAAAAGTTACCAAATTAATATGCAAATTGAAAGGTTGCATCCTTCTTGTTGATTACGGATACTTAGTGCCAAATAATCAAAATACGCTTCAGTCAGTTTTTAAACATAAGAAAAATCCATTATTAAATAATTTAGGAAAAGCTGATATTACATCCCATGTGAACTTTTCTCTCCTAAATGAATTTTTTGTTAAAAATAATTTGCAGGTTAAAAAAACAGTGACTCAAAAAGAGTTTTTAGAAAAAATGGGAATAATAGAAAGAGCGGAAATAATAGCAAGGAAAATGAAATTTAATGAAAAATCAAATCTTTATTTGAGATTGAAAAGATTGCTAAGTCCAAATTTAATGGGTGAATTATTTAAAGTAAACTTAGCATATAAATTCAAAAATAATAAATATTTTGGCTTTAAATAATGTTTTATTCTAGCAAACTTAAAAAATTTAATAAGATAAAACACTGTTTTTTTTCAAGGAATGGTGGTTACTCGAAGGGTATTTATCAGGGATTAAATTGCGGAAGAGGTTCAAAGGATAGGAAAGAAAACATATTAAAAAATCTTAATCATGTATCAAAAAAAATGCTTGTAAAAAAAAAAGATCTAGTTCTTATGTATCAAACTCATAGTAATACAGTAATAGAAATTAAAAAAAATAATTATAGAAAAAAAATAAAGTCTGATGCAATGATTTCTAAAATTAAAGGCTTAGCTTTGGGCGTAGTAACAGCAGACTGTGTTCCAATTTTAATTTATGATAAAAAAAATAATATTATAGGTTGTATTCATGCTGGCTGGAAGGGAGCGTTGTCTGGTATTATCAGAAAAACAATTTTAAAAATAAAAAATTTAAGTCCAGAAAATAATTTACATGCTAGCATTGGTCCATGTATTGGTAAAGAAAGTTACGAGGTAGGTTTAAAATTTTTTAATAAATTTATTAAGAAATCAGCAAAGAATAAAAAATATTTTTCAAAGAAAAATAAATCAAAAAAAATGTTTAATTTAAGAAAATTTGTTGCAGATAAACTTTTAGAACAAAAAGTAAAGATTGATCACGTGAATCATGATACTTTTAAGGAAAAAAATAACTTTTTTAGCTATAGAAGGTCTTCTATTTTAAATGAGAGTGATTATGGACGTTGTATATCTGTCATAAGATTGGTTTAATTAAATTTGAAAACCCCATCAAATAATTGTATAAATAGATACATTTCATGAAAATTTTATCTGGAACTAGCAATTTAAAGCTGAGCAAGGATATTTCTAAGAATCTGAAACTTAAATTAATCAATACGAATATTAGAAGATTTGCCGATGGTGAAATTTATATTGAGATTAATGAAAATATAAGAGGCAATAGTGTGTTTGTAATTCAATCTACATCAAATCCTGCTAACGATAATATAATGGAATTGTTGCTTGTTATAGATGCTTTAAAAAGATCGTCAGCGAAAACAATTACCGCGGTAATACCTTATTTTGGTTATGCTAGACAAGATAGAAAGGTTGCTCCAAGGACTTCTATTTCAGCAAAAGTTGTAGCAAATTTGATATCTAATGCAGGAGCCACAAGAGTTGTTACTGTTGATTTACATGCTGGTCAAATTCAAGGGTTTTTTGATATGCCGGTCGACAACTTATATACTGCTCCATTGTTTGCAAAATATATTAAAAAAAAATTAAATTCGAAAAAATTAATCTGTGTTTCTCCTGATGTTGGTGGTGTTGCCAGAACGAGAGCTTTAGCTACAAGAATAAAAGCTGATCTTGCAATTATTGATAAAAGAAGGCCTGCTCCAGGTAAATCAGAGGTAATGAATATAATCGGAGATGTTAAAAATAAGACATGTATAATTGTAGATGATATAATTGATAGTGGGGGAACTATTGTAAATGCAATAGAAGCCCTAAAAAAAAACGGAGCTAACGAAGTTTATGTGTTTATTACTCATGCTGTGTTGAGTGGTGATGCTGTAAAAAAAATAAAAAACTCAAAAATTAAAAAATTGATAATTACTGATACAATTGATAACGCTCAAAAAATAAAGAATAATAATAAAATTGAGGTGTTATCTATTGCCTCATTAATGTCAGAAGCAATAAAAAGAATAGCTAATTCTAATTCTGTATCAGATTTATTTAATTAACACTTGTTTTAATCAAGATCTTGAGTTATATACCCTTTCAATAAAATTATGAGCAATCTAAAAGCGACAAAACGAGAAAATTTAACTTCTGGTGCAAATAATAAATTAAGAGCTGAGGGTATGATACCTGCGATATTGTACGGAGGAAAAGATCCCAATCAAAATATATCTGTAAGTAAAAAAGAAATATCTAATATTATAAATTCAGATACATTTTTATCTAAGGTGTTAGAATTGAACGTCGACGGAAAAAAAGAAAAAGTTATTCCAAGAGAAGTAGCTTTTCACGTTGTATCTGAAGAACCTATCCATATTGACTTTATGAGAATAGTATCTGGTAAGAAAATTGTATTAGAAATTCCTGTTAAATTTATTAATCATCCAGACTCCCCGGGTCTTAAAAGGGGAGGAGTTTTAAACATAGTGAGAAGGAAAGTAGAATTAAGATGCCCCGCAGAAAATATTCCGGATGAAATAGTTGTTGATTTAACAGGAACTGATATCGGAACAAGTATCAAGATTTCATCAGTAAAACTTCCTGAAGCTGTAGCGCCAACTATCACTGACCGTGATTTTGTCGTTGCAACTGTTGCGGCTCCAACCGTTATGAAAGAACCAGAAAAACCTGCAGAGGAGGCAACGGCTGAAGGAGCTGAAGGAGAAGTATCGGCTGAGGGGGCTGAAGGTGCAGCTAAGGACGGAGAAGCAGTTAAAAAAGATGATAAAGCAAAAGAAGGAGCTGCAGAGAAAAAACCTGATGAAAAAAAACCTGCTGAAAAAAAACCTCCTGAAAAGAAATAAATAATATGCTTTTACTTGTTGGATTAGGTAATCCAGGTTCTAATTATACAAATACAAGGCATAACATCGGATTTAAAATTATAGATGCTATCAATGCACATTTTAAACTTTCAAAACAAAAACCAAAATTTAAAGGTCTACTTACTACAGGCAACATTGAAGAAAAAAAAATTTATGCCATCAAGCCACTAACATTTATGAATAATTCAGGAACTGCTATAAAAGAACTTATAGATTATTTCAAAATTGATGCGAAAGATGTCATTGTATTTCATGACGATATGGACATAGACTTTGGAAAAATAAAAGCAAAGTTTGGAGGAAGTAGCGCTGGACATAACGGCATTGAGTCAATTGATAAGTTTATAGGTAAAGACTACTCTCGAGTTAGAATAGGGATTGGTCACCCAAAACAAAAAAAAAGGGTTAATAGTCACGTACTTGAGGATTTTAAAGAAGACGAAGAAGAAAAAATAAATGAGATTACTGAAAATATCGTTAAGCAGATACCAACATTAATTGATAAAAAAATAGATTTGTTCTCCAGCAAAGTAAATCAAAACCTTAATGGGATTTAAATGTGGAATAGTTGGCCTACCAAATGTTGGCAAGTCAACTCTTTTTAATGCCCTAACAGCTTCAAAAAACGCTGAGGCAGCAAATTTTCCCTTTTGTACGATTGACCCTAATATCGGGATAGTAGATGTAATTGATGAACGATTAGATAAATTAGCCGAACTATCAAAATCAAAGAAGAAAATTTATACTAATATCACATTTGTTGACATTGCTGGTTTAGTAAAGGGAGCTTCAAAAGGTGAGGGATTAGGTAATAAATTTTTATCTCATATAAGAGAGGTAGATGCGATTATACACCTAGTAAGATGTTTTGATTCTGAGAAAATTACCCATGTAAACTCTGAGATCAATCCAGCAGAGGATTTAGATATAATTAAAACTGAGATAATTCTCTCAGATTTAGATGTAATTCAAAAAAAATTAGAAAAAAATAAAAAAAAATCACTTAATGAGAAAGAAATTAAATTCTTGGAGGATTGCTATAACGTCTTAAGTGGTGGTAGTGAATTAAAAACTAGTAACTATGATGAAGAAAAATTTTTATCTAATATTGGTTTATTAAGTAAAAAACCAAAAATTATTGTTTGTAATGTTGACGAAGAAAATCTTGTTAAAGGAAATAAGTATACTCAACAAGTCAAAGAGAAGTATCTCAATCAAAAAGTAATTAATATTTGTGCAGATATAGAAGACCAGCTTTCAGGACTTGATAAGGTAGAAAAAGAAACTTTTATGAAAGACATTGGATTAAATAAGACAGGTTTAAATCAATTAATTAAAGAGGGTTATGATCTTTTAAAATTAGACACTTTTTTTACTTCTGGTCCTGAGGAAAGTAGAGCATGGACAATAAAAAAAAATACAACTGCACCTAAAGCAGCAAGTGTTATACATACAGATTTTGAAAAAAATTTTATAAGGGCTGAGGCTGTTTCATGTGAGGATTTTATTAAATATGGTAGTGCAGAAAAATGTAAAGAGGGTGGAAAGCTTAGAATTGAAGGGAAAGATTATATTGTAAAAGATGGAGATGTTTTATACTTCCGTGTCAATCCTTGACCAAATCTTTTTCATACTTAAGTAAACTAATATAGTGAGAAGTAATAAATAAATAATTACTTTTACTCCAGTTTTATGTCTTTCCTCTAGTTCTGGTTCAGCGGCCCATGCTAAGAAAGTTGTCACATCTTTTGCCATTTGGTCAACAGTAGACTCTGTTCCGTCTGCATATTCCACTAAGCCATCCATCAAATTATTAGGCATTTTAATTTTATTACCTGCCATATATTTATTATAATAAACTCCATCATCTAAGTTTACACCTGGAGGCGGGTCCTCATATCCAACTAAAACTGAATAAATATAATTAGCTCCACCCTTCCTGGCTTTAACTAATACTGACATATCCGGAGGATATGCTCCACCGTTTGCAGCTGTAGCTGCTTGAACATTTGGGTATGGGCTTTTAAATTTATCTGATGGTTTTCCTGGTCTTGTAAACATTTCTCCTTGCGCGTCAGGACCATCTTCGATCTCGAAACTTGCAGCAATAGCTTTAACCTCTTGCTCAGAAAATTCAGGTCCACCAGGTTCTCCTAGATTTCTGTAACTCAGATATTGCATTGAATGACAAGATGCACAAACTTCTTTATAAACTTGAAAACCTCTTTGTAATGATGATCTATCGAAAGTTCCTGTTAAACCTTTAAAACTCCAGTCTACCTTTATTGGGTCTACCATTTCGGCGCTTTGCAGTG
>MDTG01056049.1_pt1 | contig 10734 bp, 6 predicted proteins | sample 811421 | NCBI WGS metagenome assembly MDTG01 (sample SAMN05326645, study PRJNA326480) | marine metagenome | isolation source: seawater | place: Pacific Ocean: South East | collected 2011
ATTTAGCTCTATAGAACCAAAACCGCCAACAGAAAAATATAATCTTTTTGTAAAATAAATACCCTGTTCTAAATCTGGGATGCTTCTTATTAGAGTATTAACTTTTTTTATATTTTGAACTAAGTTTTTTCTTTTTGAATTATATTCAAACCACCCCCATGAGGATAAACCAATTAAAGCAATTTTCTTTAAAACTTTTTTAGCTTCGCTATTTGGATAAGATGAAGGAGGCAATAGAACTATTAATTCGCCTTGAGAAGCAGTAATCAGCTGATCTAATTTTTCTAGAATCTTATGTTTTGAATCAAAATTTAAGAATATGTATTCTTCAAATTTATTATTAGCAGGAAGCTTGATTCCTTCAAGTCTAGATTTTGAGCCAAGAACTATGTAAGTAACTAATACTTGGCTCAAGATTAAATTATATCTTTGCTAAAGCTTGTTCAAAGTCGGCAATAATGTCATCAACATGCTCAAGACCAATCGATAGTCTTACATATCCAGGTGTGACACCAGCCGATAGAAGCTCTTCTTCATTTAACTGACTGTGAGTAGTGCTTGCAGGATGAATAGCTAAACTTCTTGAATCGCCAATATTGGCAACGTGATAGACCATCTCTAAGGCATCAATAAATTTCTTACCAGCTTCTACACCACCTTTTATCTCAAAACCCATTAGTGCTCCATTACCTTTAGTCAGATATTTATCAGCTCTTTCTTTGGCATAACCATCCATTTTTGAGGGATAACCAACTCTTTCAACAGATTCATGGTTTGATAGATAATCAGCAACTTTCTCTGCATTGCTTGAATGCTCTCTCATTCTAAGCGCAAGCGTTTCTAAACCTTGAATGAACATAAATGCATTAAATGGACTCATAGCAGCGCCCATATCTCTGAGAATAGTAGTTCTGGCCTTCAATATATAAGCAATAGGCCCAAGTGGTTTTACAGCTTCAGTCCAAATAGCTCCAGCATAAGAAGGATCTGGATTGTTTAATGCTGGTTGTCTTTCAGGAAATGCTTCCCAATCAAAATTACCACTATCAACAATAATTCCACCAATTGAAGTTCCATGACCGCCTATAAATTTAGTTGTGGAGTGAATTACTACGGCAGCTCCATGATCAAAAGGCTTACATATTACTGGAGCAGCTGTATTATCAACAATTAATGGTATGCCTAAAGGTCTGCCTATTTCAGCAACTTCAGAGATTGGAAATACTTCAAAGCTTGGATTTGGTAAAACTTCACCATAATATGCTCTTGTCTTGTCATCAGTAGCGTTAGCAAAGTTTTGTGGATCAGCGGGATCTACAAATCTTACTTCAATACCCATGTCTGAAAAGACATTTTTAAATTGGTTGTATGTACCGCCATATAAATGAGATGAAGCAACAATATTATCTCCATTCTTCGCAATATTTTGAATTGCATAAGCTGATGCAGCCTGACCTGATGCTACAGCTAATGCTCCAACACCACCTTCTAATGCCGCTATTCTATCTTCTAAAACAGCACATGTAGGGTTCATAATTCTTGAATATATATTTCCTAACTCTGATAAGGCAAATAAATTTGCTGCATGGTCAGTATTATCAAACTGGTAACTTGTTGTTTGATGAATCGGTACTGCCACTGAGTTGGTATTATCGTCCTTCCTCCATCCGGCATGAAGACCAATTGTTTCTGGGTTTGTATATGTTTTGCTCATAATGTTTCCTTAAATAAAAAATTAAAACATCAACTGAGAGAAGATTGTTATAAGTTCTCTTTAGCCTATTTTTTTGCGCCGGCAAGCTGATATCAAAAAGCGCATCATTATTATATTTTATATAAAACAATAACAACAGGCCAAGAAAGTATTTACTGGCATGTTTAAGTAAAATAACTATAATTATTTCAAAGGATAATTAAAATATTATGGCAAAAAAATACAATAATTTTAGAGTTGGCGGTTCACCACACAATGTTAATGAAGACTATGCAGTATGGACAAATGATTTGCTTGAAAGAGTGATAGCAAGTAAAACAGTCATACAACCAGGCAAATCCACCCAAGGACATAAGCTAATAGACTCTGATGTTGTATATGTAATTACAAATGGTAGAGGATCTATGGAAATTGTTGAGTATATGAACTCAGACGAAGGTCATGGCTCCGATCCATCTTATGGCGTTGAGCATAAAGATTCATATGATTTAACAGCTGGAGATGTTGTCTTGGTTCAATCAGGTGATTATTGTAAGGTCATCAACCTTTCTGAACACGATCAACTTACCTACCTCAGAATTTTTGATAGAGGTGGTTGGAGTAAATAAACTGTCTATTGAAGCTTTATTTCTGCAACAAATGGAAAGTGGTCTGAAACTCCCATCTTAGATTCAGGATCAAACCAGTGCGGCTTTCCTGTGTCTTTATATGTATTGAACTCTATTTTAAAGACATCTATAGAATCTTTAACAAGCTCAACTCCTATATTCCTGGAAACCATTATAGTGTCTAGAAAATCCCAGGATTTACCTCTGCCATAATAGTATGTGCCTAAACAGGAGCTACATCCTTCTCTATGAGCAACATACCAATAATCTTCTTGGTTTTGATAAATATTAAACTTCCTATCATCTCTGTTGGTGAGATTAAAATCTCCCAATGCCACTGATGGCATATTATGACTAGCTATCAATTCTTTTAGTTTTTCAAATGATTCTATTCTCATTTGAGCTGGATGAAAGTTTGAAGGGAAATGAACGTTATAAAACTTTAAGATTTTCTCATTTACATTAACATTAATCTCAAATATTGGTCTGGTGTCTATGGTTTCAAAATTTGGAGAGAAATCTACGTAATGAAGTTTAGGGTTAGATATTTTGTACTTACTTATAAAAGCTGTATCAACACCCCTCTTATCATTACTTTCAAGTAAATGAAAGTCTATATAGCCGTAGGGCTGTAAAAGATTAAAGAGCTGCTCCAAGATATTTATATTTTCAATTTCTTGTAGACCAATAACATCAGCTCCATTAGTGTCATAAGAAATAATTACTTCTAAAAGATTTTTAAGCTTTGCATTTTTTGTTTCTTCATTCCAGTCTTGGTAAAAGCATTCCATTCTCCATCTTTTTACTGAAATAGAATTACATGACTCTTTATGCTCTTTAGATTGTTTTAAATCAATTGGTAAGAATGCTTTGTCATCCTTTTTAGGGTCATCAATCGTATCAAATAAATTTTGAGCATTAATGGACATAACAGTTATATTTTCAGCATTCAAAATAGAAATTGAAAAAATAAATAGAAGAGTTAGTAAATTTTTAGACACTTAAAGATCTCTAATTTTAAGTTTTAACTCAAATGGAAGATTTTCACTTAATTTATTTTCAGACCTATATTCAAGTAATTTCTTAAGTTTTTCATCACTAAATTCTGTAACCTTTCTTGCCTTTAAATCTATATGAGCTAGCACAGTTTCAAATATTGCAGATAATTCTCCATTTTCATTTTGAAGGATACCAACAAAATGAAGCAATTTTTTATTAACATTAGCAAGATAAAATGATGGATATACTTTGTCATCCAATTTAAATTCTTTTAGATATCTAATACTATCTTCGAGGGTAAATGTAGAAAAGCCACTAGCCAAATACACATCATCAAATCCAAGATTTTTATAATACATTGCTGTATATACACTATCGAAGAGTTGGTAATAATAATTTACATTCATGTGGCCATTATGGTCACACATATCTTTTGAGACTATTTTAATTTCAGACTTATAAGGTAGTGCTTGCATTGATTTAGTATGAAGTAAAAAAAAAGCCCAGTAAACTGGGCTTTTTAAATATTTATAGTATTTTAGAATTTTGCTCCAAATTCAATACCATATGTTTGTGGATCAGTAAATGAACCTAGTAATGAACCACCACCTACGTTACTTGATTCACGCAGACTGTTAATGTGCTGCTGGTCTCTTAGGTTTTTAACATAAATACCTGCGTACCAGTCATCACTATTAGGTGTGTATCTAATTAATAGATCCATAGTATCTTGAGCATCTATCTTCAATCTGTCCATATTAAAGATACTTAAATCAGCCTCACCTCTGTATCTATAAGACAGTCTAGCTGAAGTTACGCCGTTGTCGCTATTAAAGTCTTGAGTTATTGATATACCGTATGACTCATCAGCAGATCCAGGAAGACTGTTTCCTTTTAAGCTTTGAGCATAACCTTCAACACCTGGACAACCATTTACGTATATGAAGCCTACTGAACAGTTATAACCTGCTGATTTGAAGAACAGACCTGAAGCGTTAGCACCAACAGTTGTTAGACCGGCTGCACCTGGTGCAGAACCTTGGTAACCAACAGGAGTAATTGTTGGGTTAAGATAATCAATTAACATAGTGTCTGATACCACCTCGTGATCAAGGAATAACCAATTTGCTTCAAGTTTAGTAGTTTCACTTAAGAAGACCATCATATTACCTTCAAAACCTGTAAATTCTGCATCAATGTTTCTGTTTTGTGTTCCAGTATTAACAACTGCAGCAACTAGGAAACCGTCATTTTGAGCATTAAATACATTCATGTTAAGAAGCATAGCTCCGTCCATTAAAATACTTTTTAAACCAAAGTCTAAAACGCCAGCTTTTTCTGGGTCATATTTAGTTGGGTTATCACCAGCGTTAACACCACCGGCTTTGGCGGCAGTTGTATAACTACCATAAACCATTACATCGTCAGATAAATTGTGTTGTAGAGCAATTTTATATGAAAACTGATCATCGGCAGCTGTATCTTTATCAACAAAAGGTAATGTATCTCTGTTGTCTACTAAAAATCCACCAGCTCTCATCCAGCTGATACCACCCGTATCGTTGTAAGTCCATGATGTTGTTTCATCATCTTGATAACGCGCACCTATAGTTAATTTAGTATCGTCTGAAAGATCAAAATACATTTCTCCGTATAGAGCAGTAGACTGCGCAAGAACATTCTGATCATTAATAATTCCACCTAATTCCCATGGTATTACCATATCAGGCATAGCGTTATGAGAAGCAGTTACATTATTAAAAGCACCAAGTAAAGCCAAGTCACAAGGACCACCTGCACCACATGAAAGAGCATTTGGAGCTAGCCCCAACCAAGTTAACATTGATTGATAAAATGGAACACCAGCTTTGCCACTCCAGTCAATACCTGTTAAGCCTTGAACAACGGCGCTATATGGATGAACAGCAAAACTTGTCATAAATTGTGAACCAGCTGTTTGAGCTAAGTATACGTTGTCATTTCTATTTTCAATATTGTATAAACCAACTGTATAGTTAAATGGTCCGTCATAATCGGAGATTATGTTTACTTCCATTTGTGTACCATGCATGTTTACGTCTGAGAAGTCATAAATTCTTTCTGAATCAACAGTTTCACAGAATTGTCTTTCACCACCCCAGCATAAATAGCCTGAAATTGGAGGCGTGCCTAAAGAAGCAGCTGTTCCACCAAATGGTACTGTAGAGTATGATAAGTCCTGATCACCCATTTGATGAAAATCTCTAGTTTCATATGATACTTTAGCTGTTAAAAGCAAGTTATCAGTTAAATCATGATTAATCTGTAAATTTGCAACTGATTGTTTTTGATAATGTTTAGGCTCTCTGTTTAGAGAAATTTTTGTAAAATCATCAGAACCTGTTTGTCCAGCAAAACCGTTCTGAACTTCATCAGTCCATAAATGCGCCAACATTCCAAAAGCACCAGCAAAGTGACCTCTTGTGTCAGCAGCAACATTCATACCACCTCTTGCAAAAGGGCTACAGCCATAAAATGCATCTTGAGCACAAAATGAAACCTCTTCTTGGAATCTATTGTCATCACTTTCTTGTTGAGAATATGTAAATTCAACTTGAGTTCTGTCAGATAAATCATAGTCAACTGACAATCTAAATGCTTCATCGCTTCTGTCATCAAATTCGTTACCTGTGACTGTATTTGTTACCATACCGTCTCTTTTATTAGACATAACAGCAAGTCTAGTTCTTAGAGAATCTGAGAAAGGCATATTAACGACTGCTTGAGTTCTAACTAAACCGAAATTACCAACCTCTACATTGTATGATCCACCAAATTCATTAGTTGGTCTTGCTGTAATAAAGTTAATAACACCATTTGCAGCGTTTCTTCCGTATAGAGTACCTTGAGGACCTTTTAAAACTTCAACTCTTTCTAGGTCAAAGAATCCAGTATCAGCAACAACACTATCATTGACACTATGTCCATTAACAGCTGTCACAACAGAAGCTATAACACCAGCACCAATACCAAATGAGCCCATACCTCTGATAGTCCAACCAGAACCAGAACCAATTGTTTTTGCTGTTTCTAGACCTGGAGTAATTTCTGCAAGATCTGAAACGTCATAGACTTGGTTAACATCAAGTGATTCTGCGTCAACAGCCTCAATTGAAAGAGCCAAATCCTGAACAGATTCTTCTTTCTTAGTAGCTGTAACAACAACTTCTTCAATTTCTTGAGCAGTTACAGCAAATGATATAATCACAACACTTGAAAGCATTGCATTTCTTAGTAATACACTTAGTTTTGACATTAAAGTCCCCTATATAAAATGTTTAATATGATTAGATTAGGCTAGATGATAGCAAAATTGGATATAAATTGCATATAGATTTTATATATATTTTTTTAAGATAAAAAAAAGGCTGTGAATCCAGCCTTTTTAGTTTCAGTGTTAAATTAAAAACTAGTTCCAAACATAATTCCGTATGTTCTTGGATCAGTGTATGTAGCAAACTGTGTGCCACCCTGAATAGCGCTAGCTGCGGCCCATGTACCTACAGTAACTTCATCTGATAAGTTCTTTCCATATAATGAAAAATACCAATCTTTATCATTAGGCTTATAAGTAATACTTAAATCAAAAAATTTATGCTCTGGCATTCGAGCTCTTTCATAATTAAACACATTGCCTTCTCTTTCAGCTTGATATCTATAAGTCAGTCTTGCTGTTGTAACACCATTAGAGGAATTAAAGTCTTGATTTAATGCCAAGCTGTATGATGCCTCAGGAGATTGTGGAAGCTGATTTCCAGATACATCAACAGGTGTTCCTAAGCCACCAACAAGTTCACAAGGCACTCCTCCAAGCGGGTTAAATGCAGCAGTACACATGTAACCAGCTGATTTAAATAACAATCCTTTATCAGTAACAACATATCTTAGTAAGCCTTGAGGATCTACGTTAACAGGGCCGGATAGCACTGCTGTATGATTATTGATGTTCAATGGATCAATTAATGAGAAATCTTTAATTTCAGAGTCAACAAAAAGCCATGTTGCATCGAGTCTGGTATTCTCACTTAAAAAGAAAACCATATTCCCTTCAAAACCTTGAATTTCTGCATCAACATTATTATTTCTTGACCCAGCATTAACAATTGATGAAATTAACATACCATCTGTTGAATTATCAAAATATGTTGCATTTAGAAGCAAAGCACCATCCATTAAAATACTCTTAATGCCTAGTTCAAACACTCCAGTTTCTTCAGGATCATAAGGATCTGGTGTTCCGGTTTCGTTAGGATTATTACCACCAGCTTTTGTTGCTGTTGTATAACTTCCATATACCATCACATTATCTGATAAATCATGTTGAAGAGCTAATTTGTATGCTAACGCATCATCTGATTCAACAACCGTTGTAGGGAAGAATCCATACTCACCGGTTAATCTTTGTGATAGTGGGTATACATCACAACCTAACATAGTCAGGCAAGACATTAGGTTATCAGTAACAGTATCGTCGTTGTATCTCAATCCAAGTGTTAACTTGGTAGCATCTGAGAAGTCATAATATACCTCACCAAAAAATGCAGTTGATTCGGTGCGAACATGATCGTCATTTATGAAACCAGAAATTTCAATTGGGACTTCATATTTTGGTTGAGACATTAATAATGCCATTAATCCAGCTGGAGCTAGGGTTGCAGGAGCTCCTAAAACTAAAGCTGTAAAGAAATCAGTACCTCCATATCCAGTTAATGCCCCACCAAATAATGCATCATTGTATGGGTGCTGAACTGCCTTACTAATCATATTCCATGATGCTGTTTGAACTTGATAAACATTATGGTTTTTTGAATTAAAAGTATAGGCACCAACTGTGTAGTTAAAAGGTCCATCAAAGTCGGATATTAGTGAAACTTCAAATTGTGTACCGTATGTTTGCACTACTGCAAATTCGTATGTTCTATCTGAATCAACGTTCTCACAAAAACCAGTTCCGTTATAGCCACCAAAACAACCATTCCAAGTCATAGGAAATCCAGGTATGGCTGCAAGCCCAGGAAAAGAGCCATTTGATACAGAATAGTCGTTGTCATTAGAATGATAGTAATCTCTATGGTTATAAGTAATTTGAACATTCAATAACAACTCATCAGAAAGTTCATGATTAAGTTCTAAGCTCGAAGATTGTGAGGTTTGTTGATGAACAGGGTCTCTATTTAAATTTGCTTCTCTAAAAGTGTTTGGCGTTATTGCCCCTGCATAAGAATTCCTATCAGCAGTAAAATCTAAGGCGGCAATTAAATTAAATAAAGCAGCTGTTGTACCCCTAGAATCTGGGGTTTGGTTTGGTTGACCAGTTACCAAAGGATTGCAACCAAAAAATGGATCTGATTGACAAACTGCAGTACCTACGTTCGTTCTATTATCATCTCCTTCAAAATGTTCTGTTGTAAATTTTAAAACAGTTGAATCACCGATATCCCAATCTAGTGAGAATCTTGCTCCCCAAGAATTAATATCATTAAAATAATTCTTTGTATTGATGTTGTAGGTCGTACCATCTCTTTTTTTACTAACTACTGCAAACCTGGATCTCATTGAGTCTGATATTGGTATATTTACATGCCCATTAAATTGTGAAGTTGAAAGGTTGCCCAGCTCAATACTATATGCTCCCTCAAATTCTCCAGTTGGTCTAGCTGTAATCATATTAATAAGTCCAGCCACAGCGTTTCTTCCAAATTTAGTTCCTTGAGGACCTTTTAAGACTTCGATTCTCTCAACATCAAAAAAACCAATATCAGCAATTGATGATGAATTATAGTTATGCCCATTTATGGCTGTAACAACGGATCCAATAACAGCAGCACCGACACCATATGATCCAGTACCCCTAATAGAATAACTTGCACCCGAACCAATTCCTTTATCCATAATCAAACCTGGAACTGCTTCTGCAAGATCACTAAAATCTTCAATCATGTTTTCAGTGATGCTTTCTGAAGTAAAGGCTTCTACTGACAAAGCTAAATCCTGAACTGATTCTTCTTTCTTAGTAGCCGTAACAACTACCTCTTCTACTTCTTGAGAAAATATGTGTGTTGAAAATAAAAACAGAAAACTTAGTGAAACTAAAGAAAATCTTGAAAACTTTTTCATAATAAACCCCCCTACTTGGCATTATTAAAAGTATGCATGTATAAAACTATAGCATTATTTAAAGTATATATACATATTTTTTAGATATATTAAATATGTTTAAATTTTATCTATAGATATTAAATCAGACTAATTGATTTAGGTAAGATATTTAATTTGGGTTATACCAAGGATGGCATTTAGATATTCTTTTAATCGCTAAAATGCTCCCTTTAAATATTCCGAATTCTTCAATTGATTCGATAGCATACTGAGAACACGTTGGAGTAAATCTACAAGAAGGAGGAAATATGGGAGATATAAAGTATCTATAAAATCTTATTGGGAGGATAAATAATCTTCTTAAGATCATCATACAAATTAACTTGGAATTGAATTTTCTTCAGTCAATGCTTTTAAGGCATCTTTTAAACTCATGCTTGTGGTTTTATCACTACCAATTCTTCTAATTGAGACAGTTTGTGATTCTTTTTCTCTTTTACCTAATGCCATAATCACCGGTACTTTTGCAGCACTATGCTCTCTTACTTTATAACTTATCTTCTCATTTCTAAAATCTTCATGACATCTAATACCATTATTCTCTAATTCATTAATAACATCAGATGCATAGTCATCAACATCAGAAATAATAGTTGCTACAGCAACCTGTATCGGAGCTAACCAGAAAGGTAATTTGCCTGAATAATTTTCAATTAGTACCCCAATAAATCTTTCAAATGATCCTAATACAGCCCTGTGAATCATAACTGGGCGGTGTTTCTGACCATCTTCTCCAACATATTCAGCGTCAAGTCTATCTGGTAAATTAAAGTCAGCTTGAAAAGTGCCACACTGCCATTCTCGTCCTATGGCGTCGGTTAAGACAAAGTCTAATTTTGGTCCATAAAAGGCTCCATCTCCCTCTTCTATTTCATAGGGGAGATCTAGCTTTTTAATTGCGGATTCAAGAGCATTTTCTGCTTTATCCCATACCTCATCAGAACCAACTCTTGTTACTGGTCTAGTTGAAAGCTTGATATCAAACTTTTCGAACCCTAAGTCTTTATATGTACTTGAAAGAAGTTCTATGAAAAGTTTTGTTTCAGTCTCAATTTGCTCTTCTGTGCAAAAAATATGTCCATCATCCTGAGTAAAACCTCTTACTCTCATAAGTCCATGCATTGTTCCAGATGCTTCATATCTATGGCATGAACCAAACTCAGCGTAACGCACTGGCAAATCTCGATAAGACTTTAATCCCTGGTTATAAACTTG
>MDTG01135112.1_pt1 | contig 10734 bp, 9 predicted proteins | sample 811421 | NCBI WGS metagenome assembly MDTG01 (sample SAMN05326645, study PRJNA326480) | marine metagenome | isolation source: seawater | place: Pacific Ocean: South East | collected 2011
AAACGACGACGATGATGACGACGACGACAACGATGACGACGACGATGATGACGACGACGACGACGACGACGACAACGATGACGACGACGATGATGACGACAATGATGACGACGACGACGATGATGACGACAATGATGACGACGACGATGATGACGACGATGACGACAATGACGATAATGATGGCGACGACAATGACGACGCAGGCGATAATGATGGCGACGGCAATGAGGATGCAACAATATACTGGCCACTATTTTTGCTATCCACTACTACCTTTCGTTCACTATCATTGCTATCGTAATCCTTCATTATATTTTCGTTTACTCGAACTTTAGAAATTTTATTTTTTAGCCTGTAATCGTCATATGCAATAGCTGCATCTTCTTCTTTATCATAGATTCCAATAGTAATCTGCGATTTATTGTGGGAAATTTGTGCTCTCCATTTATTACCGTAATAAGGAGACACACCTTGGAACTTTGAAATACCTTTCCTTTTTTTGCGGTTAGTAAGTAAATTATTATCTTTCTTAAGACATTTTGTTTTTTTGTTTTTCTTATTTTCAGTAGTATGACTATCCTCCTGAGTAAGGTCAATACAATTTTGGCTTTGACTATACCCACCTTGATGTTGAGCATAGGTATTAGGTGGACAATATAAGGGCTGAATATAAATACCTGTTGGTTGAGCACCATATTGTTGAGCATACATAGCGCATGGTATGACACCTAATGGATTTAACACACTAGGTAGTTGGCTACCGGATGGTTGATTATACACACTAGGTAGTTGGCTACCGGATGGTTGGTTATACATAATAGGTGGTAGATTGTTCATGCTAGGTACTTGGTAAACAGATGGTTGAGTATATATGCCTAATGGTTGGCTACCTGATGGTTGAGCATTCATTCCAGTTGGTTGAGTATACACACCGAATGGTTGATTTAGCCACATATGCTGATAATTTGGAGCTCCAGTAGTATGGACATTATAAATACTGCCATTAGATTGAGGGGCTTGATTAGGTGACACAAGATTAGACTCACCTGAATCTGAATTTTCAGACATACTTGCCATTGCTTGTGCTGCTTGCTGAGTTGTATGTGAAATTTTCCTTTGAAGAGACATCACTATATTCAATTTAATTCTATTAATTAAATATTATTATTTCAATTTTTTTTATAATTAAAATTGAAATAATAGCCTTTTATTTTTTTTATAATAGAAATGTATAGCAATACCTCAAACTTCCAACCTAATATTACTGCATTTAATATAACAAACAATAATAATGATTATTTCCTTAGACGTGTAATTTCAGTTATTGATATTATAGAAATGTTAAATTTAGCTACTCTTAAAAATATACGGAAAGCTTTTTTATAAAAGATTTAATTTACTATAATAAATAATATATCTATATTATATATAAATGGATTATAAATCAAAATATTTAAAATACAAAAAAAAGTATTTAGATATAAAAAATCTGTACGGAGGCCAAGATGATGCAGAAAAAAAATTAGAAGTATTTAATGCAATAGATTTAATGAAAATATTTGATCAAAATGATAACTTGGTTAATCCTGGACTAGAAAAAGAAGAACAAGATTTAGTTAAAAAATATATTCAACATGATGATGTGGTATTGGAACTAGGAGCTCGTTATGGTACTGTTTCTTGTATTATTAATTCTATATTATCCAATAAAAATAATCAAGTTAGTGTAGAGCCTGATGACAGAGTATGGGATGCTTTGGAGAAAAATAAAAAAAATAACAATTGTGGATTTAATATTGTTAAAGGATTTATTGGCGAAAAAAAAATGAATCTAACAAATTTAGAAAGCTGGTATGGTGGTTATGGTTCAACATTTATTTATAATGAAAATAGTGATATACCTTCATATAAATTAGATGAAATTAAAAAAAAATATAATTTAAATTTTAACGTTTTAGTTGCTGATTGTGAGGGATTTTTAGAAGTTTTTTTTGATGAAAATCCAGATTTTTATAATGATTTAAGATTAGTAATATTTGAAGAAGACTATCCAGAAAAATGTAATTATAAAAAAATTAGAAATTCATTAAAAAAACTCAATTTTGAAGCTGTTCTAATTGGCCATCAAAATGTTTACATAAAATCTTAAACATTACACCGACCGACATTTAAAATGAGATAAAATTATTTGTATATTCGAAAACTATGTTTAAAATAATTTTCTAAATGCTTCTTTTTTGTTGGTCTCCGTTTTATATTACCTTGATTTTCATATCTTTTAACCCATCTATATAATGATTTGTAACTACATTCAAATATTTATTTATAGTAATCCTAAAAAAATTGATATTTAATTATTATATTATTTTTAAAAATTAATTTATTTTGAAAAACATGCTTATTTTAAGAAATGCAAACTGTATCAATACAGGTCTAAAACACCTTAATAAGGTTAAAAATTATCATAATTGTATGCCTATTTTACGCGAATTTAATAAAAACTATGAAATAATAAAAATATCTAATAAACAGAGTACATTTGTAGAGTCAGGACATATGTGTTCTTTAACAGGAGTTAAATTACAAAGTTTAATTCCTGTTAAAGACCAAAATCAAACATCTTTTACAAAGACACAAAATAAAAATCCTGTGCAAATTTGTTCTTTAACAGGAGTCAAAATATAAAATTTAACTCCCAGTTATTTACACCATTACATTATTTTTTAATTAATATATTTATTTAAAAATTGAATTATATTCCATTTCCTTTAATTTATGATAAAAATAAAATGAATGTCAAGAACTTTTATAATTCAAATTCAAATGACTTTTCTAACACAAGGCATTCAATATGGGACGTTGTAAAGAAATTTAATAGATCTATAAATCCTAAATCTAATATTTTAGATGCTGGTTGTGGTAACGGTAAAAATATGGTTTACTTACAAAATCAAGGCCATAATATGACCGGTATTGACTTTAGTGATGGACTGTTAGAAATATGTAAACAAAAAAATCTAAATGTTCATAACTCCGATATAAGAAATTTACCATTTAATGACTCTACATTTGATTATGTCATTTCAATCGCTGTTATACATCATCTAAACACTGAAGAAGATAGAATTAAAGCTATAAATGAATTATTAAGAGTTACTAAAAAAGGTGGTAAAGTATTATTTACCATGTGGGCTTTAGAGCAAGACGCTTTGTCTAAGAGAAATATGATATTGGGTGATAATTATATTCCTTTTAAGGGTATAACTAGATATTATCATATTTATAATAAAGATGGTGTTATAAATTTGACAAATACATTTAAAGTAGATGATATATTTTATGATAAAAGTAATTGGAATGTTATTCTTAATAAGTAAGTTAACAAATTACTTTCATTTTTTTTATTGAAAACAATTTTTCTAGAAACTTTTGACATTTCTTCCTTATATTTTCACTCTCTTTCCTTAACATATGAAAAAATATATTAAATATTTTAGCGTCCTTACTTATTTTCTTTAAAATTGGAAAATTATAATTATCTTTATTCAATAATACTTTATTGTCAGTTATTTCAAAACTTTCATTAAAATTATAAAAATTAACAATCTCTTTAAATCCTATTAAATTTCTTTTATCATCTAACATTTTCGCAGTTAATTGTAAATTATTATTTAATTCAATTAATTCTAAAAATCTTTGACCATTTACTAAAGAATGAATATGTTTTCCTGTATTTACTGAATTATTTAAACCTTCAATATCTAACTTCAATCTAATATAACCTCTTGACTCTGAATTAAAAATTATATGATGAACATTTATATCTATAAATCTACGCATTGGTGACGTTGCATGTGTATACAATAATGAACAAACATCTAAATGAGAAATTGGAAAAGTGTCATAATTTGCTTTCATTCTTAAGTCTGGTGAAATTAACTTATTAGAAATTTCCAAATTATTACTTGAATCTAATAAAAATACTTGTCTTAATGCTAAAAGTATCTTCAACAATGTTATTGCATTACCTTTGTCATTTATATATTTATAATTAAACCTATTTATAAATTTTTCTAAAATTACCTCGTAATCTGAATTTTTTTTATAATATTTAACTAAAATATCCCGTATTTTCTTATTTATATAATATTTATCCTTACCTGATGTGAATAAATTTCTATATATCCCATTATATGGCAATTTCATCTTTTTATCTTTTAAAAAATTGTCTAATATAAATTTAACATTTTTTTTCCCAAGCTTTTCATTTAGTTGAACTATACGCTTATAGTCAAAGATAAACATTTGATCTTTTACTCTAACTTTATTAATTGATATTAAATACATCAAATTTGAAAAATATATATTTGACTCTAAAGCAGTGTATTCTATTAAACTATGACACCACATATCAACTGGCGAAAACTCTAAATATATGTTAGATTTATTAAAATGTTTTTCTCTCACTAAATTTGATGGTATTTTTATTAATGTATCCTTACCAGTATGATTTAATGAATTGACAAAATATATATAAAGATGCTTCAAATTATTTGCAATTAACTTTTTGATATTATTTGGATACATACTTTTCCCTTCATAAATAAATTCATTAAAATCCCTCTCAACTTTATTGTTACAATTTATAATAAATCTCTTATTAAACTGCTTATTATCATACCCCTTTTCACTATCAAAACCAAATGACTCTGAAAACTTCTTATATGTCGTTCCAAATACATTAACATTTTTACTTCTATGTACTTTAACTTCTTCTGGAAATGTTTTTATTATAAAATGTTCTTGATCTATTATTTTATAAATCATGTTTATAGTTATTGCTGTATTCTTATCTCCATCTAATGACAATTTTTCCTCTGATAAAATTCTATCCATCATTGGTAAATTAAATTTATCCAAATAGTCAGTGTTACATTTATATCTACAATAATGATAATAATAATTCTTTTCATTTGGTTGTATGTAGGATAAAGTATCTGATATATGAACTATTAATTTAATATGTGTTGCTTCCAAATAATTTTTAGTTATCTTTTCATCTTTTAAATAAAAACATGATATTGCATCATCTCTATCTTTACTACCAGTTGGATCTATTGCAAAAGCATTTCTTTCAATATCGTTATCATCATAACTAATTGGTTTTAGTAATTTATTTGATTCATTTATATCATTTAAATCATATTTATATGGTAACATTAAATCATAGATATACGTTATATATTCATCAAAAGTAACAGGAATAATATATTTAATTTTGATAGTTTTATCTATTTTTAATATTAAGATACAATAACTTTCTAACTTTTTATTTAATTTAATTAGATTTATAATCTTTTTATCTAATATCTTACATCTAAAAAGACCAGTTTTTTTAGATTTATTGTCATATTTAATTAAATCTATTACTAAATATTTTTTCCCATTATTTACCTTTATCCATCCAGTTGTTATATATAAATTATTTACATTTATATGAGTATATCCTTTAAAGTTAGATTTTAAAAATTCATTCATGTCGGTAACTATCTCATAATTAAATAAACTAGAAAATATTTTGGTATCATCTAATGCTAATTTATTTATTTTATATTCATTATTTTCATTAACTAGCTTTAAATACTCTAAATGGCTATCAATTGTCATAAATGTTTCAGGTATGTAACTTAACTTGCTTATAGAAAAATCAAATATCGCAGGTACTTTTTTATCAAAGTTAATTTTATAATACCCATTACAATAAATAACACCCTTAGACAAATAAGATGATAACGAAACTAATAACCTAAAATAACTATGCTTAAAAAAATTAATATTTCCAAAATCATTATTATTTGCTAATAATCTAAAGTCATAGCTAGAATTAATGTTTTTAATTTTATTTATAATCCATTCCATTATAAATAAAACAGATATTAATTATTTTATTAATCTTTTATTATTTTCTATAATCATATTTCTATTATTATACAACATCAATTTAATATCTTCCTTAATTGCATTTATAACATCATCCTGTTCACGTTTTTCTATATAACGACTAAATTTTGCCATCACTTTTGGATATTGTATTCCACTTTCTACCCATTCCTGTATCTTCTTTTCTAAAATAACTTGTTTATCATCTATCATTCTGGATATTGTTTCATCCCGATTTTTAACTTTCCATTTATTATTCATATAAATCATCACATAACTATTTTTCAAATTTGATATGTAAATATTATGATTTTCTGGCTTCTTTGGATTGAAATGTATCTTTCTAATTAAATGTGGTACACAAAAATTATAATGCTCTAAACATCTAACATAATCATTTTCTGTTAAATGACTAGTATCTGTTTCTTTGTAATTTAACAATTTAAAATTATTCTGTATATTATTTGTTATATTATTTGTATTATTTGTTATTAAACCAGCCTTCTCTATCAATAACTCTATTTGCTTGTCACGTTTTTTTATCTCCTCCGCAAACTGTTTATCTTTCTTTTCTATTTGCTTATCCTTTTCATTTAATAACCTTGCAAGTTCTGTCATTGACTCTTTTACTGTATCATCCTTCTTCTTTTCTTTACAAGTTTTTAAATGTCTCCATAATCCTTGCCTACTACTCAAATTTTTTTCACAAAAATTACATATATTATCATTTTTGGTTACATTTTGATGACATTTTGATGACAAAATGCTAAATTTTGATGACATTTTTGATGACAAAATGGTACATTTTGATGACAATTTTGATGACGTAACTTTTTCACAATATTCCTCATAAGAAATTCCACTTAAAATCTCTGTTTTATAATCGTCTAAAATAATATTTAATAATTTTGGCTCACATGTTTTTATTCTACTTATATGTCTATTCATTCTTGTTTTATCATTCGTGGTGTATCCACATCTATAACATTGATAATTTACCATATTTATATATATAATCTATATATTTATTTGCTTAAATAATCTTCATTTTCTGTTTTTTTTCTGTTTTTTTCTGTTTTTTTCTGTTTTTTTTCTGTTTTTTTCTGTTTTTTTTCCCCCCTTTCTCCTTTACATTTATAAGATCAAAAAACAAACTATTTTAAGTTATTTATTACAATATTAAGATGATAAAATAAAAAAGGAGAAAAAACAGAAGATTTTTTTTTTACAAAATTACCAAATGAGGGGGGGGGAAATCGTAATTTTCAAAATCCATTTCTATTTTTTTTTTAAAAAAAATTTATAAATTTTAAAATCGAAAAGTTGAGACCACACTTTTACATTTTAAGTTTACATTTTTTTCTTGGTAATAAAAAGAACAAAATTAATTATAGATCACAAAAAATGTCAATTTTATGGTCTAAAAAACTGTAAAATCTTCATTTTTTAATTTTTAATTTTTTTTCTAAAATTAAATTTCTAGGGTTTTTTGTAATTTAACTTAAACGCACTAAAGTTAAAATCAATTATTTAAAACTTTATTTTATTATGAAATTATATGGAAAAAAACATATTTGAACAGATTAGAGATGGAGATGCAAAATCGGACATTGTTTATAAAGATGAATATGTCACAGCATTTCATGATATTGATCCTAGTGCACCAATTCATATCCTAATAATACCAAATAAAAAAATAGATACCTTAAATGATATAACTGAAGAAGATAGTATTTATTTATCAAAAATTTTAATCTCAGCAAAAAACATAGCTAAGCAATTTAAAATAGATGATACAGGCTATCGTTTAATTACTAATTGTAATAAAGATGGAGGACAAGAAATTGAATATTTACATTTTCACTTAGTTGGTGGTGTTCGTTTAGGAAAAATGATATCGCTACCAAAAGATTCCAAAAAAATTTTTAAAAAATTTACAGAATCTAATAATTAATAATCATCAACAGACTCAAACATATTACCTTCATTAATAAAGATATCTTCTGAATCATCTTCTTTATTTTTATCTTTATCTCTTATTAATTCTTCTGGACCATTTTCATAAAATTTATTTTTTGAAAATATATAATTTTCACTTTTCAATAGCTCTAAGAAAAATAAATATAATTTACTTTCATAAATATTATAAGATTTATATTCTAATATATAATTTTTTACTAGTTTTCTTGGACGAGGAAAATTTGTATACTTGTAATTAAAAACTATTTTTTGTCCTAAATTTTTTATATTAAATATTATATCAACTACTTCTTCCATAATGTATTCATAAACTTCATTATTTCTATTTTTATCAATTAAATCTTCAATGAATTTCTTACTACTATTTATTCTAAATTCTAACTCTTCTTCATTTTTTCTTTTATCTTCTTCATACATAAAACTTTTGATAATTAAACAATTATACAATTTTATTAATTTTATATTTGTATCGTCATCATCCTCTTCATAAATTGAGTATTTTTTTAATAAACGACTAAAATTAAGTATATATTTAAAACTTCTAAAAACATTATATTTCAAATTAACTTCATCTGCATATTTTTTTATTTCATTAGATTGATGGTCATAAAGTAAATTTAATGTAATATTCTTTGATATTTTTGTTATATCTATATTTTGATTTGAAATTAATATCTCAATATTATTAACTAAATTGTTTAAATTACCTACTTCAGTTATTTTATCATACTGCAAAAATAACTCTTCAATATTGTCAGGCAAGTTCTCCAACTTATTTATTTTATTCTGCGTCATTTTTAATTTTTCTACACCTTTAGGTATGTTTTCTATTTTTGTTATTTTATTACATGACAAATCTAGATATTTAACTTTAGAAGGTATATTTTCTATTTTCTCTATTTTATTTTCAGACAAATCTAAATTCTCAATATTTGCAGGTAGATTTTCTATTTTTTCTATTTTATTACAGCCTAATTTCAAATTTGTAATATTTGGAGGCAAATTTTCTATTTTACTTATCTCAGAATACATTATAGTTAAATAAACTAAATGATTACATGTACTAATATATGGTGGTATAACATTTAAAAAGCCATACATATCTTCATTAATACACTCATAATGCCATTCATGACCATTAGAACATACATTATAATAATAATCGCAAAATTCCTCAGTCAGCTTTTGATTATGTATTATATCCTTTAATGTTATGAATCTATATTTTTCGTAAATTGGATTATTTTTTTTTTCAATACTATCAATCCATGGATAATAATTAATATCTATTTCATCAATATCCATATCATCAAAATCTTCTAAAATTAATATTAATTCATCTACTATCTGTTTTTTATCGACAACTATATTGCCATCCATTTTATTAAACAAATAGTTATCATTTAAATATATTATATGTGCCATAAAAACCGATATTAAGTTTAGATAACTTATTGATTTCTAAGCGCCAAAAAAATTGCCATTTTTATTAGTTATATTTTGTATTCATACTAATATAAAAAAAAATTGAAAAATAAAATTATTGGTAAATCCTTTAAAAAATTAATAGAAAGTTGGTTTGTTTGATTGTATTGTCAGGGTAGCTCCTTAGCATTATGATCTAGGTTGGCCAGACCGAAACATTCTTCCACTGAAAAAAAAACGAATGTCCCCCAGTCCGCTATATAACCATTAGGTTTGTGATCTCTATAGGCATATGAGACGAGAGTTGAGCGGTTAAAGAAAGCACTGCGCTGGGGAGCAAAAACATGATGCGAAAAGTTGTTGGTATTTGTCCATCAATAACAGGTTCGAAGTTCCGATTTTCAGTGCTCATCACACTGACTTTTAAGGGCTAAAAGGTAACCCGTCCTTTGAAAGGGGTAGAGAAAAAACTCGAAAAAATGAGTTCCATTATTATGGTTCAATCTTGTTATGGTAGGTGTGAATACACTAGAGGTTCAAATCCTCTACAAGATAAAATTAAATAATTATTAGTTTTTTTATATGTTGTCATAAAAACCTATATTAAGTTTAGATAACGTATTGGTTCTAAGCACCAAAAATTATCAGTTTTATTAGTTATATTTTGTATTTATACATTTTCTAATATAAAAAAAATTGAAAAATAAAATTTTATTATAATCTATTAATAATATACATCTACAATGCCATCTTTCACAAATGACCAGACTGACAATAATACCAACCATAATCTCGTACACAATAATCAGCAAATTCCACCACAACCTTTCCCTGGTCCTCCAATCGATGGCTTGACGCGTTCGGTCAATTTGCCATTTAACGAGGAAAGGAGCGAAGATGTAAGCTGTGAAGAGGAACAGAACTTTCCGCTACCGCTGTGTAATTATAGTGTACATAACTGATAACACACCTAGTCGTGCACTATTGTAGAGTAATAAATATAAGCTCATAGTAGCTGCCGAAGATTGTGACGTGAATTGATAGAATAACTAAACTAATTAATTAGCTTAGCTATTTTTACATAACTCAATACTATTAAATAAATTAATTCATACTATTTTCTTTATTAATAAATCTATAAAAAATTGAAAAAATAAATTACTTACATCAATCAAGGAATGTATTATAAAAAAAATGATTTACAACTGGGCAAATTTATGTCAAGTATGTCTTCCACATTCACAGGAACAGGATGTGGAACATGATGATTCAAGCAATAACTGTAGCCATTACGGCTGGCACTGTGTCTCTGGTAATTGGGATGATAAAGAAATATGTAATATATGTCAAGAATATATTAACCAATCAAAAATGGTGACAAAATGTAAC
>MDTG01191999.1_pt1 | contig 10734 bp, 13 predicted proteins | sample 811421 | NCBI WGS metagenome assembly MDTG01 (sample SAMN05326645, study PRJNA326480) | marine metagenome | isolation source: seawater | place: Pacific Ocean: South East | collected 2011
AAGGCGGGCTGGAAGGAGAACCTCCGCGAGGCCGCGGAGCTCTCGGCGGTGGCGCTCGGCGTCGCCACCACGGTGGCGGCGGGGGGGCGGGCGGGTGACGCCTTCGTCAACCCGCCGAAGCCGAGCCTTCGGCTTCGGAACTTCTACCCCTGGAACTGGTAGAAGCTTCAAGAGGGGCGGCGCTTCGGCGCCGCCCCTGGCCGGCCACTTTTTTTTCTACAGGCCTTCGTAGGCAGGACCGGGGACCGGCGCAGCCTGGGATACTTCGGCAAGGGGGGCCGTGGGGGCTGCAGGAGCTGCAGGAGCTGCGGGCTTCAGAGCCTTGATCTTCTTGGGCTTCCGCGCTGTAAGCGCGCCCGGGGGCTTGGGCGTGCGCCGGGGGTAGGGACCCAAACCAACCTTGGAGATCTTCTCCAGCTCGTCGACGAAAGCCCGGTGGATGATGTCTTCCATTATTTTTTACCCCGCTTGTTCTTGGACTGTAGCCGCGACTTGAATCGCTGCCGCTCTCGAAGCTCGCGATGAGCGATGAAGGCAGCCTCGCCGCCTTTCTTGGCCATGTCCTGCCACACCTCGTCCGTGACCTTATCATAGGGCTTAACGAGGTACACCTTCTTGCTCTCCTCGACGAGCGCCTGCTTCGCCCGGTCCTCATCGCTTGGCCCGGTGTCCTTTGCGGCAACGCCTGGGAACAGCATCTCTTGGTAGGACTCCAAGAGCCCCAAGAGGGCATCTCTGTTTTCCTTGCGGATGCCTGCCACGGCCAAAATCTCAACCTCCTTGAGCCGCAAACGCCGCCGGCGAATGTGGACCAGGAGGAGGAGTCGCTCTTGTAGCGGGGTAACGTCGTCGCGCCCTTTCATCCGCTCGTAGAGGAGCTCGGCTCGCGCCCAACTCAGAGGGCGCTCGACTAGTTTCCCACTTTCTCGTTCACGTCCTCCGAGAGCATCTTGCGAACGCGGCCGCTGAACCAGGTGTAGTGGACAATAAGGTCGTCTGTGAGGACGCCAGGCATCCGTCCCAGCGTGGCCATCCGACTCTCCAGCGCGACAAAGAAGTCTTCTCGATGGGACTCCTTGGTGAACTTCGAGAGGTCGGCGCCCAGCGGCTTATCGTTGACGGTCTGCACCGAGGCCGCGACCTGCATCAACGAGAAGGTGTGTCGGAGGTGCTGCTCCGAGGTGCGCTCCTCCTGTGCGATCTTGATCTCCAGCCACAGGCCATGCTGCGTTGGGATGGTGCGGAAGACCACCCGGAACCGCTCTCGGATTGCAACGAGCTGGTCACAGTACCCGGTGAACACCATCTCGTCGAAGTCCATTTCTTCGAGGGTCTCCTCGAGCCGGAGGCGGCGCGCGGTGTCTCGGAGCGGGTCGTACAGCGGGTGGTCGGGGCCGAGCCCTGTCGCCATCGCGAACGAGCTCTCCCTTTCTTTCTGGTCGGCCTCTGCCTTTACTTTCTCGTCGTACTCCGTCTTCCACTGGAGCATCTCCTCGAAAGAAGACAGGTCCAGAGGCTTTGGTGCCTCCCACTTTCCTGCGGCAACCATGGCCTCCAGCTCTGCCTTGACTTCGGCGGCTTCCGCATTCCGCCGCTCTACCTGCTCCAGTGCTCTCTGGAGCTCCCCCGGAGGGAGCGCTGCCAGCCGTGCGGCGACTTCCGCGTTCTGTACACCAGAGGCCTGCTGGTTGGCTGGGATCGCAGATCCGACTCCTCTGACTGCCCCTACTCCGTGCTTCGTCTTGAAATCCATTTCCTCTCTCCTGAAAAAGCTCGCTCAGTCTGTGCATAAGATAATCGACCCCCAACGCTAACACAAAGAAGGAGTCAGTATGTGGCAGCCAGGACAGGCCGTGAGAGACGGCAACAGAGAAGGTGTCGTGGTCGACACCAAGTACAACCGAGTCAAAGTGTGGTTCAAGGGAGATGGAGAGGTCGATTACCTGAGGAGTCAGAGCACGACCGCGCTGGGCACAGGCGCCAAGACAGTAGAAGACCTCAAGCCGGCCAGCAGCATGCAGCACGCAGCAACCCTACTCCTGCAGCTGTTCCTGTCTGGGAAGACGTTCTCCATCCAGGAGGGCACGCTGTCCGTCGTGGAAGACACGGGCCTGGCGTCGATGCCAGCGAACAACGCCACCGAGCTCGTCGATGCGCTGGAGATCTTCCTGGGATAAGATGCCTGCATGAAGCAGCTGACAATTCGAATCCCTGAGTCAAAAGCCGCGTTCTGGAAACGAAAGAAGACGGAGCTGAAGCGCCAGTCCAGCGATGAGTCCGCCGTGACGGACTCATCCATGTTCGAGGCGCTGCTCTCGTTCTGGCAAGCGATGGACGCAGGCGATGTCCCTGTTCGATCCGATTGACTACCTGGCACTCCCTGGGTGCCTGGAAAAAGAAACGATCGAAGTAGACCCCGGCTTTCATCTTGATCTCGACATCGCTGCGATCAAGATGAACCAGGAGCACCTTCGATCTTATTTTGCCTCACTGCCACCATACCGTGGGTGGTACGACTTCCTACCCTTTGTGAACGGCGTCCAGCTGTTGGCGAAGCTGATGGTCTTGATCGGAAACAGGGCGGGCGCTTGGGAGATATCCCCAGGCTTATCCATAGTGCGGAAAAGTCGAATCCCGAAGCCCTCTCGAGGTGATCTCGAAAGTGCTCCGGGACGAAACCCCGCAGAAGACGACCTCGACTAGCTTGCAGACCCGATCGCGGAGCCACCGATGATGTCGCTGATCGAGTCCGAGCTCTTGACCAGTTTCACGACGTCGATCGCAGAGATCGGCACAGCACGCTCAAACATGATGCTGACGTTCTCTGAGAGGATGGTCCCACCCGAGTCGGCTGCAAACCCGTGGTTGGTGATCTGGCAGTACTCGAAGTAGAACGCCCCGACGGTGTCGTTGTTGCTGTCCCGCATCAAGATCATCAGACCAATGGGCTGCGAGAACACATCGGACGCAAGGTCAAGCCAGATGTTCTCATTGCCAGGGTTGTTGTTGTAGCGGTGACCCTTACCCTCTCCACTCGTTGTGGTGTTCAGCTGGCCAATCTGGCCCGCGGCACCCTGGTAAAGCGACTCGATTTCAGATGTGCCGTTGATCGCTGTTCCGCTGACGTAGGCGTACAGCACGCGCAGCAGAGAAGGTCCATGGTACATGACCCGGCCTAGGCCGAGGGTGCCCATGGTCCGGCCACGGATGAAGTAGCTCCGCTCAGAGCCGATCTCGAACAGACGAAGCACCTGAGAGCTCTGTCCGACGTTGAAGTTCTGAACAACTCCAATCGGGAAAGCGACCGAACTTCTGTTGGGGTCGGTATCGCTGAGCGCAGCAAGGCGCGGAGGCCCCGCAGCGATCATCGTGAAGGCAGCATTCAGGTAGCGGCCTTCGAGTAGACCAGACTGGACGTTTCGGTTGAAGAAGTCCCAGTCAGCGGTGGTAGCCATGGGTGTGTCCTCTCATTAAGATTGTTCGTTTCGACCGCGAAGGTAAGCCTTTCCAGCTTCTTCGACGCCTTTCTTTGCAGCGTTGCTGTATCCGCTCTCGTAAGCCTTCTTCCCGACCTGACCCGCGATCTCTACGCCCTCTTTCGCTCCTCGCCTGTAGCCGTCGCTCACACCGACTTCGTGTATTTTCTTCGCAGCTTCACGTGTTGTCAATGCTGGGGATCCGTGCGCCGAGGCTCCGGGCTTGCCAGTCTCATCTTTAGACTGCGTAATTCGAGTGAGATCCGTCATACGGAAGATCTTATCCACAGCAGGAGAGACCTCGCGCTCACTGTCCACATCAGCCGACTGATCGTCCTTGCCTGTCTCGGCCTCTACGGCGATTTTCTCCAACTCGGAGACAAACGCGCTGTAGATCTCGTCAATCATCACAGGTCACCCCAGCTCCCACGGTCTTCCGCGGGTGTCATGGTTTCGGCTTGACGCCGGGCATCTCTACCTGTCTGGAGAGACTTCTTGTGCGAGCGGACGGCCAAGCCGCCGGCGATCAGGGACAGTGGGATGCCTGCCTTCATCGAATTGGCGATCGTCTTGGCCACGAGCTTTATCGCTACGCCGTTCTGTGTAAGCTCTTTCCCTGTGCGCTTCTTGTAGATGTGCTTCCCGAGCTCGGTAAATGCAACCGCCATGTCCGGATTGAAGCGGCCTTGGAGCGTCGGAGCGAAGAAGGGGTGCTTCTGCAGCTCGGTCGCAGCATTGAAGTGCTGGCCGGTTCGCTGAAACCGCTTGACCCAGTGCTCCTGGAGGTCGATGATCCGGTCAATGGGCTCGGCGCCAGGTCCCGTGCTGAGGTTGCCTGTAGGGACAACGCGCTTGGCGATGTTGTCGACTTCTTCGATGAGAAGCTTCGCCCGGTCCTTGTCTACACCGGGGAGCCCCTTGTCCGGGTCAGCGAGGTGCTGGATGAAGTCGAACTGCGCAAGCGTCAGGTCGTCGATCATCTTCTCGCCGAAGGGGCGGTTCGCCGACTGGACAATGGCAGCTGCGACGTTCTTCGCGTCTTTCTTGTTGAACTTGTACGCCCGCTCCAGCGCGTTGGACACGTAAACCGAGTTGATGTGCCGGTTGACTTGGTCGGCATTGACCCGAGACGCCTGGATGACGCCTGGAGCCAGCAGCGGGACGCTAATCGCGGCCGCAATGGCTTTGGCGTACCCTTCGGGCGAGTCCCGCTTCACGTCAGCGAGGTACTCATCCTCAGCCTTCTTGGCCGCATAGATGCTCGCCGCCGAGGGCTTGGCGATCAAGCCCTCGGATGCGATCTTCCATAAGCCCTCGGAGAACCCTTTCATCAGAACTGCAGCGTGAGAGCGATGTAGTTGGCGGGGAAGGGGACCGTGATGATGACCTGGATGTTGACCTGATCCGAGTTGGTGCTGTCGACCTCGACGAAGTTCACAGCGCCCGTAGTCAGGACCCCGGTCTCCACGAAGTTCCGGATCTCACCCTCACAGATGAGGCCGAGCGTGTCGAGGTACGACTGCGTGATGCGGAAGCTTCCGATCTTGGGCTCCAGCACCTGACGAAGCCGCTTGGCGACGTAGTCAACCGTCTTGGTGATGGAGAGCTCTCGGTTCTGGATCGTGGTGACCAGGGTAGAGAGCTGGTGGCGGCAGCTCAGAGCGGCGGAGGGGCTGTCCTGCACCGTGATCCAAGTACCGCCACCGGCAATCGCGTCCAGCTGCGAGCGGGTGAACAGGGTGTTCGAGTTGCTCAGTCCGCTGAAGCCAGTGATCGTGGTGTTGGTGAAGGGCGCCTCCGGCTTGTCGAACCCAACCTTCGCACCCCAGGCCGCAGCCAAGTACTCTCCGCCGACCACGGTAGCGGTGCCAGAGATCGAGGCAGTCGCGCTGTTCGGCCAGGCGAGGAAGACGCGCTTGTTGGCGAACTGCGTTCCGAGGTCGCCAACCGCTGCGGCCTTCTCAGCAGTCGTGCTCAGGGCGGTGCCCATCTGGTAGAGCGACCAGGTGACCGCAACCGCATTTGCCCATGTGCCGTCGAGGGCGGCTGCAGCCCCAGCGTCAGCGATGAGAACCATGAGCTTGCTGCTGTCCGAAGCGTGCTGCGTTGTTGTCGTCGACTTGTTGATCCGGACTCCATACCGTGCTGGAATGACGCCATTCGCCGCGGTCGGAGCCGCAGTGGAGGCAGACTTCGCGGTAACCACAAGGATCAGGTCGTCTGAAGCCGTGTCCGCAAGCACCGTGGTCAGCGCCGCGTTGAGCGAGAAGTCCACGTTGGTCTCGAACACGCCGTCCGTAGCAAAGTTCGCGCCGGTGTCTCCGGAAGTACCAGAGCTCAAGAGCGTCGCAGTGGTGTGGGTCGGCATGTCCTGGCTGACCCAAGCGATGCGCTCGCTCTTGTTGGCAGCAGAGGACATGGTCTCGACGTGAGTCTCGAACAAGGCCTGGATGGCCGGGTCGGTGCTCAGACAGACGACAGAGTACACGTCCTGACCCTCGAGGTACTCCAGGGCGCTGGTGTAGGCAGCAGTGGTGCCTGCGGGCTCCGTGGTGCTGACGGCGCTAACGCCGAGGCACTTCAGAGTGGTCAAGGGGGACTGCAGGGTACCGAAGTAGGCGGCCAGAGCCAGCGGGTTGTCCGTAGAGATTACGCCCAGGCTGGTCGTGACATCCGTGGTGCTGGTGATGTCGGTCAGTGCCGGCGAGCTGGCCTGGTCTGAGACATCGACCCGGAGCGCCTTGTAGCTGACGTAGATGCTGTGCGTCGCAGACGACGAACCGATGAGGTCCGCATCGACCAGGATGCTGTCCGCATCCGTACCGCCGTCGAGGGGATGAACACCGGCGACCGTCTGTCCTTCGCGGACGGTGTCAGCCTCGAGGTAGGTGTAGGTCGGCGATCCTGTCACCGCGATGGTAAACGAGCTGCTGAAGTCGGAGATCAGCTCCAGAGCGGTCTTGAGCGCGGCCCCTGTGGTCGTTGTCTTCCCCTTGGCGTCACGTGCAAGGGTCACTTTGTAGGTGGTGCCGGTTGAGGGAATGTCGAAGGCAACCGGTGCGCTGACCTGGACGAACTGCGCCTGGCGACCGCTGGCGCCGTCGGTCACGGCGGTGCCGCCCGGCGAGCCGCCGGAGGTCAGTGCAGCGCCCAGCGCGTACTGCCGGCCGGTGGCACTCACTGTGACGCCGGCTTGGTATGCAGCCGTTGCCTTGGTGTCAGAGCCGAAGACAATGGCCACGCTGGCCGAACCAGATGTGCCGAGCACCGTGTGGGAGGTGGTCGTAGCAGAGTAGTCGTAGACGATAGCGTCCGACCCTGCGGTCAGCGCAACGACGGTCGATCCGGTGAGGGTCACCGGCATGAGCAGTGCGCCGGAGGTGCCATTCGTTACGTCGCCTCCCGGATTGCTGCTGCTGCCAAGCTGGAGCGTAAGAGAGTTGATGACAGCATCGACCGCGTACAGCCCTCCAGTCCCGGAGCCGCCGCTTCCCGTTTCGATGTACACGTACACATTCGTAGTGCTCGAAATGCCGTGAGCGGACTGGAAAAGGACAACGCGCTCGCCTGTAGAGTGTCCCGTGTGGTCATACACGAGGACATTCCCGGTCTCAGGGGTTGTGTTGATCTTACCCACAACTCCCTTCGGGGTCCCGCCAAGCGCGGTTGCGGCGGACAGCACGACAGTGTTTGCTTCGCCGGCCCCGGCAACTGCGGTAGCGAGAGCATTGGTAGCCCCAATGGGCGAGGCTCCGCCGGCCAAGTAGATCAGAGCGTACCCATTTGCTGCCAGCGTAGAGACGGCGGCTGCACCGGCCGAGCCATTCAGCGTAAGAAACTGTGTGCCGATGTCTGTTCCTGTTGCAACTGCTGTACCCGTAGCGGTGTGGGTCGCCGAGTAGGCAACCGCGCTCTCCTGCACCTGGATGTTGTACGCATCGCCCGCAGCGCCAGTCAGGGTCGAGGCTGCAGAGGAGCTGACCGCGATGGTGACGTAGTCCGTCTCAGGGTTGTTGTACGCACCGATCTCGACGTCGGCCTGCTCGGCGGAGGCCTTGTAGAGGAACTGCGGCGGGTTCCGAACGACGGAGTAGGAGATGCCGGTGATGGCATCTCCCGCAATCTGGTCGATCCCGCTCGCGACCGTGACGCTGGTGTTCACGGAGACAGTGTCGGTGATCTCCAGGTCGACCGACTCACCTCGGTAGGTGAATCGAATGAAGTCGCCCTTCTGGACTCCAGAGCTCACAAAGCTGGCCGTGCTGTCGGAGAACGGTGCCGTGGCATCCCCTGCGACGGCCAGCTGATACACACCCGCGGTGCCCGTCGTAATGGTCTCCTCGTTGTCGGAGTCGCGGAGCTCAGTGGAGGCGCCGGCGCCATCAACACGGAAGGCTCGGACAGAACTCGAGGTGACGAGGCCGCCCGTCTTCAGACCTGGCAGCGCGTAGGCGATGGTGCCTTTGCCGTCCTGGTAGGTGCCTGCCAGTGCTTCGGCCTGAGCCACACCGCTGTCGTCGAAGGCGTCTACAATCTGGTAGCACGGCCCGACGATCACCGTGGTGAGGTCAGGGGCTGAGATGGTCGTGGTCGCAGTGACGTTTTCCTGCGTAACCTCAACACCGGGGCGCTTGATCGAAGCCATGAATGATCTCCTAAGAGGATGCGACGGTCCAGCTGCTGACTACGACTCCCTCAGAGGACGCGTTGACGGTGCCATCAGAGTTGTAAGAGTCTGGAACCAGCAAAGAACCGTCGAACTTCTTTGCTACAGAGTATATGGTAGCTGTTATTTTTGCCAGCGCGGACGCCGTGGTTTCTACTGAAAAGGTCTCTTGGTAGTATACCGGGAAAGTCACAGGCACAGCGATAAAGTCTTCTTCGGAGTCACCGGCCACCAAGGCGTTCGCAGGGCTTTCTGAGCCGATCCGAATCCTCTGGCCTATCTGGAAAAAACCGGCGAGCTGTATCCGCCGGCGGTGAATTCTGATCGCTTTCGCTACGAGGAGTGCGAGCTTTTCTGCTTCAAGCCCGTTCCGGGAAATGCAGTTGATGACGAAGGACCCCAGCAACAAGTCGGTATGGGTCCGCTTGTCGGAAGTCTCTGACTGAGTCAGGAAGTTGTCCATCGCGGTATTTGTGTAGGCAAAGGGACCGCGGGACAGGACGATCGCGGGGCGCTTCTCCACAACCTCTGTGCTGAGGGCGCCGGCGTCGGTAATAATTACCTCGGTGTTGACTTCGTCGGTCGGACCCAGTGCGCCGTCGGGCTCTCCGCGAGAGAAGTGAAACATCCCCTCGCCGGGGGTCTGAAGCGCGAAGTACTCTTGGAGGAAGCGGATAAGGATGTCCTTTGTGTCGGACATCCAGTTGCCGGTCCGCGGGTTGGCCTGCAGGACCAATACATCACGTGCGGCGATGTCTGCTTCGCGGCTCACGTGCCATCTCCATAAGTTTTACCGATCTGCTGCTCCGCTCTCCGGAAGCTGTCGATGTCATTGGCGCGAATGAACTGTCTGAGGGGTGAGGAGGACAATCTATCCACGCTCCAGGAGCTGATCGGGATCTTGTACTCGACCTGGTCTTTACTGACCTCTCTCATCTGGATCGTCTGGCGCGTCAGCGCCCATAGCTTCTCCGAGCGCCGGACCGCAATGACCCGCCAGCGGCGGTTGTCCGCGTCGAGGATCAAGTCTCTCGGCTTCATTCGTGGCATCGAAGAGATCCACATGATGCAGTCATGGACCTCCAGCTCGAAGATGCCAGAGAGCTGGGAGGCCACGTTGGTTGGCGGCTTCACAGCGAAGGCCTGCTGTGGGTAGAAGTACCCTCCGACCACTCCCGTGTTGTAGCAGGTCTGGCAGTCAGAGCGTGTGCGGCGCCGCTTGAGCTTGTCCCAGCAGTCGGGACAGCGCGTTCCTGTGGTCTTTCGCGACAAAGCCAAGACCTTACGGCCGATGTACTCTCTCGCCGTAAGGTCAAAGCGCCGGATTGCCTCCAGCGCCTCCAGGTCAGGGAGCGCCTCCAGGATGGCAGACCCAGGGCTCTCGCCGGCGAGCACCTTCTGTGGTGGCGCGTTTCCGAAGTCTACGTCGCCGGAGGAGTGGGAGACCCTCACCCGGTAGTGGTACAGGCGGTATTTGGAGAAGAGATTAACGCCGGTATCGTGGAAGGTGTCGGAGGCGGATGCTGAGATGGCCGGTGAGACAACCTCGTAAGGCCCTGCGTCGAACTGCGATCGGAGCACGTAGATCGTATACCCGCTGAGGTCTTCAGACGTGTTTTCGATCTCCCAGGAGATGGTCAGGGAGTCGCGGCTCAGGGTGAAGACCCGGATGTTTTTAGCGACGACCATGGACATCTCTTATCAAAAAAAGGGCAGGGAACAAAGCGTCCCTGCCCAAAGAACTATCCGAAGCGCAGAAAGCTATTCGCCAAGACGCCGCTGGATCTCAGCCAGAACTGCCTCACGGGGAGACATCTCGGAGGATCCCTCGGAAGCCATCTCCTCACCGAAGAACGCCTCGATTGCAGAAGGATCGCCCTCAAAGGCCATCTTCTCCATCTGGGTGAACTCGTGCTGAGCGATGGCCCGGCCCGCCTGGTCGAAGGAGACCAGGTGCTCCAGGATCTCGTTCTGCGCGCTGGCAACCTTGGACATGTCGCCGCGGTCGTCGACAGCCTCAGCCGCAAGGGCCTGGGCCACGCCTGCGAGGGTGGTTGCGCCACCCGCGGAAGCGGTCTTGTCGAACCCGTTGGTTCCGTACACGCCGGCAAGAAGCTCGTTCATGGGAGCCTCCTACTGGTTCCGGTTGCGCATGGCCATGCCGCCACCGAGAGCGAGAGCTCCGGCACCGGCACCACCGCCCATTGCGAGGCGAGTAGCGAGCTGACCAGCGGCGATGTTGTTCATCGAGCCGACGCGCTTGCCGATGCTGCCGGGGAGGCGGTTCGACATGCGCTTGAAGGCGAGGCCGCGAGCGCGGAAGACGTCAGCCTTCTTGCCGGCCTTGAAGCCCGCGGTGCCCTTGACAGCACCGGTAGCGGCACCGACCATCTTGTTGCCCATGCGGACAGCTGCGCGCCCGATGTCAGCCATCGAGGTGTTGGCGGCAGCGATGGCGCCACGGCGAATACCGCGTCCAGCTGCACGCGCCTGGCCTCCAGCAGCAGCGCGACCGACCTCGGAGGCGCGGGAGGTGTAGGCGCGCTGAGCTCCGCTGCGAACAGCGGCACCCGCGCGACGAGCACCGCGGCC
>MDTG01375202.1_pt1 | contig 10734 bp, 6 predicted proteins | sample 811421 | NCBI WGS metagenome assembly MDTG01 (sample SAMN05326645, study PRJNA326480) | marine metagenome | isolation source: seawater | place: Pacific Ocean: South East | collected 2011
ATCGTAAGTTAGCATTGTAACTTTGCCCCTACTCTAAGTCTGAGAAAGTTACAAATTTGTAACTTTGTAACTTTGTAACTTAGTAAGTTAACTTACGATTTCCGTTACTCAATCCGCGAGATCGGGGGGAGATCGGGGGGCCCCTCCAGTTTCCGCGTTCGTGCCGCCCTAGTTCCGCCCTGGCGCCGGGTGCTGCCGCAACTGCCGGACTTGCGCCGCCTTCGCGCCGCCTTCGTGCCGCCCCCGTGCCGGAGGTCTGCCGGGCGGCGCGCAGGCGACAGTGCGCTGCGCGTTGCGAGGACGGCCTCTCGCGCGCTGCCGCGCGCTCAGATGTGGCGCTCGAGCAGGAGGCCGACGCGCCGCTGCAGCTCGTCCACGAAGACGACGTCGTGCGCGGACGTCCTCGAGTGCGAGAGCTCGTGCAGGATCGTGGCGGCGCGCTCCGCCTTGGTCTGCTTGGAGGGCGCGAGGTTCACGAGGCAGAGGCCGGAGGAGGCGAAGTGGAGGCCGTCCCAGTCGGCCCCCGGGGACCAGCTGGCGTAGACGACGCAGCTGCCCACGTTCTGGGAGTCTCGCACCTCCTCGAGGGCCTCGTTGAAGACGCGGAGGCGGATCTTCTTCTTCTCGGAGGGCTCGGGCTCCTTCTCGCCCTCGGCGTAGTACATGCCGACCTTTTCGCTCCAGACCTGGGACAGGAACTTCTGCGGGAGCAGGTCGGGCGCGCCGCCGCCGTGCGTCTCCGGCTGGCGCGTGCCCATGCCGGCGGATCGCAGGGCCGCCGGCGGGGCCGCGGGCTGGGGCTGGTTCTGGACCTTGGGCTTCTTGGAGGGGCGCTTCTCCTCCTCGTCGGAGGAGTCGGAGGAGTCTCCGGGCTTGCGCTTCTTCTTCTTGCCGATGTCGAAGTCCTTGCCGCTCTTGGCCGCCTCGATGGCCCGCTTGACGCGCTTGGCGAAGGAGAGGTCCCGCATCCCGTTGCTCTGGAAGTGCAGCGAGAAGGCGAAGCAGCGGCGGGCCTCGTCCTCGGTGTCTCGGAAGAGGGGCGGGAAAATCTCGGACACGGTGCGGGGCGCGTCGGCGACGCGGCTGTAGTAGACGATGAAGTTGCCGCTGCGGAAGTGGTAGGGCTCGCAGTCTCCCTTCTCGAGGGAGACGCGCACCGCGACGACGTTGCCTTCGGAGACGTAGTCGATCGCCGGCTTCAGCGAGCAGCTGGGCCCCGAGAAGCCGCGCGCTTCGGCCGCCGCCTTGCTCAGCGCCGCGCGGGCCGCGTCGTGCTGCAGGGAGCTCGGGGAGTGCATGTAGAAGAGGTGGGTGTTCACCTTCCTCGAGTCCACGACCACGACGAGGCCGCCGTCGATGATCTTCTTGAGGTACTTGACCTGCTGACAGTCCTGCTTGGACGCGCAGATGGCGGTGCGGCAGACCTCGCGCGTCTCCGCCCGCTGCTGCTCGGTCGCATTCTCGGGCAGCAGCCTGCGGTAGAGCAGCATCGGGCGCAGCTTCGAGTGGAAGTGGTTGATCAGGTGGCACGACAGGTTGCCGCCGCGGGAGTCCTCGAGCAGCACGGAGGAGCCGCCCTCCAGCAGCGGCAGGAAGGCGTCCGTCACGCGCGCCTCCAGGGCCTCGTCCGCCATGAAGGCCGCCGCCTGCTTCACGACGAAGCGGGAGGCGAGCGAGTCGTCGAGGTTGCGCAGCATGTTGAGGAAGAGCATGTGCTCTTTGGGCGGCTTGTCCAGGATGCCGCGGCCGGGCACCTCGACCACCAGCGTCGGCGGCATGCCGGCCGCGATGGAGCGCGCCTCGTAGAAGACGCCGCCGACGAGGAAGCGCATGCACGCGGGCTCGACGCGCAGGCAGTAGGCCTGGTCGTGGCTGCTGATGTAGTCCACCACGGGGCTGAACGTGCAGGCGTGCCGCCAGGAGCCCCAGCCCTCCTTGGCGACGGTGCGGTCCTCCGGGTCCTTCGCGTCCTCGTAGAGCAGCCACTGGAAGCGGCGCAGCGCGGCGGCACAGGCGGAGTGCAGGGCGGCCACCCTCTGCGAGTCGGAGGCCGCGACCTCGGTGACCATCGTGGGCAGGTCCGCGTCGAAGTCGGCGTCCGGGTCGTCCGCGTGCTTCGGCGGCGGCTCCTCCTCCTCGATGCGCACCACGAGGTGGGTCTCGCTGAAGTTCTCGGGCACCTCGGCGAGCCACCGCCAGCGCAGCTCGCGCCGCGGGCGCTCCTCGTCGTAGCCGCGGAAGCTGAACTGGAGGCTGTACCCAAAGGCGGTGATGCTGTTCGCACCCGTCTTCATGCCATCGCCGTAGCCGCCCGTCTTGCCCTCCCCGTCCTGCTTGGACTGCGTGCCCGAGGCGCAGGCGTCGATGCGGATGGGCCGGCCGTACTGGAAGAGCTGCACGCCCCGCTCGTTGAAGTAGACGCCCATGGCGACCGAGTCCCCCAGCATCCACTCCAGCCCGTTCTTCACCTGCCGCACGGGCGCGTGGGACTTGCCCGCCAGCGCGGCCCCCGCGGCCAGCGCGTCCTTGGAGGCGTCGGCCTGGTTCTGGCACATCTCCGTGAGGGCAAAGACCAGCGCCTGGAAGTCGGCGTTCTGGCAGTCATTCTGGACAAGGCCGTCGATGGCCTTGGGCAGGCAGACCCGCATCGTGTCCACGACGGTGCTGCCGACGAAGCCGGTCTCCTTCTGCTTCTCCAGGAAGGCCCGCGTCGCGTCGCGCACGACATCGCCGCCGTTGGTCTGCAGTCGCGAAGGCAGCGTAGACATCTGCGAGTCGGCGCGAGGCGTGTCGGCGCGAAAGCGCGCGTAGTAGGAGGGCGGGCAGTGCGCAACCTGCGGTTCGTTGGGATTACGTTGTTCTCGGTCCTTTGGTCCTTTCGAAGTGGCCCACCTTCTCCTATGTGCTTCCGCCTCCAACGCGCCGACGCCCCCGGCTCGGCGTCGGCGCGTTGAGGTCGGGGCTGGCGATATCCCCTCGCTAGGGCAGTAGAGTCTAGCCTCGATTGCGTGATGGGCATGAGGCGCACCCTCCTGCTCATCGCCCTCGCGACCTCGGCCGCGGTAAGGACGTTTCGAGGACAGGCCGTCGTGCACGGCACCATCGGTCGCGACGCGTCGCTCTCGCTTCTCAAGCGCAAGGCACCGCTGGGCAAGCTGCGTTGCGACTTGCTTGTCCGCGAGAGCAACACTCGGGCGGTGGTGTCCGCCTGCATCGCTCTGCGCCACCGTAGCACGTACAGCATCTTGCAAATTCGTGAGGACGGGGCGTCGATGTTCGTCTGCCGCGTGAAGAGAGATGACCTGCACCGCGTCGCCGCCATCCTCTCGACCGACGGAGCGACCCCTCTGCAAGCCTTGAAAGATGCAATAGACTGGCACAAGAGCGTCTTTTCGAATGTCACATTGTGTCTGTAGCGTAGGAGGTGTTCAGACAGTTTTGGGCCAGCGATAGTTTTGGGCCACCGGGGTCCGCGCCGACACTCCACGCTAGCCGTCGGCGCGGACCTGCCGGTAGCAGTGCGCGAGTGCTCTAATCCGGTCTGATTTTCAAAAATGTGATGCCTGAGAAGTCGGATGGCTTCGACGTGCGGACGGTCGGGTGCTCGCTCGAGAAGCTGGTGCCCGACCCCACCCACCTGCGCAAGATACGCGCGGCGGTAGAGGCGACGCACAAGGCCACCATCCTCGCCTCCGAGCTGCTGAACCTGCACATCCGCCGCCTCCTTGACGCCGACGACGCCGCTGACCTCAGCTGCTGCTTCGACGCCAACTGGCTGATCAAGGCGTACTACGAGGTCACAGAGGCCAGAGGCAGTCCAAAGCCGGACCCGGCCCTGCTGGCGACGCGGCAGCAGTGCATGCCGCCCTTCTCGCCGCCGAGCCGGGCAGGTCTAAAGCAGTGCCTCCTCTACGACGCGCGCAACATGGCGACCGTCGCCGCCACCACAGTCTGGATGCACTTCCAGAAGCGAGTCCTCTCGCACGTGCGCCGCGTCCTCGCGCTCGGAGAGGAGGAGTACAAGGCCCTCTCCAAGGAGCAGCGCCGCCGCCGCAAGCTGGAGCTGATGCAGGTCGCCGCCGACGTCTGCCGCGCCCCGGGCAGCAACATGCAGTCGCCCCCGGAGCGGCGGGAGTGGGTGGACCGGGAGCGCGCTCGGCTCGGCATCGACGCCGCCGTCGGGGACTGGAAGGGGAAACCGCTGCTCTACCACCTCAAGGCCAGGCCGCACCGCTTCCTGCGCTGCATCCGCCTCATGTCCGCCGAGCGGGAGGCGGCCGGGCGAGGCTCCTTCTCCCTCTTCCCCGTCCGCCGCACCAACGTGCCGCGCCACGCCCGCTTCGACCAGGAGGCGCTGCGATGCCTGCTGGGCGTAGGGCGGAGCGACCACGCCAAAGAGAAGGCGGCGGAGTCGAGGAAGCGCAAGCGCGGCGAGGCGGAGGCTGCCCCGGTCCCTCGCGTGCGGCGCAGCAAGGAGGAGATGGAGGGCGAAAACGCGGCCCTCTTCGCCGGCATCGTCGACCTGCGCGCCACCGGCGTGCAGCGGCGGAGCCGCTTCGACTTCGCGTTCACCACGGACGGCGTGTGCGCGCGGGTGCAGATGCGCTGCAAGGCGAAGAAGGCGGGCCCGCTCGCCTCGATGCCGCGGCGCGGGCTCTGGGCGATCGACGAGCTGAAGCGGGTGGCCCGCGCGGAGGAGGCGCTGGTGGTGGGCGTCGACCCGGGCAAGCGCGAGCTCGTGGTCTGCGTGAACATGGAGGAGCGCATGGCGTCGCCCGTGCGCTACACGCAGAAGCAGCGGACGCGCGACATGCGCGCCGCGCAGTACATGGCGAAGCAGCAGCGCGACAGGCCGCGGGCGGTCTCCGAGGCGGAGGCGGCGCTGGCCGGCTTCAACTCCCGCGCCTCCAGTCTGGCCGACTTCGCCTCCTACTGCGCCAAGCGGCACGAGTCGTTGGAGGCGAGCCTCGCGTACTACTCGGACCTCGGCCACCGCCGGCGCAGGTGGCAGTCGGCCATCCGGGAGCAGAAGTCGGAGGAGCGGCTCTACAGGCGCATCGAGGGGATGCGCAAGCCGGAGGACGCGCGGCCGATCCTGCTCGCCTACGGCTCGTGGGGCCTCGTCGCCGGCCGGGCGGGCGCGGCGTGCAACCGCGGCAACCCGCCCTGCATCGGCGTCGGGCTCATGCGCAAGCTGGCCCGCCGCTTCGCGGTGTCGCCCACGCCCGAGGCGTACACCTCCAAGACGTGCTGCCGCTGCCACGGCCCCTGCGGGCCGTGGGAGGAGAAGGAGGCCGAGATGGGCAAGAAAATCAGGGGACTGCGGCGTTGCACACAACGAGACTGCATGCTCCCCCTGAACCGCGACAAGAACGGCGCCACCAACATCGGCACCAACTTCCTGCGGCTCATGGGCGACCAGCCCACCATCCGCTCCATGACCGACGAGGACCTCGCGTTCCACCGCGCCTCGATCTGCATGGAGTGCGACTGAGAATCAACCCCTCCCTTCCGGGAGGGGTTGGCGGTGGCATCTACCACCGCATCATTAGGGAACGCGACAGACAGAAGTGGCAGATGGCCCAAAACTGGCCGGTGGCCCAAAACTGTCTTAGCACCCCCTAGGCCCCTAGTTGTTTCTATTTTGAGGTTCATTCGAATTGCGTACCCTTCAGAATCTCACTCGGCTGCTAAACAGAGTGCCCCGTCTTTGTGCTCACGCGCACTGTCGCTTCGCGGCCGACCGCTGCAGCGCGCAGCCGCAGCCGAAGCTCAGCTTCGCGGCTTGGAAGCCCTGTTCGCCGGGAGCGTACACGCGCTCGGCCGCTCGGGAGCGCAGCACGATGAGAAAGGCGAGGGCCCGCAGTGTGCCGCGAAGAAGGCGCTTCGAGCGCATCCGCGCATCGCGGCTGTGCTTGCGCAGCGCGACGGGGAAGCCGTTGGAGGCGGCGTTCAGAACGCGCTTGTTCTCGTGTTCTGGCATGTAATTGATGATCAGACTGGAGTGTTGCACGCCATGCTTTTGGGCGATGTAGCCCAAGTACTTGCGGCAGAATGCTGAGGGCATTTTGTACATCACCTGGAATTGGCAATCGCGCAGCCAGCGCCCCTCGACGCCGAAGCGCACGTACCAGATGAACTGTGGTTCCGTGGTGTTCACCGGGATGGCCTTAACGACGACGACAGAATTGGGGTGCACTTCCTGCACGTCGGGCCAGTTATTGGCGCGCTCGAGCGCCTTGATGTCGTCATGCGAGCGGACCCAGTGGACACGTTTGAGGTCGCGCACGACGCCGGGGGTGCTCCCGTCCGAAGGTGGGACGTAGTAGTCAATGCTCCTCTCCGTCACGTAGACGCGGTCCTCTGCCTGCTGGAGGTGGAGTGGCTCGGTCGCGTACACGGGCACGCTGAAGTTGCTGCCTGCGCGTGGGCGCGAAGGGCGGTGGGCGCGACGCCACGTAGTAGGTGGGCGGGCAGGCGACTACGTACCTTTGCTGTACATTTTCTCTGCGCTCCTTTTCACACGCTCCTTGGTTCCGCGGCACCTACGCTGTCTGCTGGTGCAACCGGCAGCTTCGCGCCGACGCTCTCGCGATCGCGCACGGCGCGAAGGCGGCGGCAGGGCGGCGCAGGTCCGGCAGTGGCGGCATCACCCGGCAGCAACGCGGAAAGTAGGGCGGCGCGGAGGCGGAAACTGGAGGCCCCCTCGATCTCCCCGCGACCTCGCGGCCGTTACAGGGCTGGTTCGCGCCGACGCCTTCGCTAGAGGTCGTCGGCGCGAAGCAGACGATAGCAGAGGGGGCGTGCAGACTTGACAGCTGGCGGGAACGCGCCGCGACGGTCGCTGCGGCTGGATACTCTCCTTTGATCGCGCCGACATGTTCACCACGCCCGTTCAGCGGCTCTCGAGGCGACAGCTCGTTGACCTGGCGCAGGACAAGGCGAAGATGGATTGCATGGTGGATCAGGTCTCGACCTTCCTTGCAGACGTGCTGGCCATTCGAGACGACATGACCCCGCGCAGGCCGCTGGTGCAGCTCTGCCACGAGGAGATTTGCTACCTGCCGACGCGGAAGAAGATGGAGGAGATGAGGGAGATGGACGAGGCGTATTCGTTCGTGTCTGCGGCGCACTGGCTGGCGACGGACGTGCGCCACGAGGCCATGCACGCATTCGGCGAGAACATCAACATGGCCGTCTTCGCCGAGCGAGACGTCTACTACGCTGAAGACGAGATCGAGTCCAGCGGGGTGACGCCAACGAGGATCCCGGTGGGCGGCTTCTTCGTCAAGCTGGCGAGGGAGGTGCGCGGACACGCCATGCGCTGGCTGCACGAGCTCGACCGCGCGCTCTGCTTCGCCGCCAGCATCGAGCGCAGCGAGGCGGCCACCCGCGAGATGGAGCACACCAAGGCGCACCTCGCGGCCGCGATCGCGCGCCGAGCTGCTCTGGCGACGCACGACGTCTCGGACGACGAGCTCTCCGCGCGCGCGCTGGACGCGCTGATGGCCGGCGAGGTGAGGCGCAACTCCTATAACGCGCAGGGCGCGGCGCAGGCGGACCTTCGCTCCCTGGAAGCGCTGCTCTGCCTTGCGCTGCGCCCGCGCGGGGAGGAGGCGCGGGCGACGGTCACGCAGGAGGCCTCGATGGCGGACCTGTGCCGCCTCGTCGACTCCCCGCCCCCCGAGCTGGCTAGACAAGCCCTGGTGGCGGAGGCCCGCCTGGAGCAGCTGGGCCGCGCGCTCGTCCCAGGGATGGACACGGAGGTGCGAGTCGCGCTCGTCTGTTTCTGGGCATCCAACCACGGCGGGCCCGCCGCAGCGGCCGCCACGGCCGCGCTCGCGGAGCTGCGGCAGTGGAACCCCTCGTCCAAGACGGCGTTCCCGGCGCTGATCAGAGACGCGCCCGGCAAGAAGCACACGTCGATCGCGGTGCCAAAGATGCGGTTCCTCCACTCGACTCGCCGGTCCATCGTTCAAGGACCGGCCTTCCGCCGGAGGGGGCTTGACGAGCGCGGCGTGCGCGTCGTCCGCCTCGTGCAGGCGGTTTGGGAGCTCAGCGCGTACGGCGTGTTCAAGCCGGGCGTTGTCGCAGCGGAGCCCGTCGCCGCGGTCGCGCTCGAGGACATCATCACGTCGCGGCTCGCCTGCGGGACCATTGAGAAGGAGCGCAGGACCAGCAACCACGGCGTCCGGCTCGGCCGCTTCCTGGGAATGCTGTACGACCCCGAGGGAGACCACGCTGACCGGGTGCGGCGTGCCTGCTGCGCGCTGAGTCGCTTCTCCTGCGACGAGCTGGAGGTCGTATTCAGCACAGACGGCCAGATCCTCCCGGTGGTCTGCGGGGCGCTGGCCGCGCGCACCCGCGCGAAGATGACGTGCGCCTTCGACGCCCAGTATCGCTCTTTCGCCGCCGACGCGCTCGCGCTCGTGCTTCCGCTCGTGGAGATGCGCCGGACAAGCCTCGGAATACGAGCAAGCGAAACCACGCACCCGCTGGTGGACCTGCTGCTGACGTCGGAGAAGGCTAGGCGATGGGACCCCATCGACGGGTCGCTGCAACTCGAGGTTTCCGACCTGAGCGCGGCGCACAAGCAGCTGCGCGTCGCGCTGGACGCCCTGCACGAGGAGGGCGTGCTCGTGAAGCGCAAGGGGGGCGCAGCGAACGGCAGCAAGAAGAAGATTGTCTACACTTTCAACTCGATGTCGCTTAGCAAACTGTTGGATGCCTGGGTTCAAGAACCGATGGATGTGGAGTAGCCTGGTCTGTGTTGTTCCTAGACGCTATTCATAAGCTTTGCTATCACTTCTTCTGTCGGGCACAAAGACCAGCAGCCATGTCCGCCCGTGGCCGCGGAAACGCCGCAGAGAAGGAGGTCTCCCGCCTGCGCGCGGAGCTGGATGCGCTCAAGAACCAGGCCCGCGCCGCCGACGCAGAGATCGCCGCCCCCGAGAACGCGGGCTTGGAGTTCGACAACCTGTCTCCCGTCGAGCAGTCCGCCGCCTCGCTCGGCGTGAACGCGTCTGCCTACCGGCCGATCGCTTTCATGAATCAGGCCCACTTCGAGAATTTGAAATCGGCGAACATGCTCAGCGACGACCTTGCCCGGCGCATCGAGGCTTTCCGCACGGTCGCGAGCAGCTAAGACATCCGCAACACGAGTAGCAGCGGACCAGGGCGGCGGCGTGTAGCGGGGAGGGGGGCGAGTAAGACGACGACACAGACTTGGGGGGTGAATTTCTGGAGGCGAAAGGGGATGTTGCTTAGACTATAGGTCATAACATGGACTGCTGTGTACGTTCAGTTTCTGTTTTCGGCCGTCTCCTCTACATCTTGCAGTTCAGAAGCGGCGTGTTGTGCGTAGCCGCACCAACGTCCGGCGAGGCGGGTGCCTTGTCCGTGCTCGCCTCCTGCACCGGCTCGGAGGTCTCCTCCTTGTGCTTGAGACGCAACGGACGGCTGCGCGTGTAGACAATCGCGCACATGGCGAAGACTATCACAGACACAACATTGCCTATCGTCGCTGCAACCACGGTCGTCGTGTTGTCGTCGTCCGCGTCGACGGGCGGCGGAGGCGGCGGCTGAGGAGGAGGCGGCGGCTGAGGAGGAGGCGGCGGCTGAGGAGGCGGCGGCTGAGAGTCCGCGCTGGTCGTGATGGTGTCCACGCTCTCGACGGGGGCCTGAAGCGCTTGCGCGGCTGCAGTAACGTTCGCCTGGAGGGGCTGCAGCGTGGCCACCGCGCTGCTGGCGGCGGCAGCGCTGGGCGAGTAGATGAACGACGACACGACGACGCTGCCGGACGTCACGTTCAGTGTGATGCGCTCCGCCGGGATGGACAGCAGCGCCGCGAGGTTGAGCTTGTACGCGGTCGCGTTGAACTCGTCGATGCTGCCGCTGATTGTAACTTTGAACGTGACCGTGAACGCGGACCCCTCCGGGGTGGGCGGCGATGGCGGAGAGCTTGGAGAGGGTGGCATCGGGGGCAGGGGAGGGGGAGGCGGAGAGAGAGGCAGTGGAGGAGGAGACGAGGACGGGGGAGAGTGGACCAAGGAGTTCGCCGGGCAGGGCGCGGAGGCGTTGTGCCTATTCCCGGCGTAACTATTCGGCATCCAATATGTGACGTTGTGGAACACGTGCGTGTGCGACTGGTTGGCCGGGGAGACGAGGTTGGACTCCGACTGGCTCGTGAACAAAGGGTAGTACCCAGAAATGCAGAGGTAAGGCGGCGCTGGAGGCGGCGGCGGCGGCGGAGGCGGGGGAACTGGAGACGGCAGGGGAGGAGGACACACCGTTGGAATCGACGTCAAAAGCGATCCGTCCGCCGCGACCGCCGGCCAGACGGGACTCGCGCAAGTGGGCACCGAGCTGGAGTCTCCAGCGCAGCGGTAGACAGGAAAGCCGCCGACGGTGATCACGTTGGCCGACGAGCCGATTGTGGAAGTAGACACTGCCGCGGTAGTTCCACTTGCAGACACGCCCGACGACGCCACGGAGAACGGCCAGTAGGAGCTCGAGTAGTCCGCAGAGGAGATCGCGCCGTTGTAGTGGTAGTAGTAGACGGCGCGCTCCTCCGCGAGGTTCGCGTCGCCAGTGACCGTGAGATACTGTGTGTTGCAGCTCGCCGTCCGAGCGGCCACCACCGCGACTGGAGGCGGCGGCGAGGAGGGCGGCGAGGAGGGCGGCGAGGAGGGCGGCGAGGAGGGCGGCGAGGAGGGCGGCGAGGAGGGCGGCGAG
>MDTG01039470.1_pt1 | contig 10733 bp, 11 predicted proteins | sample 811421 | NCBI WGS metagenome assembly MDTG01 (sample SAMN05326645, study PRJNA326480) | marine metagenome | isolation source: seawater | place: Pacific Ocean: South East | collected 2011
AAAGAAGGAAATGTATAGTGAAAACCACTTAATATGTTGACGTAAATTCCCCAAAAAATAAAATTAATGCTTAGAGGTTTAAGGTTCTCTTTTGTGCTATTAATAACATTATTTATTGTTTCTATTTGTTTTTCAGTTGAATTCATAATAAGATTTTAACAAATATAAACAAGTTTATAATATAAACAATATTAATTATTTGTGAAATTCTATTTCTTAAGTATTTGAAAGACCTTCCACCCTACGATGGCTACTAAGAGATAAGGAATAGCCATTAGGTATAAAATTCCATTATTGATTCCTTTTGCTGTAGCTTGGCCTTCTTCGGATTGAAGGACAGCTCGACACATGGAACATTGACCATAGGAATCATTGATTCCAATTATGAAAAAAAGAATTAAACAAAATAATATAATCCAGTTTTTAGACATAATAAGGGGATATCATTAAGTAAATTATTACACCTGTAACTGCTATGTACATCCAAATTGGAAAAGTATAACGTGCTATTTTTTTATGTTCTATAAACAAATTAGAGATCGCTCGAACATATGTTACAAGTACCAAAGGAATTATTCCAATAGACAACAAAATATGTGATATGAGTATAAAATAATATGTAGTTCTTAAAATTCCACTTCCTCCGTAAGGTGTTGGATCAGATGTCATGTGGTAAGCTACATACATAATCAAAAAAATCATAGATAAACCTATTGCAATTTTCATTAAACGCTCGTGAATCAATATGTTTTTATTTTTAATAGCTAAATATGCAAGAGTAAGTACAATAGCTGTAATAGCATTTATAGTTGCATAGATTGGAGGTAAAAAGGTTAAAGAGTCAACATTTGGAATTTTAATTAAAAAAAGAATTGCTACTACTACTGGAATGGCAACAGAAAGTATCCAAACCCATATTTTATATTTACCAATACCTCTATTTTTTATTTTCTCCATTCTTTATTCTTTCAATAGTTTATCTATATCCTCCATCAACATATCAACCTCTTGAATTTTAACATTTTCTTCGTCCAAACCCATATAATAGACAATAGGATTACCAAACTGATCTGAACGAGAGCGTATGAAACCGTTTTTATCAATTAGGGCAAAATATCCCTGATGTTCGAAACCACCCGCAACTCTTGGATTGACAGATGCAAAGATATTAAATCCGTTATTTGCCAGATTATAGATCATATCCTTTTCTCCAGTTAAAAAATGCCAGTTTTGAGAAAAAATGTCATATGACTCTGCATAGGCTTTTAAAACTGAAGGGGTGTCGTGATCAGAGTCGATAGAAAAAGAAGCTATCCCAAAGTCTAAAAGGGATCCAAAACGATCTTCAATTCGTTTCATATTTTTATTCATAATGGGGCATATACTTGGGCATGAAGTAAAGAAAAATTCTGCAACATAAACTTTCCCTTTAAAATCTTCATTTGAAACAAATAAACTATCTTGATTCAAAAAAGTGAACTCAGGGACAGTTTTAGCCTCTCCATTAAGTGTTATATACTGCAAAGGATTCGCAGATTTTGACCTTCCATCTTGAACAATAGTATCGCTGCTAATACGGTTAATTATTTTCGGAATAAATAGAATCCCAAAAGTAAGAATTACTAAAAAAAGACCTACGTATTTGTAATTATTCATTTTTTTATTTTTCTCGCTCGATATTATAAATTTTTAATGCAAGTCTGTACTCCGCTAAAATTACCTTTACATCGTCAATCATCTTTTTATTGATTTGAGCTACTGAGCGGGCATCAAATCCAAATAATGTTCCTTGGTCTTCATCATCGTTTCTGCCCCTAAGACTACCATTTTTATCAATAATAAAGACAAAAGGAGTACTCCCTTCCTGACTAAGATTGAGGGGTGTCTTAAGAGATTCGAAGTGATTTTGTATAGTCTCTTTAGAAACAGATACAAAATTCCATTTTGACAAGTCAGTTCCTACTCCTTCTTTCAGGGTTTTTTTGAGTTTATCAACTTCTTCTGAAAACTCTTCGTTTACTAAAAAAACAAATTGAAAGTCATCAAATTCATAAAAACGTTTATAAATTTTTTCGTTAAGATTTAATGCTTCAGCTTGTTTTTCTTCCAAACTTCCACCCCAGTAGCCAAGTATAGTAATCTTCCCTTTAAATTTAATTGAAGTAAGTGAGTCTAATTCACTTATCTCAGTTAGTCCAGCAGTAAGAACTGGAAGCTTTGCAAAATTATTTTTCCCAGATGCAAAAAAAAGATAGACTAAAAGAGGGAATACAAATAGGATTCCTAAAACAATCTTTTTTTTAAAATCAGTTTTTTTCATTAAAAAAAACTTTGTTAAACCACTTGGATTTAGAACAGGATATCATTAGAAATTCCAAGTTACAAAGCCAGAATCCATAACATCAAATATATAGTCGGCCTCAATTATAAGGATAAAAGCCAAATAAGGTATGAGAATAAGTAGAGGGAGAACTATTGAGTTCTTCAAACCACTTGTTTCATCTCGTATATGCATGAAATCCCAAGCAATATAATATGCTTTTACTATGGTTAGTATAATAAAAATCCAGTTTAAAATTTTCATTTTTAAAAATGGAGTCATTAAGATTTCAGGTTTTATAATTCCAAGTGCAACCTCAATAGTTGTAACTATTGATAAAAAAATTAATACTCCCCAAATTTTCTGTTGGTTTGATTTGAACTTTAAAAGTCCTCTAAAAATTGCAAGTTTATGTCCTTCTGCAGCCATTTTATTAGTTTGTTTATTAAACGAGATAGAAAAAGGTGAATACAAATACCCAAACTAAATCGACAAAATGCCAATAAAGTCCAACCTTTTCAACCATTTCATAATGACCTCTTCGTTCGTAAGTCCCAAGGATAACATTAAAAAATATTATAATATTAATTACTACACCTGAAAATACATGAAAACCGTGAAAGCCTGTTATGAAGAAAAAGAAGTCAGCAAATAAACGGTTTCCATATTCGTTATGTATGAGATTAGCACCCTCAACAACTGCAACGGCAGTATTCAGTTTACCTTTTGATTCAGCTCTTGAGAGTACAGTTTTTTGACCTTTCTCGTCAAGTTCTTGAGTTCGAATAACTAAATTTTCATTTGCTAAAAAGCCTTTCTTAACCTCATCCAACGAAACCGTCGGTAGGGAGGTCTCCGATGTATACCATATTCCATCGCTAGATTTATGAGTACTTCGGTCTGTCTCAATAGCTATTGCAAATTCTTGAATTGAAGCTCGCTTTCCAGAGGAAGCATCAACAAACTGAAGGATTTTTCCTCCGCGTGTTTCAAGCGCTCCATATTCACCTTTTATAAAGTTCTTCCATTCCCATGCCTGAGAACCAACGAAAATAGCACCTCCAATAATAGTTAAAAGCATGTAAAATGTCACCTTTGATTTCTGCATATGATGTCCTGCATCTACTGCTAGTACCATAGTAACGGATGAAAAAATTAAAATAAAAGTCATTAAGGCAACGTAGTACATTGGGGCATCAATACCATGTAAAAAGGGAAAGTGAGTGAAAACTTCATCGGCTATAGGCCAAGAGTTGATATTTTTAAATCTGGAAAACCCATAAGAGACTAAAAATCCTGTAAACGTTAGGGCATCAGAAACGATAAAGAACCACATCATTACCTTGCCGTAAGTAGCGTTAAAAGGTTTGTTTCCTCCTCCCCACACTTCCTCGTTTTCAGCAGCTTCGTTCGCTGTTACTTCCATATTTTCATATTAAATTCATTACAAATTTATTACTTTTTAGCCGTAGAACGAAACGAATAAAAATCAATATAGCCAAAGAATATCAAGAAAATGCCAAAATGTAATTGCCAACTCGAAGCCAAGTGTATTTGCTTCTGAATACTTTCCCCTAAATGAATTATAAAATACAATTAAAACAATTACTATACCAGCGATTAAGTGTGCTAAATGTAGTAGAACTAGTACGTACAAATAAGAAGTTGTGATTGAACTTTCTGCTCCAGTAAAATAATACCCTTGTTCAATAATTTCTCTAAAACCTTGAAACTGAATATAGATAAAAACTAATGCTAAAACTAAAGTTATTAATAACAATGTTTGAGCTCTTTTAAGAAGCGTCTCCTTAATATTTTTTAAAGCTAGATAAAAAGTTCCACTACTCAAGAGCAATAGAAATGTGCTTATCGTAAAAGCAAATGGCAAATCAATTTGCTCAATCCAATCAGATCGTGAACTACTGACAACATATGCACTAGTCAAACCAGCAAAAGTCATGCTCATACTTATCATTCCGAACCAAAGCATCATTTTTTTAGCTCGTTTGTTTTTTTCTGTCAAAGAATCATTTATGTTCATTGTAATAAAAATTTATCAAGTACATATATAAATTGAATTCCTGTAATGTAGAATATACTAGCTCTTATTAAAAATCTAGCAGCCCTATCCGTTTTTAAATACATTAACTGAATTCCAGCATAAAGAAAAAATATTCCTAAAAGACCAACCAACGCAGTAGCAGGTATTGTTAAAAAGAGTTGCCCTGTAAATTGAAATGCAGGTAATAAGGAAATCAAAACAGTCCAAAAGCTGTAGAATACTATCTGAAATGCGGTAAGCTGATCAGGCTTTCCAGAAGGCAGCATTTTGAATCCTGCATTTTCATATTGATCGTGCATTGCCCATCCAATAGCCCAAAAATGGGGGAACTGCCAAAAAAACTGAAGCATAAATAAAACACCTGGTTCAATTCCAAATTCGTTAGTTGCGGCTACCCATCCCAACATAAATGGTATAGCTCCAGGAAAGGCTCCTACAAAAACTGAAAGGGAGGTTTTTTGTTTTAAAGGAGTATACAAACAAGCATAAATAAAAATTGAAAGACTTGCAAAAAATGCAGTTTTAAGATTAATGATGTAGAGTGCTGCAATACCAATCAATGTTAAAATAATCCCTATGAAAAGAGCTGAATTTGGCTCCATTCTTTTTTTGGGTAATGGTCTATTCTTAGTACGATCCATTAGTTTATCCAAGTCTTTTTCAAAAACTTGATTGAATACATTTGATGCCCCTACCATTGCATAGCCACCTATTATAAGTAATACAAGTGTGGGATAGTGGATAGTCTCTATGGCTAGGAAGTAACCTGCTAAAGAAGATATAACAACCGTTATTGAGAGTCTAAACTTTGTAAGTTCAATAAAATCGTTAAGGCTTAGGCCTTTAGTTGTAATCAAGATCATTTTATTTTGACTCATCTTTCTACATCTTCTCGATGTAAAGATAGTTGACAAAAAGTCAAAGTCCAATCTAATTTAACTTTATAAAAAAAGAAAAAAAGAAAAAAATATACACACTAAATAATTACTGCAGTCGGAAAGTAATTGGTATACTAAAAGGAACACGTACAGCACGACCTCTTTGTTTACCTGGGGTCATAGTGGGTAATTTGGAAATAATACGTTGAGCCTCTTTCTCTAAATTTTTATCCGGTCCTCGCATTCTTATATTGGTAATGCTTCCATCTTTAGAAATTATAAAGTTAACATAAACACGTCCTTGTATACCCATCTCCTGTGCGATTTCAGGATATCTAAAGTTCTTACGAATGTGTTTATTCATTTGCTGTTGAAAACAATTTCTACGTTCAGATTTAGAAACTCTTTCACAACCGGGGAAGATTGGAACATCTTCGATAACCGCAAATGGAACATCTACATCATCGAATTCTTCTTCTATTTCAACCTCTTCCACTTCAATAATTTCGTCTTCGTTGGTCTCAGTAGATTCTATAACCGTTTCTTCTACCTCTTCCTCATCTTCAACAACTTCAATCACTTCTGGTGCAGGAGGTGGTGGTGGGGGTGGTGGGGGTGGAGTTTTGATTTGCTCAGTAATTGGAATTTCTTCATCATCATCATCATCGATATTTAAAGCTTCGTAGCCATAGAGACTTTTATCGTAGGTTTTCCATTCTATCGCTTGCCATGATACTAGTAAGATAAAAGACAAACCTATAACAAAGTAAAGACTACTGTTTTTACTTAAATCAACCTTTTCATTTTTTTTGGGTTGCATAATTAACCAATATTTAGATAGCTAAACTAAAAAAAAAACTAAAACAAACAACTTATTCTTTTACAGAATAATAAAAAAATCCTTTGATAATGAACCATGCACCGAGCACCCCTAAAAAATTAGCCAATATGTCGAACGAATCAAAGAGTCGCTGAAAAATAGGGTGAAACTGAAGAGTTTCTAAAAAACACCCCAAAAGAAGAGAAAATAGTCCTGATTTCTTTAGAGCATTATTTTGAGTGTAAAATGCGAAAAAATAAAGAAAAGTCATCCCAAAATAACATATGAAGTGAAGAATAAGATCTCCTCTAAGAAAAAGTAATGACCAAGATTTAGAATCTGGTGATGGGGGCTTTAAACTAAGAAAAACAATAACTAAAGTGGCAAAAAAGGCTAGTCCCTTGAAGAATTTTTTAGCCTGTAACCAATGATGAATATGCTTTAGCATCAAGAAGGTTTTCAATTTCAGTAGCATCACTGATTTTAATTTTAATCATCCATCCAGATCCATATGCATCCTCATTTACTGTTTCTGGAGCGTCCTCTAAAAGCTCGTTAAAAGCTATAATTGTTCCTGTAAGCGGCATGAATAAGTCAGAAACCGTTTTAACTGCTTCTACTGTTCCAAAAACAGACTCCACACCTAATGTTTCGTCTAATGTTTCGATCTCAACATAAACAATGTCTCCAAGTTCTCCTTGTGCAAAATCGGTGATACCAATGGTTGCTTCATCCCCCTCAATTTTAATCCACTCGTGATCTTTTGTATATTTTAATTCTATTGGTATGTTCATCAAATAGTTTATTAAATCACAAATGTAAAAGAAATCTCGAATTGGTAATGACTTTAGTTTCCAAAGTTATAACGAACTGTAAATCCGGAGCGGATACTTGTTTGAGGAAATGCTGTAGAGATGGCAAATTCAGAAAAATTATGGTCATAAAAGAAAAGAGCAGTTAAGTTTCTAGACAAAGCATAATCTGCATTAATCTTGATTGCAAGAATTCGCTGCCCTGCTGTTACTTGATTATTGTCGTATTCTAGATTTCTCAGAACGGTGACATTATCTCTGTAGGATACATCTGCTCTGATGTTTAAATCTCCTTTTAGAGTTACCTTTTTCCCTCCAAAATTTGTTCTAAAACGTATATCTTTGACCCTATAACCCAATCCTGCAACATATTCATCTCCACTTGATTCAGTTATCAAATTATTGTCTAAGCTAAGTGAAATCGCACGTTCTTTCCGCAATTCAGCAACAAGTTTAAGAGAATTATTCATTTCCATATCTAGACGGATCAAAGGATTGAATTGTTCTATCAAGTTAACATTTGAGTACAGGCTTTCAGAGATTATATTTCCTAATTTGTCCGTCATCTCAGGCTGGTCAGGATTAAAGTCAAAGTTGGATTGAAAATTCGTCACTGTGTAACTTGCTCTGTAGGCATGATTAATTGATAAACGTGAAAATATTTTGGAAATGGACTTTATTTCGGTAAGACCTGTAAACTTTAAATTCCAATTGGGTAAAGGTGCTCCTTCCATGGGATTAAGATCAATTCGATCTGGACTTGCTCCTGTGTAAGCGGCGAGAAAAGAGTAAAATAGAACCTCTTGTTGATTTTTCCCATATCCTAGAGGATACCCATCCTCATTGGAAGCAAGGTCCTCGAAGAAAGTGTCTTGGACCAATCGTTCTGCAATTTGTAGTCGGTAATTCCGGAAGTTTTCAAAATTGCTGCTTTTAGAACCTCTAGAGGGATTAAAAGCTGTCTTAATCAAAATTGTTGACATTCCAAAATTTCCATAAACATTTGAATTTCTAGGAATATAGGTCTGATCTGTAACCTTAAAGTTTTCTAATCGACTTTCCATATAATCTCGATCGGCATTGAAATCAACTATCAAACCCTTCATGGGAATCAATTGCGCAGTTGCTTTGAATTTACTCGAATGCATTTGAGAAAATGATTGATTGAAGTTTGGAAATCCAGTGAGCCAACCTTGACGTGCTGCTTCATAACGGATATCTGCTTGACTTCCAAGAGTATAACCCAATGAAGGCTGCATCCCACCTGCAAAACCTACCGAAGGTAAATAACCCGGAAGTACAGAACCATTATTTTCACTGTAACTGGCCTGCACACGTTTTACCAAAGTCATAACATCCACTAACTTAGTAAGTCCCTTTTTTAAAAAAGAGTTTTTATTTTTTAATAGTGTATCGTTTACTTTTATAATAGATTTGACTCTTGTATTGAAAGGTGTTCTAGTATTAGGCTTGAGACCCAATGCAGAATATAGTTTTGAAAAAGAAAATGCTGTATTTATTGTTTTGGAATTATTGTTCTGAATTGTATTGACTATTCCCAGTTGTATCCCATCATCACTGATAACCTGAGACAAAGCCTCTGAACCACGTTGCCAATTAAAGTTTCCTGTGTAATTGTAGGTGGCATCTACAAAACTGAGAAAAGGAATATATTGAAAAGGTAATTTATAGTTGAGTGAAAAGGTTTGAAGGTGATTATTTGGTTCTCCTGCATTAAAAATTCCTTGCCAAAGTGCGTTTTTCTCTGACTCAAAAGAAGAGATCATACCAGCATCAACCAAGTTATTTTGACGGATGATACTGCTTGTAGCAGCATTGAAATTTAATCTAAGTGATCTTGAGAAATTATGACTTAAAGCATAATTGTAGTCAAATAAAAAGTTACGTTGTTGCAGATTGGGTAAGTTCCGCTGCAATGAAGCATCTACACCTTCTAGATAAACCTGTCTAAATTTTTGATTGTTCAGTATTCTGTTAACGTTAGCTGATGCTTGTAATGAGCTGGGTAATAGATTAAAATTGAGTTGTTGAATAAATTGCAAGTATTTTTTTTGATTAAAAAACTTAACTTTTTTAAAAGGCTCTATGGGTTTAGAAGAAAATGAATGACCATAGTTCGTCCCCAAAAGTAAATTAAATTCTTCCTGCATTTCAATTTCATAATCTCTATGTCTCAATTCATTGTAGGCATAGGAAAAATCAAAGTTTTCAACGCTGTAAAATCTCTGCTTAACTTCTCCACTACTGTTTTTTCTAATCCCAATTAAGCTAACACTTTTTCTTTTCGTATAATCAATAGACTGATTTTTTATGGAATCGCGCTGCGACTCTCGATTTGCAGCATCTAATCGATCTTGCAGTTTAATATCTTGGTAAAATGGATCATATTCCGGAGTGATTAGTGTCTCACCTGAGGCAAAACTTAAAGGAATCTGAAGCCCCCATTTCTTTGGAGCAAGTTGTCCAATATTCACGTTTGAAATGATATCATATTGAAGTAATTCTTCTCGAGTTCTTTCATTTGGAGACATATCTATACTTCCAAAACCAATACTAGAATAGCGGCCAGTAGCTGAAAATGTAGCGAAATCTGCAAGGTTAGCATCCATTGATCCAATAGCAGCCCATCCGTCTTGACTATCTATTCCTGAAATTCGTAATTCGTTAAACCAAACCTCACCATAGAGTACATCTCCCAACTGAGAAGAGGGGTTCTTAACTCCGATCATTAAAGTTTTAATATTACCTAGGGAAGGATTCCCACGAATCGCAAACTTATATTTTTTTTCACCTGGAAGTTTACTGATTGATGAAAATTCATGAATGGAATTAAGCTCTTCGTCAAAGTATAAGGTCTCTCCCATACCTAGTTGTTGTAAAGCCATAGCTTTTAATCTTGCGAGTAGATCTATAGGAACCTCAATTGAGTTTGACTTAGGGTTCCAGACCTCCTCAGCACTGAATCGATTAGACGTATTTTTACTATAAGAAGTCGGTTTTAAAGGAATTTCAATTTGATAGAAGTTATCTTGATAATCTGTCCCTAATCTTATAAAAGCAACTAAACGTTTATCAAATTCATCCTCTGAACCTTCCCCAGGTAAAGTTTCTTGTCCCGGTAGTGATTCAGCATGTAAAAACATTCTCAATTTACTATACTGCCTCATGTCTAAATTCAAGCCTTTAAATATTCCTCGTGAATCATTGGGCTGAAGATCAAAAACCCTGAAAGACAACGATTGCTCATTTTGTCGGATGATAGAGTTATTATTGTTTATCTGCTCTCTTTGAATTTCTGGAGGGAGAACATAATTAATAGGAATCCTGTTTTCGTTTTCTAGAATATTAACAGTAGTAATATCTACAGTAGTGTTACTATTTGCCAAGACCTCTTCATTCAATGGCTTATTGTACCTTCTCCAATCGCCTCGGACCAAATCTAAAGTTCCAAAACGAAGAACTACTTTTTGCTCAAAGCCAGTTAGCAGCATCCTCATAAATCGTATGGACCGGAGGTCATCAATCGCATTTATCGCATCAAAATATGTGTCAAATGAAGTATTTTCATAATATCCTTTTTGTATGGGGACTTTAAACTGTATCCATCTTGTAGTATATTCATCACCATTAGGTGCATTAACTCTAATGTTTTCTCTAACATCTGTCACAAAAGGATGATTCCCAACCTGCATATTTTTATTAATTGGTACACGGTACTCAAAATAACTATCAATGGTATTCATACTCTGATCTCGATTGATATCTTCTGTATCTGGCTCTGTTGAATCCCCCCTGTCCGTATCGCTGAATGCCACTGGAG
>MDTG01081523.1_pt1 | contig 10733 bp, 7 predicted proteins | sample 811421 | NCBI WGS metagenome assembly MDTG01 (sample SAMN05326645, study PRJNA326480) | marine metagenome | isolation source: seawater | place: Pacific Ocean: South East | collected 2011
AAAAATTCTTAATGGGTATAAGAAAGCGAGAGGATATGAATATGATAACTGGTTTTTTTGTAGGGCTGAAATTGATGAGGTGAAAAAAATTGGAGACCCTCTAGGTTTAAGCTTTGATACTAAAGGCTTCCCAATAGAGCATAATCTTAGGACGGCAGTCTTTGACGCCGATGGTAAATTGGTTGAAGTCTTTAGTGGTAATAAATGGACTGCTCAGGAGCTAGCTGAATCCATTATAGGTGCTATAGGTAGCGAGTAGGTTTTCTGTAAACACTCCAATCTTTTGAAGATATAGATAAATGAGCCATAGGCCTTAACTGAGTTAACTAATAGGCATTATCATAGTTGAAGATGTCCCATTTCATTTTCCATGAGCCGTCTTTTTGCTTTTGACTAAGGATCATCCATTTGTAATTTTTTGTGGATTCTTCTCCTTTTTTTGAACGAGTTTTGTCCATTCCAGTGCCACGGATTACAGCCCAGTTTCCGAAATTAATAACCTCGGATACTGGTTCTTTCATTTCTAATATTTCATAATCCCTAGTTTTAAAAAATTCTTTGTAGCTTTTAAGCACATCAGCTCTCCCTTTGAGAACTGAAGTTTCTGGAATCATATAAGTAGTATCTTTGGTATATAGGTTTGCGCAGTCCTCTGCGTTTCCTTCAATAAAAGCATTTACAAAAGCATGGAGAACTTTCTCCTGTTCCTTGAACTTAGGGCCTTTTTTTAAAATAACGCCCTGATTTGCAGGTCTCTGCTTTCTAGGCTGTCTTGTAAAAGTAGTGGTGGCCGAATTTTCTGGGTCATCGACTCTTACATTAGTTTGGCTTCTCTTGTCAGGACCCTCAGACTTTCGAGTTATTATTACTTCATAGGTTTTACCAGATATGGTCTCGGTGTATTTCCATTTTTCTTCAATCTCACTAATACCGATTAACTCTGATGGGCCTGTGTAGAGCTTTCCTCCATCGAATCCGGAGTGACTGGAAAATATCTTTTTCCTCTTTGCGTCCCAAGTTTCCATTCCTGATCCTGTGCTGAGAATGTTACCATCAATTGTTTTCATAACATGTGATGTCAAGATCTTGCTGCCATCAGCGCTCATTTGAGATGTAAAAGTATCGGTATAGTCGAGGCCCTCTGGTATACCTTCCCAGATGCTAGTGGTTTTTCCTTTAAAAGACCATATCCCGAAGGCCTTTTGCTTTCTTTTCATCGAAAGGTACTCTTTCCAGCTAGTAGGCAGCTTTAAATTACTTTCTTCTTTTTTGTGATGGTCTGCAAGCAATTGAGTAATTCCAGCAAATGAGATGATCAATAAAAAGCATGTAAAATATTTCATAACGCATTTCCTATCAGTTTTCAAAAATTCAATCAATGATTATTTTGATATTTTTATTTTATAACAATTGAGAATTATGCGGTGACAATTTAGAGCAAAAATGGCTCAGCATATATTATGCCTAGCGAGTATGAAAAATAATGTGTTAGTCTAAATATTTTAAAGTGATTAAAAATTCACAATTGAATTTTTTCTTTTGCTTGTTTTTTTTCGTGACTAGAACAATTTATAGATCATGAAAAAATTCTTATCTATTGTTATCGCTGCATCCATGGTGTCTTCTCTTCTCGCTGAAGAAAAGGTCGAATTTAAACCAATCAAAACAAGTCCAGCCTTTGATATGATGAAGAGCCTTGTTGGTACTTGGGAGGGGAAGCTCGAGAGGTCTAATGGAGAAGTAATAGACATGACGACTACTTACAAACTTGTTTCCAACGGAAGCGTTATCGTTGAAAATATTAAAGAAGGTGACCAAGACATGATGAGTACATACAGCGACCGTTTTGGTAAATTAACAATGACCCATTATTGCTCCTTTGGAACAAAGCCAATGTTCAATTTATCAAGTATGACGAAAACATCGCTTGATTTTGACTTTGATGCCCAGTGTGGATTGAAAGAGGGTGAGCACACTTTTGTAAAGGATATGACATTAAATTACGACCCTAAGAAAGATATACTAACAACTAAATTCCAGGTCATCATGAAAGATAAATCTGAATTGACTGGAGTTGCGACACTCAAAAGAACCAAATAACAATTATTGCTAAAATTTTCTATGAGGCTGTCACTCTAGGGTGGCAGCCTTTTTTATATGCCTGAATAGAAGAATGGTTTAAAGGTGGGCAATTACCTGCTAAAGTAATTCTAAGATGAGTTTGCTACTTGCTTAAATTCGGTAAATATGAAGATCTCAGAGATATTTTTCTCAATACAGGGTGAGGGTGAACTGACAGGAGTTCCCTCGGTGTTTGTGAGAACGTCTGGATGTAACTTGCGTTGCCGGTGGTGTGATACGAAATACGCTTCCTGGAAACCGGAAGGTGAAAATATTACCATTGATGAATTAGTAGATAAGGTCTGCAGCTATCCAGCGAGGCATGTAGTGATTTCTGGAGGTGAGCCAATGATAGCAAAAGGGATAAAAGAGTTCACGGACCGCTTAAATGAATTAGGTAAGCACATTACTATTGAGACGGCTGGTACAGTCTCTCCTCAAGGCATTAAATGCGATCTGGCTTCATTGAGTCCGAAGCTAGCTGATTCGACTCCAGAGGAAGGTGAAATTTCAGAGGAGTGGATTGAGAGGCATGAATCTAAAAGACTAAATTATGAAGCTCTTAGTGAATGGGTTGAGTCTTACAACTTTCAGCTGAAGTTCGTCCTTTCTAAAGAGGAGGAAATTAAGGAGATTCAAGACGTTGTCGGACAAATTAAGAGTGATGTTCTTCCTGAGAAGATTCTTCTTATGCCCGAGGGAACAGACCCTGAAACGATCCGTAGTCGATATGATTTGTTGATCGATCTATGTAAGGAGAACGGTTACCGGATGTGTAACCGACTACATATTGATCTCTTCGGCAATACGCCAGGAACCTAAATCGTTTAGATTCATTAAAAAAAGAACCAATGAAAAATTTCTTTATATCATTATTTATTTTGTGTTCGCCTCTCCTAGCGGACGATCATATTGAAATTAATGATCGTCTTGCAATTGATGACCTTCTTTCAAAATATAGTCATACTTGGGATTCAAAGGATCCAGAAGGGTGGGCTGATCTCTTTATTGATGAGGGCATTTGGGAGAACTCTTTTGCAGGCAAGGTAGGACGCACGCTTAAATCAAACAAAGAGCGTTTTGAGTTTGCCAAAGAACTTCAAGAATCCTTCAGGCAAAAGGGGGTCACGACGCGCCATCACCAAACTAATACTCTTTTGACTGTAAAGGAAGACGGTGAACTGCACGGTGAAACAGTCTTCTCAGTCATCTGGCAGTACATTGAGGATCCGCTCCCTAAGCTGATGCATAGTGGAGTTTACCATGATCATTATGTAAAGACGGATAAGGGTTGGAAATTCAAAGTTCGTGAGGTCCGGTTTGACCATAAACTTTTTGAAGGCCAAGAAAAATTAGTTCCTGACTTAAGCCTTCTCAAGGCGCGTACTCATGCCGAGCATCGTAAGCTTGGAGGAAGGGCTCCTTATTTTTCTCATTATAAGAAGGGAGATATGGAGCTCGTCTTTATTGCTGCACGTCATGAACCGAGAGTTGGTTCGCCAACACATAGGCTTATCAAGGAGGTCATCGAGGGGTTTGATCCTAAATGTGTCATTACGGAAGGTCTAAGAAGCGAGGACGGATATTCGCCTGAAGGATTGATTCGTGATGCAAGACGCAGAGAAAAGAGTGGTAATCTTCCTGAGCCTCTTTACGCAGCACTACTCTGTTCTGAAAAAGAGATCCCATTCATTGGTGGAGAACCCATGCCCATTGTTACAACTGAAGCACTCCGTGCGGTGACCGAAGACGATACAGATGTTTTGGGGTTTCTTGTGGTCAGGCATCTGGGGCAGGTCCGCCGTGAGGAGCCAGAAGCGGAGCTAGGCAACAAGGTTAAGAGATTGTTACCACGAATGATTAGGCAGTTCGAACTTGAAACCGCACTGACACTTGAGCAATTTAAAGACTGGTACAAAAGGACAACGGGTCGGGCCTTTAATGCTGAAGGTCTGAGGCGAGGTGACATCGCTCCGATAGCGGTTGAAGATCCTGAGCTCTTAAAACGTATGGGCATTGCTGCAATGATGGCTCGTGAAAGGCATCTCCTATCCCTTGAGGCAAAGTTATTACTTGAGCATCAAAAGGTCCTCGTTATTTATGGTTCGGGTCACCTCGTTTATGAGAGTGAAGTGTTGGAGAAGATGCTTGGTGCTCCAATCCGTAAAGAAAAAAGTTGGTAGAATTTCCTAAATAGCTCCTTTGATAGGCTTTGGGCGAGTCTTAGCCCTTCCTAACAGAGAACTCGTAATTGGCACAAACTTCTGAGCCTTTTGAAAAGGCGCCGTCCACATACGGTCTTTATTTGAAACGCCATTGTATTTCTTATCCCCGTGCTGACGGAGATGATCTTGAATGTCTTTTTGGGTGATGAACCCACAACTTTCTGCCCAGTTTTCATCCATGTAATAATAGATCTTGATGATGTCGGCCCAGACCGGTCGCTTAGGAAGACTTAGGAATTTATCTATGTTGGTCCGGCACTTGGCCGCGTTCCTTTGGTAGCTCTCGTAATAAGTGGTATCGTTCTCCTTTAAAAAATTCTCATGCTTTGTCAAGTGCTCCTTCTTTATTGAGCAGATTTCGTGGGCTGTGAATTTTTCCTGGTATACTAATTCGTGAAGGATGAGAGAGTTTGGTATGGAAACTTTGGGATCAACTATCGGAAGGATGTATCCGTTGTAATCATGAAACAGTTCAAAAAATTTAAAAGTTCCCAGCTCATAGAGTGGGCTTCCCAGAGGTAGTTGGTTCCAAGTGTTAGCAAGAAGTTGATCACGCGTTTCACTCACTCTTCTGACGACGTTTGATTTATATCCAAAGTGTTGGTGCCAGATCGATGATTCCTCCACTTTGTTGTATTGAGTGAGGTTGCCTTTAGTAACAGCGGAATGTTGAGAATCTAAATCACGTTTACTTAATTCCGCTTCCTCTTGAGACCAGTCTGAATATATTTTTTTGATAGCGTCCTTGCGCTTGCACTTTTCAGTGAGACAAATGTGATCCAATTGCTCATCAAAAGTTCTTTTTAATATTCTCGTCATCTCAATGTATAGAATCAATGCATTATTAAACCCAATCCAATCATACGAAAGTCTAAATATTTAAGACTCAAGAAATGGACTGTCCTAATTGAGTGATTTTAAGTAGGCGAGAATATCCACAATATCCTGGGCGTTCATACCGAGTTGTTCGGCGGAGAGCATGAGGGATCGGTCAAGGGGTTCCACGCTTTTGATTTTGCCTGAAGGGATGACTTGCACGACGCCCCCTTGGCTCTGCACAATGAGTGGATTTTTGGAGCTCAGTGTGAGGCCATGGATTTCATTTCCGTTCTTGAGCTGGACGCGACTGCCAGGATATCCGAGAGCAATCTCTGCAGAGGGGTCGACAAGGGAACGCACAAATTTCTCGTCTCCTTGGTTTTGGACCCATCCTTTCAAGGACGGGCCGTAGTCGATGCCTATTCCTTCGACCTTGTGGCACATCACGCAACGTGTAGCAGTGATCTTGCCCTTCTTGGCATCTCCCTTGAGGGTAAGAATGTCGGCTACTGTCGGGAGTTTGGATTTTCCTTCGACGGGAGGGACGACGAGCTCAATGATCTCGACTTGGTCGGGGTCGTAGATTCCTTCCTTCTTCAAGGAATCGAAGACTTTGAACTTTCGCCAACGTGTGTTGCCCAAATGAATTAACCAACGTGTGGCTTCTCCACCGACTGGGCCTTGGATCTTCGCTGCTTTGAGAAGGGCGGGAAGCGCGCTGGGATTGTCGTAGAAGGCTAGGGATTCGATAGCAAGAATACGAGCCCCCATGGAAAGAGTTATATTTTGGGCGCGATTGAGTAAATCTTCGATCGCCGTAAGGGGGCGAAGCCGCCAAGCGATGCGGGCAAAGGCTTCGGACCATTTGATAGGATTCTCAATGGATGCACTCTTTTTCAATTCGCGCCATAGCTGATCAGTATCAGCACCTTTGGCTCCAATTCCGCAGGCTTCAAGATAGGTGCGGTCATCCGCTGCTGATTGTTGCAGGAGTGAGGAAAGGTAGGGAAGTTTAAGATCTGAAGGAACATCTCGAAGGGCGAGGGCTGCTTCGCGCCGTACTGCAGCGCTTGGTTCCTTTGAGAGCTTCGAAACCAAGCCAATAACATCCTGTCCAGCGTTACGGAGGGCCCGGAAGGCGATCAGTCGCTTCTGCTCGTCCGGACTTTCGGTCAGTATTGAGTTAACGATCTTTAGGCCATCATTGCCGAGGAGAGGGAGAAGCCATAGCGCGCGAGCCTGAATATATTCATTGGGATTATCGAGAAGCTTGCGGACGGCTGGGATTGCCTTGGGACCATTGGCTTTAAGAGTCTCAAACCCGACTAAGCGAACATTTTGGGCGGGGCTGGAAAGGAGGGTAATCGCGCCCTCAATGGTTTTAGGATTGGCTTGCGGGATACGTGGTTTGAATCCTTTCGGGGCGATACGGTAGATGGTTCCGGAACAGGACTCGTCGTTATCGTTATGACCTCCAACCCCAGAATCAAACCAGTCGGCGACGTAGAGTGCTCCGTCGGCTCCGACCATTACGTCAGAAGGACGGAAGAAGTTACTTCCCTTACTCTTGATGAAATCGAAACGATCGAGTGATAACGCAGATTTTTTAAATTTAGGAAAGTAACCGAAGACGACCTTTCGTCCGGCTTCACAACTCATGAGTAACCCGGAATACTTGGAGGGGAGAGCGCCATTTTCGTAGTAACAAATTCCAGTGGGCGAGCCACCACCATAAACATCGCCGGCAGGTAAGACGCCAGGGTCCGCCTGTCGCCACTGGGCATCTTGAATGCTTTGGCCGGGGCGTTGATCCGCCTTCCAACCGCGTTTTCCGTCGGGTGAGAAGAATCCGAGAAAGCCACTCTCCATAAGCCAGGTAGTTCGGCAGGCGGGTGGGTCATCATTGTCGTTTTGAAAGACGTCGCCGAACGAGGTGACTGTGTGTTCATAGCTATTGCGAAACCCGTGCCCAATGATGCGAACCTGAGTGCCGTCAGGATTCATTTTGGCAGCGAAGCCACCTACCCAGACGTTGCCATCCGTGCTCTCTTTGCCTGCGATGGCTTGAGAATCGGCTGGGGGATTTTCTCCGCCATTGTATTGGCCTCCAATGAAAAACTCATCACCGTCATTGGACTTGAACTGGGCCCCGCAGTTTCCTTGATTGAAGTACCACTTACCGTCTGGACCACTCACTACGGCGTGCAGGCTGTGGTCATGATTTCTGCCATTAAATCCGCTGAGTCGGTTCTCGCGCTTGTCCACATTAGGGTCGAACTTCAAATCACCGTCGACGTCGGTGTAGACGATGAGGTGCGGCGGCTGAGCCACTACGATCTGATTGCCAAATACGCTGATGCCAAGAGGGGAGATTAGTTCGGGATCTTGTATAAAGACATGTGAGCTGTCGGCTTTACCATCCTTGTTCGTGTCCTCAAGAACGACGATGCGGTCTCCTTCAGGACGCCGGTTCTTATTCTTGCGATAGTTGACGCCCTCGGCGACCCAGATCCTTCCTTCGGCATCGGTATCCATGTTTGTCGGGTTTAGAAACATTGGGCTTGTGGCCCAGGCCGTTACTTCGAGGTCATCTGGAACTGCGATCTGGTCGGCCGGTAGGCTTTGCGGATCGAGCGATTTAAGATTGAAGTTGTCATTTGTCATGTCGTAGCCAATCGGTTCACGGTCGTAGACAAGAAAGCGAACAGAGGCGGGGGTGAGTTGGTCGTCACGTAGGGCGCCGCCGTCGTCGAGAGCGATCTTGGCCCGGAGGGTGGTGGAGCCTTTGGGGACTCGGAACCAAATGAAAGATTCGGCATGCGTTCCTAGTCCATTGGTATACTTTTTTCCGGCGACCATCATTGGGTCGCCACGATACGTTTTCCCACGCTGGACCTGGTTTGAGGCGGTGCGCCAACGTAGCGTGGTGAGATCGACAGTGGTCCCGTCCTTCATGATAATTTCAGGCTCGATCCAACTCGCCCAGTCGTGGCTCGCATTCCCATCACTGGAGACGATCAGGTAAAGATCGCGCTTATTGAGAGCGACTTCGATTGGTATCAGGCGCTCCTCGTCACCACTTTTTAATAGCCGGCTCTTGTAAAGAGGTTCTGGGCCAACGATCTGTGCAAGCAATGGATAAGTAAAGCTGGTGTAGAGAATGAGGGCGAGGAGTAGCGGTTTCATGGGAAAGGTAAGAGATTAACTTTAGAGATTAGTCCCGAAGAATACGGCGATCAAGACTATAGGCTATTTTGAGAGCAAAAAATTCTACTGCTTTACTTTGGATAATTGATGAGAAATTTGAATTAGTTTTTATTATTGAGTATCCTCTTCACTTAAAGCTACTTAGAAAATTTTGAATTAGTTTAATCAAGGTTTTGATAGATTTTTATGATTAAAGATAAAGTAAAATCAGATCTACAAAATCTTTTAAGACGTTTTTTAAATAGGTTAAAAATGAGCGTTTAACCCAATAGGGGCTTCGCCAATTTTCTGTCATTATAGGCGAAGTCCCTAGTTATAAATGTAAAAAAGTAGCCACGCACTTGGATCAGGTTTTATCCTGTTAGGCGTGGCTACAATATGTAGTAAGTTTAATTTTTTACGCTTTAATCATTTTGGCGACGGTTTGAGTGTCCTCAAAAGCTTCAAAGGTTTTTAACTTTTCACCTTCCAGCGTCCATACATGAATGCTATCAGTTTTAAGCTCGCCGTCAGTCAGTTCGACTCTCACAAAAATAGTGCCCTCACTTTCCCATAATCTCGTGGGGGTAATTGATAGGGTTGGAATGTTTTGAGCCAAGACTGAGAAATTTTTTTCAATAACTTCATCGGGTCCAACGTAGCTTCCTGCATGGCTGTAGTCACCATAGGTTATGAAACTAATTTCATCATCCATTAGTAACCTCAAACTATCAATATCACCTTTTCCAAATAACTCGTATGCTTTTTCTACTGTTTCTAAACTTGTCATAGAAAAAGGGGTAATATTTTTTGATAAATTCCGCAACTTCATTTTCCAGATTTAAAGGACAAAATCCTAAGTTCTCAAAATTTTCGATTTGGAAATAATTAAAGTCTGTATTAATGCGCTGATTAAGCCTCTTAAGCTTAGGTTTGATTAAAAGTTTTTTGTTAACCGATTAATTTTTATTGTGTTATAATTCTTTGATGAAGCATGGAAAAGGCTTTCCCATAGCAAAGTTTGCTATCTTTTTGTTGTTCTCTTGTTTATCTGCTCAGGGCACTGAGGGGAACAGGTTGTCTCATCTTGATGAGCCTAATAATCCTTGGCAATTTAATAGACAATCAGCCAAGCTCATTACTCCACAGTGGATTGGAGAGGAGGGTGTCGAAGCCGTGGCTGTCCTCGCAATTGATGATATGTCAGGTGACGGTCAGCACTTCCGTAATTATCTGACTCCGATCATTGAAAGGCTCAAACTTATCGATGGGCGTGGTCCTGTTAGTATTACCTGTAATCGTCCGGAGCCGGATCACCCTAATATGCAATGGTTCTTCAAGCAGGGAGTCTCCCTGGAAACTCACACCCTGACCCACCCGTGCCCATTGCTACAGCGGTATGATTTTAGGCGGGCCAGAGCCAACTACCATGGTTGTGTGGATTTACTCACCTTGATACCGAATAACCGTTCTGTTGGATTTCGCTTTCCATGCATGGATGGACAAAACACACCGAGTCCGAGGGCATATGCTGAAATTCTTAATGGGGTCAGTGACCTTGGTAATTTTATGACATCAAGTTCGAGCGTGGGCATTGTGTTCACACCGGAAGATCCTGAGATTCCCAAATCCATTTTTGATGATGATCCGGCCGGGGTCAGGCGCTTTTCAAAGTATTTGATGAATGGCTTTGTTAATTACGTGGAGAATTATCCGTACCCTTTTGTTATTGGTAATCTGATTTGGGAGCTGCCTTTTGTTTATCCAAACGATTACACCGGTCAGGCGCTGCACGGCAATCAGAGCCCAGTGACGATCACTGATTTTAAGGCGGCAGTCGATGCGACGGTCGCGAAGAAGGGAGCCGTCTCCTTGTGCTTTCACGCAGGCAGTTGGATGAGTAGTGAACAGATGGCCGACATTGTCGATCACTCTGATAAGACTCATGGAAAGAAAGTGAAGTTTCTAAACATGCGTGAGATGGATGAGAGAATCGTAGAAAATATGCTTTCCGGTCATGCGCTTCGCCGCGCCGATGGAGGAGACAACGGGGTTCGTGTTTTTGATATTAATGGGGACGGTTTTATGGATGTTCTGATTGCCAACAAGAAGGCGAAGATCACAAGGGTTTGGGAACCTAAAAAAGGGAAATGGCTAAACATTCCTTTTCCGGTGACACTTCATCATGATTTGCGCTTTGGAATCCTTGAAGGATCGGAAAATCCAGTCGCGTTAACACCAAAGACTGGATGGCGTTTTAGTGGTAAAGCCTGGATCGAGGATAAGACACTCGCCGCGGGTCAGAGTGGGTTCAGGCTCCTTGATCTTAATAACGATGGCAACTGTGAATTAATTTCTAATGATTCGGTTAAGCAGCGCATT
>MDTG01401736.1_pt1 | contig 10732 bp, 13 predicted proteins | sample 811421 | NCBI WGS metagenome assembly MDTG01 (sample SAMN05326645, study PRJNA326480) | marine metagenome | isolation source: seawater | place: Pacific Ocean: South East | collected 2011
ACGCCGCGTCAGGGGTAGGACATAGGTGAATATCGGCGATGCGAGAGACGGCTTGTCTGTTGAATTCTTCTGGGTATGGATTGTCTCTATCATAAGTTCTAAGACCCGCTTCAAGGTGGATAACCTTAATTCGACGATGAAAAGCTGCAAGAGCAATTGCAAAAACTGAAGTTGTATCGCCCTGTACCAAAACAGCATCGACCCCTTCAAAAACATGATCTTGATTCATGACCGAAGCTACAATTGAATCTAAACGATTTTGCCCATCTTTAATTTCAAGCTTTATAACATCTTGGTCTTCGACATTTGCCAACAAATCAACATGCTGACCTGTAAATAAAAGCTTAAAAGGAATCTTGCCTTGCATTTCTTCAATCAAAGGCTTGATTTTGATATACTCGGGTCTTGTTCCGAAAGCCATAAGAATCATAATTTAACTCCACGCACTGTTTTCCACCCTTTCCTTAGAGCTTCCTGAACACAGAAATCTCGCTCGGAAAAGAATTGCTGATGAGATGTCTCGTTGTTATTGGAGGTTGCCTTATCATCTATTCCCAACTCATTGCCCATTATTGAGCCATGTAGCTCGATATCTTCAGGAGGGTGTGGAGGGCAATATGTCTTGATGCCACCATATTTCTGTGCTGAATAGGAGAAATGCATATCTTCCCCATTATCCCAAGTTGGTGGCTTTTCGCGCCACAAATATTGCAGCCAGTCCCTTTTAAAGAACCAAGCGTGCCCAACTAAATCTACCTCTGTGGTCGTGGGGTTCTGTGTAGCCCACCCACTTCTCTCGTGACGGACATAATATTTGTCGTCAAGGATAACACCTGCGGAGCCCATGATGCCCTCGGTCTCCTCCATTGTATCGAGACAGTTCTCAAACCACTTAGAGCCGGGGATTGTGTCGTCGTCGAATACTGCCACATACTCCGTATCTGCTAAAAGAGCGCCAGCAAAACGACCATAAAACTTCCAATTGTGATCGTTATTGAAAACTTTGTCAAGCCCCAGATTATCAAAAGAGAACCCCTCGTTGTCGGGATGTTGATTGACCCATAGCCATATCTCTTTTGGCGGCTTTGTCTGCGAGCGAAGAGCATCAATCTGCATTCGGAGATTATAGGGACGCCGATAACAGTTAAGAATAACAGTGATGTCTTCCGGGTCTCTATTTATAAACTCTCGTGACAAAACTTGACAAACCTTATCGACAACCTCCTCTTGCTTTGATTCTACAAAATCAATAAGCTCGACACCCTTGTACTTTGGGAACCACTCCTCATGCGTACAACCGTTCCAATCGTTGGTCACAAGCTTGCAGCCAACCATTCTAGCTTCCATTACGGCTCGACAAAAAGTCTCAAGAGTCTTTGGAAAGAACACAAGACCGGCGTATGACGATAGCTTCTCAATGAACTCGTCAAACCCAGAAAAAGGTATCTTTTCATAAGGCATGTTATTCTGAAGGCAGTAGTTTTCTGCTTCAGAGGTGCCTTTGATTGAGTTTGGTGAATCCATAATTGCATAAACAGGCTTCTTTTTGTTGCCAGCGTGCTTTCTGAGGGTTGCTATTTGAGAGTTGTGCCACAAGCTACACCCTGTATTTACAACATTCCTGATCGATAGATTCTTCCTAACAACTTCAGCATGTATATTTGATTGACAAAAAACCGCCCTAGCACTGCGATAAAACTTCTCGTTTATGATCATGTGCGGGGGCGCTTTGAAGTCAGGAAACACAGAGGGATTTCTGTTTTTTAGATATTTGTGATCATGCTCATAAATAATATAGTCCTTATCGTATAGGGACTCTTTAACTTCCTCTGGCATGTTGATAAAGTTTGAGACAATAAAGAAATCATACTCATTCAAGTTAATTGGAGAGTGGCTATGTTTAGGAGCAACTTGATAGCCTCTAGCACGAAGTCTTGTAATCAGGCAATCGTTAACTAGCTCTGCTCCCCCAACAATTCCGTCTGACAAAAACAGATCAGATATAAACGCTATTTTCATCCAAACACCTTGACAACATTACTCTCCTGATTGCCGCAAACCTCTAAAATTGAATCAGAAAACTTTTGATACATCTTATCAGAAGCAAACTCTTTGAGGACGTGCTTCTGCAAAGTTGTAGCCATTTTCTTTTTCTTCTTATGATCTTTAATTGTCTCACGAAGTTGCTTTTTAAAGCTAGCGGGCTCCGGGTAGCACCAGTTAGATTGTGGGTGTAGCACCCCCTTCCAGTGTGCAAACTCTTGTATAGGTGCAATTGTATAGCTAACTTTTGAAAACATTGCTTTATTTTTGTTTTTGTGCGGTGCGTATAGGAAATCGCATTGCCCGCCCCACTCTGGAGCTATCACAGGTAGACCGTGGCAAACTGCTTCAAAAATAGGCAGACCAAAGCCCTCGCCGTGTGTTAGAGTAACAAGCGATTTAATTTTTGGGTGAGTATACAGACCTGCTAGTTCTTGCTCAGACATGTCTCCGTGTATTAAATACACTTTACACTTTCTATCTTGATAATCCGATAGGACTTGCTTGATTCTTTTTTCAGTCTCCATAGCATCAGATACGTTGTTTTTTCTAATACTTGTCTTAAGAATCAGCCCAACATCTTGATCATAGCATTCTTCTACAAACCACTTTACGGTATTAATTAAATTCTTTCTTGGACCCCACTGTGCCATGGCTAAAAAGTTAAATTTAGTCGATAAATCTAAGCTCAACTTGATAGGCTCCCACTTTCGAACGCAGTAATTGACTGTTTCCACGGGTGTTGTATTTTTTATCGTAACTCTTTTATTGCTCTGGTCTGTTCCTGTCCAAGAAGTTCTATCGAAGCCGTGCTTAGCGTGATTCGAAACAACTATAATCTTGTCCATTATTGACGATTTTTCAATCCACGATGGGTCGATCTTGTCCGACTCGATACCAGCAGTGTACCCAATATTGATTGGGGCTAATTTATCCCACTCATTTGGAATTGTAATTTGAAGAGATAGGTCAAACGTGCCCTTGTTTGAGAGGTAATGGTTTGTTTTATTAATTATAAAATCTATCCATCGGCGCTCTTCAGAATCACCTGAAATCCATCCTGTTTGACCCCATCCTACAGGAACAATATAAATATCAAAACTATCCTCATGGGCACGAAGGCACCTTAAGGCAAACCTAGACTGCTCTCCATATCCAGATTGCGAGAGTACAGGTCCTCGCACTATAATTTTTCTTCTCATGCGATCTCCCTAAGTTGCCAAGATTGGTATCCGCGCCTTTCTTCCCAAGAGCGATGCTTTTCAATCGCTAGGTCAACTATTTCTACCCACTGCTTATTGAAGGTATCAAAGTTATAATTATTTTCAATATGAGTACGACCTTTTTTACCCAATTCTTCTCTTTCTTCACGAGACATGTTGTATATCTCTTTTAGTGCCCTAATAAAGTCGCCTTTGCTTACCCTATCTTCATTGATGTACGGCACAGATTGAGAACCTATAACAGCCTTCGAAGAGGGCTCAATACCTATTCCAAACCACTGTTCGCCATCGGTAACTTGCTCTTGCAATCCGCCTGTCATTGACACGATAATAGGGGTTTCGCACGAAAGAGATTCTAAAGTGGCTAACCCAAATCCCTCCGCATCAGAGATGTTTATGGTGCAATCGGCTAAATTATACAAAATTGATAAAATTTCAGGGGGCACCTTTTGTGTGGACAAAATAACCCTGTTATCGTTGCCCATGCCATAGTCACTTATAATAGATGCTAAGTTCTGTCCGTGTTGATCGTGGGGATCGGTATGCATTATAAGTTGTACATTTTCTGGTCCCACCTCTTCGGCGAACTCATTAAACCATGTGAGCACTGATCCACTCATTTTTCGTCTGGCGTTTCTGTTGTTCCAGAAGAATACAACTCTGTCAGGATTATAATCATCTCCAAAGTGCTCTCTGCCAAAGTTTTCAATATCTTCGCGACCAACCTTTCTAAAAATAGAAGAATTGACAGCGTGTGGTAAATAGTGATTTTCTACTTCTGGTGCCACCTTGTTAACAACATCATGTGTCACCTTAGAGATACTGACAATAACATCTGTGGATAAGTAAGACGCTCTATTAAACATTGGGGGAGGGTAGTTGTCCCAGACATGGTAATACATCATTGGACAATTTGGTCTAATTTCATTTTCCATATCCCAAAGCCACCCATAGAATCTGGGGTCTGTCATAAACCAAACAAGGTCGGGCTTCTCTTGCGCAAGAGCCGACCTTATTATTTGCTGATCTCCGTATCCATTTACTGGCTGAATAATCCAGTCGTCTCCAAACCCTTCAACCTTTTGAGGTGCATAATCTTCGTGCTTCATTGCTCCACCAAGACATATAAACCTGTATTTACCAGTCCTTAACAACGCTTCAATAAAGTATTTTGTCTGTGTTCCTACTCCTGATGGAGCCATGGGGTGATCGGAAATCACCAAAATCTTCTTTTTATCACTCATTCATTTCCTCTATATACAGTGTTTCGTCTTGTAAAATTGACATTGACCACAAGACAGTTTATTTTTGATAATCTTTTTTGCTGATATACTTTTTATCGCTAACATGAGAAGGCTCATTGCATTGGCTGTTTTGCGCTCGCCACTAGAGACATCAACAAACTCTACAAAGCCTTTCTTTGCTGTCCTCTTTAGTAGGGCAAAGTGTGTTGCTATGCTTGATGGGTCAATTCCGTGCTTTAGAGCAAAAAATCTTTTATACAGCGTAAGCTGGTAGGTTACCATAGGGTCGGTTCTTTTCCTCATGTTCCATCCCCACGAGCATGTCTTCCAGTCTATAACATGGTACTTGCCATCTTCTGTCTTTATTACAAGATCAACAAACCCTTTAAAATTATAATTGGTGCCATCAATGGGCACCATTAGCCTTTCTTCGGTAGAAATAACCTCATATTTGCCAAATTTTTCTTTAACTGCTGGAATAATATGTGGGTTCAAGCGAACACCTGCGTTACGCATCTGTTCAATAAGCTTTTGATCAACTTCTATATCTTCATCAAGTTCAGAAAGATTCTTTTCAAACTCGGATAAAAAGTATTCGTTGTCGTCAAACTGCTCGTTAAGCATCTTTCTGTCGCATACGGAATGCACAGAGGTGCCAAAAGCTGTATATTCGTTACCCCTAAAGCCAGAAAGTCCGTCAATGCGTACCAGCTTGTGGTAGTTTGAACAGAATTTCCAATCTTTTAACTCACTATAAGAAATGTAGGGTTGCAATTACCCTCCAGAAGTGTTTGACTTTCTAGTTCTTACCTTCTTTAATGTAACTTGTTTAGGGCTGGTGTCAACTTTTTTCTGCATTTTTCTTGGCAGATCAAAAACAAGAATACTCCTTCTTGTGTACTGGGGAGGTCTGTTGCCTATGACTCTGGGGTTGTGCCATCTTCCTCTTTTAACGCCAGCCTCATCAAGTGCTGCATTAACCTCATCCGGGCTCATTCTAATGACCCAACACTCCTCTGAAAAGGGCTGTGGTAGTTCTACAACTACGGTTAAAGTTTTGTTTTCTTCGTTTATATTCTGACTTACAATCTTAAGCATCGAATAATGTCTCCTTAATTTTCCTATACAAAACAGGACTAGTTTTCTTTAAGTAGTCTCTATCCCTTAAGAAGTATGCTTCAAACCCAGAAGCAAAATATTCTCCAATTGAAGTAGCCGAATAAGCATCTACAAACACACCAACTATAAGATTAGATAAAACTGGATATCCAATGCTCCTGAATAAATAATCATCAAACTCTAAGCTATACTCAACATCTTCAAAGTCATATCCCTGTGTTATGTAGCCGTGATTGTTAAGTAATTTCTCTAGCTGCTTTCTTTTAATTTTGAACTCATCAGCAAGTTTTCTATCTGAAGCGTATATCTCGTACCCGTACTCTTTTTCAACAGCGTGAGCTAATTCGTGAACTATGTCATCAACCATGTCATTATTGTCTGACTGGGCATTAGTTATATAGATTGCTCCATCCTTGTACATTGCATTAATTTGCCTGCCTTTAAATTCTTCAAAATCTCCAACAAGCACAGAATCTACAAGGCTTAGCAAGTGCGGAGGTATTGTCTCTGTAACGGTATTGATAACATATTCAAGATTAACATTTTCCGGCAGTGGGTCCTTTACAAAGACATAGCCGTCTCCAAACTTGTATTCTTTTTGCTTTTTCTTATTTCTTTTTAAGGATTCAGAAATAAAGTCAATAATGTTATTCTTCGGCATCTTCCTGCTCGGCTTGATTTTTAGACATAACGTCATGGGTCACAGATTGCATATCTGTGAAAGCTTGCTCATACCCACGAATAAAATTTTCTTCTGCTAAAGCAAACACAAATTCTGGGAATTCTTTTACCATTGTCTCAACTATCATGCCTACTGTGACCTCTTCATTTTCTGGATTGTGTTGTTCACCGACATAATCAATTAGCCAACCCTTAAGAGGACTCTCTTTGTTGACGACTTGTGTGTAGTTGTCTTCCATGTTAACTCCTAGTTTATATAATATAACCACATAATCTTATATTGTCAAGCTTTAAAGCACATTTGCAGCGATTGTTGCAACCTTAGATCGCTCGCCCTTTAATAGCGAGACGTGACCAGCTATTTCATAGTCTTTAAATTTTTCCACTGCATGTACTAAGCCGTTTGATGTTTCGTCGATATAAACATTATCAATCTGCTCGATATCCCCGGTCAATACAATTTTAGTACCTTCTCCAACTCGTGTCAAAATAGTTTTAATTTCATGAACACTAAGGTTCTGTGCTTCGTCGATGATAATAAAGGCGTTTGCAATGGATCTGCCTCGGATATAAGTCAAGGCTTCCATCTCAATTGTTCCTCTTTCCATGTATATCTCAAGAGTGGCTTGATCACCCATTAAAAATTTCAAGTTGTCTTGGATTGGAGCTAGCCAAGGTGCCATTTTATCTTCCATAGAGCCCGGCAAGAATCCTATATCCTTCCCCATTGGCTGAACTGGTCTAGAGACAACGAGCTTTTTATAAAGCGGATCTTTTGTTTTCTTCCCTTCCATAATCTGTTTTAAGCCTGCTGCTACAGCACACAAAGTCTTTCCTGAACCAGCTTTTCCGACAAGCGTCACTATTGAGATGTTAGGGTCCATGAGCAAATCAAAGCTAAAAGACTGTTCTTTGTTTCTGGGTTTAACACCCCAAATACCTTCTTTTGTAGCATTTACCTTTAACAAGGGCTCATTATCATTAATAAACCTACATAACGCTGTTTTTTTCTCGTTTGAATTAGAAACCAGCATAATATATTGATTTGGGCAAAGCTTTTGACCTGCGTCCTCATCATCCAAGAATACTTTCTTGCCATCATAAAATTGATCAATAAACTGATCGTCTACAAGTACACTCGTAAAGCCTGTATATAGGTCTGTTTGGTTTTTAATAACTTTTGCTTCATTATAATCTTCAGTTAAAAGTCCAAGGGAATCACATATGACTCGCATATTGATATCACGAGACACCATGATAACCTTTCTAAGAGGATTCTCTCTCATCTCGTGGAGAGCAGAACTGATAATTATATGATCAGCAATACTGGGGTCCAGTTGAGAAGGCAGTTGATCCATAGCACTATCAACAACCCTCAGTATTCCCTTGCCTTTGTCAATCCTAACGCCTGACTGTAGACTTTTTTTACCCCTGAGTGAGTCAAGGGTTCGAATAATCCTTCTAGCGTTGGTGCCAACACCGTCTTGGCGCTTCTTGTGCTTGTCTATTTCTTCAAGAACCTTCAGCGGGAGAACTATATCATTATTGCCAAAATTATAAATACTCTCGGAGTCAGATAAACACACACTAGTGTCTAAGACATATATTTTCTTTGCCATTTAATTTTCCTTGGAGCACCATCGCTCTTCAGTAATTAGTTCTCAAACAACAAAAGCCGCCCCGAAGGGCGGCAAAAAGGTAGAGAGTTTTAGCGTATCTATTCTCTCTGTTCGTGACCATTCTCTCGAATGTATACACACCGGGGTCTTACACCGTTCACGAACTTCCTCCCTGTTCTCGCTATCTCTAGCACGGAACAGCACGCTGTACTATTGGATATAACTACATGTTCTGCGCTTAATCAAAGAGTTAGCTACTCTCTCATCAAGTACGCCTTGGTCTTCAGAAGTTCGGTGCTTCGTCCAAACAAGCCCTTTCGGGACGACTAGTCAGTTGCCCAACCAGCCAGAGAGGCTTCCATCTCCAATAGTTGTATTCTGCGGTACTACCCACTTACCGAACGACAGTTCAGTGCATCGTCATTAACGCCGTTGCCGCGATGAATACACAAGTCCGCAACTACTCTTGGCAGCACTCCAGCGGTGGTACGCTGGCTCTTGCCTAAAACTACTGGATAGCATTCAGAGCTACCACGCTCCTTAACCTATCCCCCTTCAAGGGCGGGCGACGCAGCAGACACTTGAACGACCGCTTCCCGCACAGGGTTTTCTCTACCATCCGATATGGACGCCCAAAGAGCGGCGAAACTCATAAGGGTTTACCGACCCGAGAACCGGGTCCTTTTAGCAATGTTAAAGATCTATCTCTTTCTTACTTAGCAACTTATCGTGTTTTGCCAGAGTTGTCAAGAAAAAAGTTTAACTTTTCTCTAAGAACTGTAATATCAAAAGGCGTGACTCGATCACATCGATACCACTGTCTATTATATGTGCCTTCTTCAACTGCTCTCATCTTTTCTTTATGAAGGATGGTCTTCTCATAGGCTTCATCATGAGCCCACTTTATTTTATAGTGAGCCCAGCCTGACTCATCAACTCGCTTGTCAACTACTTGACCAATTCGTAACTCGCCGCCATAAACTTGATAAACATTCATATTTCCCCCTATTGATAAAAACTTCCTTCTATAGGCTCAACATCTACTAGGTCCCACATAGCCACAATTAAATTACCGGCTGCGCCGCCCTGTGGGTATATAAACCCTTTAAATCCGTCTTTGTTGGCATGATACCAAATTTGATCCCATATATTAACAGGATAATATTCTGCCATTCCACTTTCTTCTTTTCTAGCTATTTTATATTCTTCTTTTTTATCCGAGGCTTTGTAGCCATTTGGGTCTTTATATAGAGGATACAACTTATCAGGCTCAATTTTCCCTACATAAGCAGAGCCTTGTATCCTTCCTATGCCTGTGTCCTCTTGAGCACGCCTTGTGAAGAAAAAAACTCTTGGTCTTTCCCAAGTTCCGTACTCTCTTCTAGTATAACCTTTTAAGTTAGCTGCTGCAACACTAGGATCTAAACTTTTTAGACCCTTTTTTGATGATACATGGTAGATCATTACCTCGCCATCATCACTAAATTCTAGTTGGTTCTCGTAGTCTCCAAGGACACTCTCAAGGAGAAAAGCTTTCCAGTGTTCAAATAAATCTTTCATATCTATAAATAGTTTGTTGTCTGATAAAAACGCTCGTTGATGGACTCGAACCACCGACACGGAGGTTAACAGCCTCCTGCTCTAACCAACTGAGCTAAACGAGCAAAAGCCAACTATCAGGCTTGAACTGATGACCTGCGGTTTACAAAACCGCTGCTCTACCAACTGAGCTAAGTTGGCATATAAAAAAATGAGGCACCTATTAGCTACTAACCTTGTGTTCAGTTTTCGCTGCCCCGTGCCTCCCTGCGGGCGGGGGGGATTTTATCCTCGTTTGAGGAAATTTTCAAAACTTTTTGACTTGTGTGATGCTCTGTTTACTAGAGTTGAACTACTTTGGATTTTTCCTCCCCCAACACCCCAAAGCATCTCGATTCCCAAGTCTTTACACAATTGCTTCTCTGGAGTGTTGACGTTTGTTCTGTCTCCTCCATTAGCAAATGTATCACATCTGTGCTGATTGTGCAACTTTTTTATTGCTTCGCACACTGTGCCGTCTGAATCGTCTACGGCTGCAACGTCAATAACGCCACGAATTCCTCTGATGATTTCGGCTCTCTCTTCCCAAGTCATGAAATAAAATCCCTTCTTGCGAATAAGCCAGTCATCACTGTTGATTACAACTATGACATCGCCTTCCATGGCTGCTTCCTGAATCATTCGGACGTGACCTACATGAATCGGATCAAAGCCTCCAGACACCACAATATTTTTACTCATTTATCCTCTCTATCAAACAATCTTGAATTCCAAAAATTGTTGCTGCATCTGGCTCGCCAAGAGCGATGCTAAATACATAATAACTAGTTAACGTTGCCACTATGGCACCAAAAATTGTTCCTACTGCAAAACCTATGTATGAAGTTCCTATTTTCTTTATCGACAACATTCATATTTACCCCCGCTTATATGTATAATTAGTATTAAGATCCTTTTCGTTATCAAGCACATCACTTAAAAAATTATGTATTTCTCTCAGCTTTTTCTCATAATGCTGCTTTGTCCACCCATCGTTGTAGTGGCTTTTATAATTGATAGCCCATTCACGAATTTCCGACATTACGTTTCGACCATTCATTTTAGCCTCCAATTATTAATATAACAGGTATGCCCAAGAGTGTCAACAACTATTTTATTTCTTGATCGCCTAGTTCTGGTATGATAGTTTCTAGTGTTGTGTCTATAGCAGCATTACCATTACCTAACCGTCGTAATGTCTCTGGACCGCGAATACCTTGACAAA
>MDTG01177762.1_pt1 | contig 10731 bp, 11 predicted proteins | sample 811421 | NCBI WGS metagenome assembly MDTG01 (sample SAMN05326645, study PRJNA326480) | marine metagenome | isolation source: seawater | place: Pacific Ocean: South East | collected 2011
ATTTATAAAGCAACACAAGTAGATGGAATTTATGATAAAGATCCAAAAAAATTCAAAAATGCAAAAAAATATTCTAAACTAAGCTTTAAAAAATATATTAATGAAAATTTAAAGGTTATGGACACTTCAGCTATTGCAATATCACGCGATAATAAAATTCCAATAAAGTTATTTTCTATCCAAGAGAAAAACTGTTTTGTTAAAATGTTTATGAATAAATTAAGTCATTCGGAAATATCATAATGTTTAAAGAAATAAAGTTAGATATTGAATCAAGAATGCAGTCAACTATTGGTTCAGCTAAATCTGAGCTTTCAGGAATTAGAGCGGGAAGAGCATCGCCAAATATGCTTGATTCTATAAGAGCTGAAGTATATGGACAAAAAATGCCAATTAATCAAATAGGAAACATTACAACACCAGATTCTAGGACTATTAATGTAGAGATATGGGACCAATCAAATGTATCATTAGTTGAAAAAGCATTAAGTGAGTCTGATTTAGGTATAAATCCTCAAACGGAAGGCTCATTGATTAGACTGCCTTTACCTCAATTAACAGAAGAACGAAGATCTGAATTTTTAAAGTTAGCGGGGAAAATTTCAGAAAATTCTAAAATTGCAATTAGAAATATTAGAAGAGATGGAATTGAAAAAATCAAATCATTAGAAAAGAATAAAGAAATAGGACAAGACGACTCTAAAAAATTCCAAAATGAAATTGAGGAAATTACCTCAAAATATATAAAAGAGATAGAGGACAATCTTAAATCTAAAGAAGAAGATTTAAAGAAAATATAATCTTTTTGACACTAGCAGCTCATAATAAATTTTCAGTTGAAACAATCAAATTAAACCATCTTGCAATTATCATGGATGGAAATCGGAGATGGGCAAAAAAGCATAATTTAAAGCCTAAATTAGGTCATAAACAGGGGATAAAAAATGCAATTAATATCCTCAAAAAAATAAACAATGAGAAATCAATAAAGCTTAAATATATAACTCTTTATGTATTTGCAGTTAATAATTGGAAAAGATCAAGTCTTGAAATAAATGCGTTGTTTAATTTCATTAAACAAACTTATAATAACTTTGAAAATCTATCAATTAACGAAAATTTTAAAATAAAGCACTTTGGTTCATATAAAAAATTACCAAAATCAATAAAAGAAATAATTGATAACGTTCAAAAAAAAACAGAGCAAAATTCAGGCATACAAATAAATCTTGCTTTTAATTACAGTGGTCGAGAGGAAATAATAGAAGCAATAAATCAAACAATAATCCATAAAAAGAACGCAAATAAATTTAAAACTTATTTATATAGCAATGGAATACCTGATCCAGATTTAATAATAAGAACAGGTGGAGAATTGCGGATGAGCGATTTTCTTCTTTGGCAGTCAGCCTACTCAGAACTTATTTTTACAAAAAAATTATGGCCTGATTATAAATTTACTCATTTAAAAATGTCTCTTCTTAATTATCTCAAAAGAACAAGGAATTATGGTAAATAATAGTATTTACTCAAATTTCAGATCACTCTTTAATATAGAGCTCGCCAAAAGGTTGTTGTCTGCAATTATATTTGTTCCTGTTTTTATTTTATCATTGTATCAAGGAGGTGCTTTTTTAATCTCTTTATTTATTTTCTTTTTTATTATTATTATAAGTGAATTGGTAATTATTTATAAATTATCAAATTTTAAAATTGGAGTAGTCTTATATATTTTATTAGCAACATATACCCTTATTTTATCTCCATTTTATTATTTCTCATTAGACAATAATTTTTTTATATTTACTTATTTACTACTTTCACTTTGGATTTTTGACACTCTTTCATATTTGGGTGGAAATATATTTAAAGGTAAAAAAATATTTCCAAAGCTAAGTAAAGGTAAGACTTATAGTGGCTCTATTACAGGATTTATAGCAGTTTATTTATTCAATTTATTTTTATCCTATTATTTGTATAGTAAAATATATTTAAATTTATTTATTTTGGCCTTATTAATTTGTACACTTTCTTTTCTAGGCGATGCAATTGTATCATTTATAAAAAGAAGATCTGATCTAAAAGATACAGGCAGTTTATTTATTGGTCATGGAGGCTTTTTAGATAGAATGGACTCATTTATCTTTGTATTCTTTTTCTTTATTATCTTTGAAATTCATACATTAATACTTTATGTCTAAAAATTTTATATTATTTGGCGCAACTGGCTCAATCGGCTCTTCTGTTCTAAAGATTCTTGATAAAACAAATGATGAATTCTGTCTTAAAGGTATTACTTGTAATCAAAATGTTGATAGTTTAATTGAAATTTCTAATCGATATAATTGTCATGATTTGGGAGTATCTGATAGAGATATTTCAAATAATAAAAAAGAAATTTTAACAAAAAAAAATACTGTTTATGGAATTGAAAATTTTGATTCATTTATTAATGATGATATTGATTTCTATATTTTAGCAATTTCTGGACTATCAGGGGCCTCATTAGCATTAAAAATTGCTGAAACTGGCAAAACTTTGGCTATAGCAAATAAGGAATGTATAATTTCACTTGGTAGGATACTTGTTAATAAATGTAAGCAATTTAATACTAATATATTTCCATTAGATTCTGAGCATAATGCAATACATCAATTGCTGCATAAAAATCATAGATCTTTAAAAGATATTACTTTAACTGCATCTGGTGGACCTTTCTTAGATTTAGATTTAAATAAATTTGACTCTATAACTCCTGAACAAGCAGTCAAACATCCCAAATGGGAGATGGGAAATAAGATTTCGATAGACTCATCTAATATGATGAATAAATCTCTTGAACTTATTGAAGCTAAAAATCTTTTTCATTTAAGATCTGATCAGGTAAATGCAATTGTACATCCTCAATCAATAATTCATGGAATGTTAAATTATCATGATAATTCAACTTATGCTTTTCTAAGTCAGCCAAATATGGAGATTCCAATTTCAAGTTTATTCTTTCCCAATAAAGATTATAGGTCAAATAATTATGATTTAGATTTAACTAAATTAAAAGTATTAGAGTTCTTTGAAATTGATAACGAACGGTTTCCTGCTTTTAAGCTTGGTAAACAAATAATGCAAAAAGACGGCATTGCTCCACATCTATTTAATTTTATTAATGATAAATTAGTAAAATTATTTCTGAATGGGGGCATTAAGTATACTGAAATTATTTATTTTAATGAGAGAATCATTGAGCTTTATTTCAAGTCACATCAAAATATAAATGAACCAAATATTGATGATTTAAATGAATCTAGTGTTTGGGCAGATGAAAATATTAAAACTATTATTAATAAATAGTTAACTTATAATAGGTGACAAATGCATAAGATATTTTTTATTCTGATTTTTGCCTTATTAAGCAGCTCTATTTTTGCTAATGATTTCTTTATTAAAGAAATTGAAATTAATGGCCTAGAAAGAATAGAGCGAGAGACTATTATTTCATATTCAGGATTAAATATTGATGATTCTTATTCAAATGAAATTGGAAATATTGCTCTAAAAAAGCTTTATGAAACGGATTTATTTTCTGATGTTAAGATCGAATTTACAGGTGGATTATTAAATATAACTGTCAAAGAAAATCCTACAATTAATTTAATAAAATTTGTTGGAAATGATAAAAAAAATGATTCTGATTTGTTAAGTGAAGTTTCTTTAAGAGACAGATCAATATATTCAAGATCCAAAGTAAAAAAAGATGTTAAAAAATTACTATCTTTATATCAAAGATCTGGAAGACTATCAACTGAAGTTGTTCCAAAAGTTGAAACATTAAAAGATAATCGTGTTAATCTAATTTTTGATATAAATGAATCCGATATTGTTTCAGTATCTAAGATTATATTCATTGGTAATAATGTTTTTTCATCTAGGGAATTAAGAGAAGTAATGAAAACAAAATCTTCATCATTTTTTAGATTTTTTTCATCATCGAATAATTATGATCCTGACAAGCTTGAGTATGATAAGGTTTTAATTTCAAATTTATATAAAAAGAGTGGTTACCCAAACTTTACATTTAAATCGTCTATTGCTCAGTTAATTCCAAATAAAAACCAATTTGAAATAATAATGACAGTTGACGAGGGAGAGTTATACTCATTTGGTGAAGTGAATATCGAGAGTAAATTTAAAAAACTTGATGACTCATTTTTAGCGAAAACTTTGTCTGTAAGAACTGGTGATTTATATAACTCTGATATTATTGAAGACGATATAGCTAAAATTAAGGATAGTGCTTCTAGCTATGGCTATTCCTTTATTCAAATAAAAACTAATAAAGATTTTGATGATGAAAACAAGAAAGTTAACATCGCTTACTTACTTGACGAAGGACCAAAAGTTTATATCAATAAAATAATCATTAATGGTAATACAAGAACAACTGACAAGGTCATTAGAAGACAACTCTCAATTTCTGAAGGAGACTCATATAGTAAATATTTAATTAACCTTTCAAAAAATAAGATACAGTCTCTCCAATTTTTTAGTAAGGTTGATATCACTGAAGAAAAAGATAAGGCTTTTGATAAGATTAATTTAATTATAGATGTTGAGGAAAAAAATACAGGAGAAGCCACTATAGGAGCTGGATATTCATCTGTTTCAAAGGCTAATTTACAATTAGGAATTACCGAACAAAATTTTCTTGGAAAAGGTCAGCAACTTAAATTTCAATCTAGTTTTGGAGATGAATTTACAGCATATGATATTTCTTTTGCAGAGCCATATTTATATGGAAGAGATCTTTATGTAAAAGGTGATATTTATAGTGAGCTTCAAGATTCGGAGTCAGTAAATTATGAAACAGAGAAAATTGGACTAGGTATTTCCTTAGGATTTCCATTATCTTACAATAATAGAATTTTAACAAAATATTCAATATTTAACGATGAAACAACCGCAGATAGTGATGCAACAAGCTATGAAAGAATGTTAGCAGGAACAAGCACAGTCTCTTCATTTGGATATTCATTCTCAAGTGATAAAAGAAATAGCCCGTATAAACCATCTGCTGGATATAAATATGTCTTACAGCAAGATATTGCTGGTATAGGAGGAGATTCATATTTCCTAAAAAGTACCTTTGATTACACATATTATAAAAGATTAAGTAAATCCTTTATTGGATCACTAAAACTTAACTTAGGACACTTAAATGGATATAATAATAAATACGCTCCAATTTCATCCTACTATAATTTGGGTGGGAACAGGCTGAGGGGCTTTCAGAGTCAAAGAGTGGGTCCAAAAACGGGAAATTCTTATACAGGTGGACAATATTTTTATTTGTTATCAACTGAAACAAATATTGATTTACCAATAGAAAATTTTGATATTACAAGTACATTGTTTTTTGATGTTGGTAGTGTTTGGGGACTTGATAATAGATTTGGATCAATTGACGACAAACATCAATTAAGATCTTCTTTTGGTCTTAATATTGTATGGGATAGTGCCGTAGGTCCAATAAACTTTATTTTTGCTCAACCTATTCAAAAAGAAGAAACAGATGAAACAGATACATTTTATTTTGATATAGGGTATAACTTTTAATTATGAAAAAATTTAATCTCGTATTAAGTATAATATTATTTTTTGCCTCTATTTCTCTTGCTGATCAGTATCCAAATACATCTATAGGTATAATTGATATAAATAGAGTATTAACCGAGTCTAAGGCAGCTAAAGATGCAACAAAACAGATTGAAAAAATACAAAAAAAATCTGAAGAAGAATCAAAAAAAGAGGATGAGCTAATTATCAAAGAACGGGAAAAACTAATTGAGCAACAATCTGTTATGGCGCCTGAAGCATTTGAAGTTAAAGTTGCAGATTTTGAAAAGAAGGTTCAATCATATCAAATAGAAAGACAAGAAAAGTTAAGAAAATTAGATCAAGTAGTTCAAGAGGCTAGAGCAAATATTTTAGATGAAGTAAAGCCAATTATAAATGATTACGCAAATGAGCTGGGAATTACCGTAATTTTGGAAAAGAATGCCGTCATTATGTCAGCTGATAATATGGATATGACGGATCAAGTTATTGCAATATTAAATAAGAATCTTCCTAAGATCAAAGTTAAGCTTGAAGACTAATTATTTTTCAACATATGTTTAATTTTTACAAAAAATTAGGCCCATTTTCCTACATGGATATTTTATCTGAATTGAATATTAATGAATTTTCTACAGATCATAACAATATAGAATTTAATTCATTTAGAGGTTTAGGTAACTCTACAGAAGAAGACTTAACTTTCTTATATGATGACTATGATGTTTCTAATTTCCAAATCAAAGCAAAAGGAATAATCATATCAAATAAAAGGAGAGATAAATCTAAATTTGATCATATTATAAAATTTGAAGTTTCAGATGTGCATAGTGCAATAGCTAAAATATCAAATTTATTTTATAGGGATTATAATGATATAGAAATAAGAAAACTTCAGAAAACAAAGTTTTTTAATAACAATGTTTCAAAAAATTCTATCATAAAAAATGGATGTAGAATTGGTGACAATCTATCTATTGGGGATGGCTCTGTTATAAATGAAGGCTGCGTTATTGGGAATAATGTCAAGATAGGATCAAATACCATAATTAAAAATTCAATAATTGGTGATAATGTTGAAATTGAAAATAATTGTTCAATTGGCCAAGCTGGCTTTGGTTTTGCTTTTAATAATAATAATAATTTAAAGATATTCCACATTGGCAGAGTAATCATTCAAAATAGTTGCTATATAGGTTCAAATTGTACGATTGATAGAGGTAGTTTCTCAGATACATATTTAGGAGAAAATGTTTATTTAGATAATCAAGTTCATATAGCTCACAATGTTTCAATAGGATCAAATTCTATTTTAGCTGGTCAGTGTGGTATTGCCGGAAGTACAATCGTAGGTTCACATGTGAGAATTGGAGGACAAGTTGGAATAATAGGACATGTTAATATTGGCAATAATGTTGAAATTGCAGCAAAAAGTGGAGTAAGAAATAGTATAGCTGATAATCAAAAAATTATGGGCGATCCTGCAATTAACATGTTTACACACCTAAAAAAGACCTTAAAAAAATAAAATAAGTTAAATAATGGCAACACTTAATCAAAAACAAATTAAAGAGTATATTCCTCATAGAGAACCATTTCTATTTATTGACGAATTAATTGATATACAAAAGTTAAAAAAAGCTACAGGAGTAAAAACATTTACTAAAAATGATGATTTTTTTCGAGGGCATTTTCCTGAGCAACCAGTTGTTCCCGGTGTAATTCTTGTTGAAATGATGGCTCAAACTGCGGCTGCATTAATTGCGTATAGTATTAAAGAAGAAACATTTGATAAGATCGTTTATTTAATGAATATAGATAATACTAAATTTAGAAAGCCTGTTTTTCCAAATGAAAAAATATTCGCTAAAGTAAATGCTTTGAGATCAAAGGGAAGAGTGTGGAAGTTTGAAGGCGTATTAGTAGATGAAGATGATAGAAAAATTGCTGAGTCAAGATGGTGCGCTACAATTATGGATAAACATTAATTATGATACATCCTACAGCAATCATAGGAAAAAATGTAAAATTGGATTTTGGTGTAGAAATTGGACCTTATTCTTTTATTGATGGCAATGTCACAATTGGTAAAAATACTAAAATTCATGCATCTGTCTCTATAGTTGGAAATACAACAATAGGAGAGAATAATATTTTTTTTTCTTTTTGCTCTATTGGTTCGATCCCACAAGATTTAAAGTATCATGGGGAAGAAACATTTCTTAAAATTGGTGACTCAAATACATTCCGCGAACATTGTACGATTAATACTGGAACTGAAGGAGGTGGATTTAATACTATCATTGGAAAAAATTCTCTTTTTATGACAGGCGCACATATAGCCCATGATTGTATAGTTGGAAATAATGTAATTATGGCTAACCAGGCAACACTGGGCGGCCACGTAGTAATTGAAAATAATGCTGTTATAGGAGGTTTATCGGCAATCCATCAATTTTGTAGAATCGGAGAATTATCAATGGTTGGAGGGATGAGTGCTGTTGAAAATGATGTCTTTCCTTTTGCTTTAGCAATTGGAAATCGAGCAAAGATAACAGGTCTCAATCTTATCGGTCTTAAGAGAGCCAATTATAATAAGTCAGATATCCAATTTGTTAATAATCATATTAAAAACATTTTTTTAAGCAATAATTCTATCGAAAGTGAAATTAATAACATAAAAGAAAATAATAATCCTTTGCTTAAAAAAATAAGTGATTTTATTTTAGTTAAATCTAATAGAGGCTTATGCCGCTATGAAAAAAAATAATATAGCTTTTATTGGAGGTTTTGAACCTTTAACCGCTAAAATATTTAAAAATTCAAAGAAAAATTATATAGAGTCAATATTTATAAATTTTTCCTCTGCCAATCTATCAAAAGAAAAAAATATATTTTCTTTTAAAATATATGAATTTTCAAAAATTATTAATCTATTAAAGAGGTTCAATATCAAGGATGTATGTCTTATAGGAAAAGTCAATAGGCCTAATTTATCAAATATAAAAATTGATAGTGTTTTGGCAAAATACATTTCTAATATAATGCATGAATATAAAAAGGGTGATGGCCATACATTAAATTTAATTTTAACTATTTTAAAAAATGAAGGATTTAGAGCTAAGTCACTCAAATCTGTAGATAAAAGTTTTTATTTTAATGACTATGACAAGGATTATATTTTTAGAAACAACAATAATGATCAGTTTGATATTAAAAAAGGGGTTTCGTTATTAAATAATATTTCAAAATATGATAATGCTCAAGCTGCTATAATTTCTAATGGATATATATTAGGCATAGAAGCAACAGAGGGTACAGATCTACTTCTAAAGAGAGTCGCCTCAGAAAAGAAAAAATTAAAATTAGCTAATAGAGAGGGGGTTCTTATAAAAATTTCAAAAACCAATCAATCAAATTATACTGATAATCCAGTCATTGGACCAAAAACAATTTTTAATGCTGCAAAAGCAAATTTAAATGGCATAGCTATAAAAAAAAACAATACTATTATTTTTGATAAATCAAAAGTTCTTAAAGCATTAAATGAAAATAAGCTAAATCTATATTTTATATAAATTATCTAGTATTCTTCTTAGATCTAGTTTTGCCGTATTTTTGGCTTTTGTTTCCAGTATAAAGTTGTCTAGGCCTACCAATTTTTTGAATTGGGTCATCAATCATTTCAGTCCATTGAGCTGTCCATCCAGCCGTACGAGCAATTGAAAAGATAACTGTAAACATTTCTGGAGGAAAGCCTATTGCTCTTAGAATTATTCCTGAATAAAAGTCTACATTCGGATATAATTTCTTTTCAATAAAGTATGGATCTTTTAAAGCTCTTTTTTCAAGTGCGATTGCTAGCTCTAGTATAGGATCTTTTTTTACACCTACATGGTTTAATACTTTTTTGCAAATCTCTTTAAGTATTTTAGCTCTTGGGTCATAATTTTTATAAACTCTATGTCCAAAACCCATAAGCTTGAATGAGTCATTTTTATTTTTTGCTTTTTTAATATATTTATCGATATTTTTTTTATTACCAATAGTTTCAAGCATTTCTAAGGCTGCCTGATTAGCGCCTCCATGAGCTGGGCCCCAAAGAGATGCAACACCAGCCGCAATGCAAGCAAAAGGATTAGCACCAGATGATCCAGCTAGTCTAACTGTGGAAGTGGATGCATTTTGCTCATGATCAGCATGAAGTATAAAGATTATATCCATTGCTTTAGATATAATTTTAGGAACTTTATATTCTTCAGAGGGCACAGAAAAACACATATTTAGGAAATTTTCAGCATAAGATAATCTATTATCAGGATAGACAAATGGTTGACCAATAGAGTATTTGTATGACATTGCACCAATAGTAGCCGCCTTGGCAATTATTCTTCTTGCGGCCGTCATTCTTTGATGAGGATCATTTATATCTAATGAGTCTTGATAGAATGCTGATAGGGCGCCCATTACTCCAACCATCATTGCCATAGGATGAGCATCTCTTCTAAATCCATTAAAGAACTTTATTAACTGCTCATTAAGCATTGTATGATTTATAATTAATTTTCTATATTTCTTTAATTGCGCTTGGTTTGGTAAATCTCCATATATTAAAAGGTTAGTAACTTCGATAAAATCACTCTTTTTTGCTAGTTCGGCTACGTCAATACCTCTATAACGAAGTATTCCTTTTTCACCATCTATAAAGGTAACTTTTGATTCACACGCTGCTGTTGAGGTAAAGCCAGGATCATAGGTAAAATATCCTGATTCATTAAAAAGATTTGTTATATTTATTACATCACTTCCTTCAGAAGCATGATGGATGGGTAAGTCATATGTTCTCGAGTTTATTGTAAGCTTTGCAGTTTTTTTATTTGATTTTATTGAATTTTTTTTTGACTTCATGATTACTAAATAAACTATTTATTAATAATGGAAAAGAATAAATGAAGAAAAATAAGGAAAAAGTTAATATTTTCTTAATAAACCAGTTAGTTTTCCCTGAATTTTTACTCTATGAGCAGCCAAAATTCGAGTTTCAAATAGCGGATTAGCACTTTCAAGAGCAATACTTTGACCTTTTTTTCTTAATCTTTTTAAAGTTGCTTCATGATCATC
>MDTG01202529.1_pt1 | contig 10731 bp, 10 predicted proteins | sample 811421 | NCBI WGS metagenome assembly MDTG01 (sample SAMN05326645, study PRJNA326480) | marine metagenome | isolation source: seawater | place: Pacific Ocean: South East | collected 2011
GTTTTAGATACAAAAATAAGACCAGCTGTGGCAAGAGATGGTGGAGATATAAAGTTTAAATCTTTCGAAAATGGTGTGGTTAAAGTTCAATTACAAGGTAGTTGTTCTGGTTGTCCTAGTTCTTTAATGACGCTTAAACAAGGAGTTCAAAACTTATTAAAACATTATGTCAAAGAGGTTAACTCAGTAGAGGCTATACAATGAAAAAGAAACTAAGCTACAGAGATAAACTAGTAGAGCTTGCTTATATATACGATGTTAAAGAAATAAAAGATTATGAAAAAAGTAGAAAAAATTTAACTTCTGGTCAATTAGAACTTATTCTTAAAAAAAATAAAATAGTTATACCAAAAGATTTTAAATCTAATTTTTTTAGAGACAACTTCATTAAACCTGTTGGAAAAATAAAATCTGGTCTATCAGAATTCAAAGAAAATAAAATTAAAGATAAAAACCGAGCTTTTAGAAAATTAGAAAACTTTAAATTAGACACAAATAGAAAAATAGGACGAGCATTTAAGGATTTTTGGAATCAATTAGGTCGAATAGGATTAAACTTCCTTAATATAATACCTAAATTGGGTAAAGTTATTTTTGATTTTTTTTCAAATGTATTTACCGAACTTTTTCATGGAATTTATGAGCAACAGATACACCCTCAAAAAGCTAAAAGAGTAATTATTATCATTGCTTCAATTGCAGTTATTTCGACAGCTATATTTAGTGGAATTAACTATTTAAGTGATAACGAAATAACAACAAAAGATTTTAAACAAGAAATAAAAAAGCCAGAAAAAACAGTAAAAAAACCTGAAGTAAAAAAAGAAGTAAAAAAACCTGAAATTAAGAAAAAAGAAATCAAAAAACCGTCAGCAAAAGCCAAAGAAGAGCAAAAATTTGAAGTGAAAAGAAAAAGTGTCGATGAAGTTATACTTCCTAATTTAAATTTAAAAACTGAAACAGTTTTAAATCTTTTTAAAGACGTGGAATATGATTTGGGTCAAGTACGTTCTAAAAAATTAGTCAAACCGATATACTTTACTCAATTTCCAAGAGATCTTGATGAATTGCAAAGCACTAAGCTTAAAAAAGAAACTTTTATCAAAATAGTCTTGCCTCTCATTGTAGCTGAAAATGAAAGAATAAAAGCAGATCGAGAAAAACTAAAAATTTTATCTACAAAAAAATTCACTACTGATCTCGAGAAACAATGGCTCAGACAAAAACTCTTAGAGTATAAAGTTAAAAAAAGTGATTTTAAAGAGCTTGCAACTAGAATGGACATTATTCCAACTTCAATAGCTTTAGCGCAAGCTGCCAAAGAAAGTGGATGGGGTACCTCAAGATTTGCATTAGAAGGAAATGCAATTTTTGGTCAATGGACATGGAGTGGGCAAGGAATCGCTCCATTAGATAGAGCAAGTAACAAAAATCATAAAATATTAAAATTTCCTATATTGAGAGCTTCAGTTAAAGCCTATCAAAATAATTTAAATACACACAAAAGTTACTCAAAGTTTAGACAAAAAAGATTAAGTCTTAGAAACAAAAATAAGAAAATTGCTGGTTTAGAATTAACCGAGACATTAAACAATTACGCTCAAACCGGTTCTGAGTATACAAAAATTTTAAATCAGATTATTAGGCAAAACAGGTTGACAGATTTTGAGCCAGTTAGACTAGTTAATTCTGTTAAGAACATAGAACTAAGTTCCTAATTATTTATCACTAACAACAAATTGAATACCTAACCATCTCCAAAAACCACTTGGATCTCTAAGGGAGCAATTAATTCTGCCTCTTTCACCGACAAATTTCTCTTTAATGTCAATATACAATGTATTAGTGTTTTTAAATTTTAAATCTGACTGTCTCCATGCCCCTCCCTCATTCGAATAGCAATTAAGTGCTTTAAGATTTTTTATATTTTCGTAAAAATCTATTTGCACTTCTGGAGGATTTTTACTTTTTAAAAGATATTTTTCTTCAGGAATAATTTTTTTATATTTAAAGGGTAGTGTTTTAGTTAATGATTTAAATCTTTTTATTTCTCCATACTTTTCATTTATAGGGTATCTTGGTAATTCAAAAAAATCTTTTGTTTCATCCATTACACCAGAATGTTGTCCGAAAGCGTATTTGAAGCCGAGTGATTTAATTAAGTTTTTAAATTCTAAACTATATTCCCCAAAAGGGTAAGAAAAAAAATTTGAATTTTTTTTTAATTCTCTATCAAAAATCGAAATTGACTTTTCAATATCCTTTCTAATTATTTCTAAATCTTCGTCTACGAGATATTCGTGAGAATGACTGTGATTGCCTATCTCAACGAAATCTTCTTTACTTATCTCTCTTATTTGATCCCAAGTCATATAATTAAAAACACCAACTTCTCTTGTGCTAATAAATAGGATAAAAGGTATTTTTTTCTCTTTAAGAATTGGCCAAGCGTTTTCATAAAAAGATGAAAATCCATCATCGATTGTTAAAAGAATTTTTCTCTCACCTTTATTATTTTTCAAATCTTTCTCAAAATTTTTTGGATTTACAAAATTTATATTACTGTCTTCTATTATTTTAAGGTGTTCTTTAAAATCATTAATCTTAATGTTCGTTGATGGATATTTATTTTCTTCAAACCTATGATACATTAAAGAAATTATACCAAAATCTTCAATATCTTTTATAGATGAATTCGAATACAAATTGTTTTGAAAAATAAAAATAGCAATAAATAATTTTATGATAAAAGATTTTTTAATTATAAATTGCATAGGCAAAAATGACAAAATCGGTTTAAAAATTAATAACAATTTTTATATCTATGATTTTGATAAAAAAGTAAATAAAAATGATCAACTAGTCGAAAAAATAATGCTTCTTTTACAAAAACATAAAGTAAATATTAACAACAATTTTTCTGTTCTTATAAATACTGGTCCGGGAAGCTTCTCATCAATAAGGGTTTCTTTAGCTGTGGCGAAAGGAATAAAAATATCAAAAAAAATTAATTTGTTTGGCTATAAAGACAAGGATCTTAAGCAATTTAACCTTGGAAATATTGAGCTTTTAATTGAAAAAAAATTAATACAAAAAAATTTGATTAAACCCTTATATATAAGTTAGATTAATAAAATGAATTCTATTGAGGAAAAATGTAAAAAAAAAGGAGTTAGGTTAACCGATCAGAGAAAAATAATTGCACAGGTAATGTCTGACTCAAAGGAAAAGTATGGTTCAAAGGATCATCCAGATGTAGATGAACTACACAAAAGAGTAACGGAGATAGATAAAAAGATAAGTATTGCGACGGTCTACCGAACCGTTAAACTTTTTGAAGAGTCAGGTATTGTAGAAAAACATGATTTTAAAGGTGGAAAGGCTAGATATGAGCAATCCCCAGATGAACATCACGATCATTTAATCGATATTAATAGTGGTGAGATCATAGAGTTTGTAGATGAAAAAATTGAAAAACTTCAAAAAGAAGTTGCAAAAAAATTAGGATATAAATTAGTGGATCATAAATTAGAGCTCTATGGCTCAAAAATAAAAAAATAAATTGCAAAAAAAAATTTTTATCAAAAATTTAGGGTGTCAAATGAATGAATACGATAGTAATCGTATTTTAGACTTAACAAAAAAAATAAATTATTTACAAACTAAGAATTTAAACGAAGCTAATTGTTTTATTTTGAATACTTGCCATATTAGGGAAAAGGCTACAGATAAAGTGTATCACGAGATTGGAAGAGTTAGAAAGACGTTTAAAAATCAAAATAAACCTATTGTTTTAGTAGCTGGTTGTGTTGCTCAGGCAGAAGGAGAAATTTTATTAAAAAAAGAAAAATACATAGACGCAGTTATTGGTCCTCAGTCATATCATCAAATCAATGAGTCAATCTTAAAATTAGAAAAAAAACTTAATCCAATTAACCTTACTGAGTTTGATGTGATAGATAAATTTGATACTTTAAATTCAATAATAAATTCTTGTTCCCATATTTCGTCTTATTTAACTATTCAAGAAGGATGTGATAAATTCTGCAAATTTTGTGTAGTACCATATACTCGTGGAGCAGAATATTCTCGCTCAATTCAAGAAATACTTAAGGAAGCAAATCAACTAGTAAATAATGGAGTAAGAGAAATTATTTTACTTGGACAAAACGTTAATGCTTATGAGTCAAATAAAAAAAAACTTTCAGACTTAATTATAGAATTATCAAAAATAGATAACTTAGAAAGAATTAGATACACAACATCTCACCCCAAAGATTTTACAGAGGATTTAATTGAGGTGCACAGAAATTGTAAAAAACTAATGCCGTTAGTGCACCTACCTGTTCAAAGCGGATCAAATAAAATTCTGGAAGCTATGAATAGAAAACATACAGTCGAAGAATATTTAAAAGTCATTCATCAATTAAAAAAAGTAAAATCAAATATTCAATTTTCTAGCGATTTCATAATTGGTTATCCAGGAGAAACAAAAGAAGATTTTAAACAAACCTTAAAATTGATTAATGAAGTTAAATTTATAAATTCATACTCTTATATATTTAGTGCTAGACCAGGTACACCAGCATTTAATCTAAAAAAAATGAATCAAGAAGAGGTCAAAAAAAGATTAATGGATTTTCAATATGAGGCAAAAAAAATAAAGAATGATTATAAGAAAAAACTTATTAATAAAATATCTTTAGTTTTATTTGAAAATAAAATAAAAAATGAGAATAAGTATTTTGGCAGAGATGAATTTTTCAATTCTGTAATTGCAGAAAGTAATGACAACCTTACTGGTAAAACAAAAAAAGTAAAAATCTTAAGAGGGAATCATAATACTTTATTTGGCGAAATTACCTCTGATTTTGATCAAGCAAATTATGCAGCTTAAAAATGTCTGAAATAAGTAAATTAGACCAAAACTTAATAATAAAAAAGATCGACAATGAGACGGTAAATATTTCAATAGAAAATAATGAAATGTTGATGGAAATAGTGGGCCAATTTGATCAAAATTTAAAAAACCTATCTAGAATTACAAACACAGATGTCTACTTCAGAGGAAATTCAATTACTTGTAAGGGAAATAAAGAAAATTTATTAAGATTTTGTGAAGCAATTAAATTTTTAGCAAACAAATATCTAATAACCAATATAATTGAAAAAGATGATATAGATTTATCGGTGAAAAAAAATTTAGAAATAAAAGAGTCAAATGTAAAAAGTTTTAAACAATTAATTAAAACACCAAAGAAATCAGTTATTGCTAGATCTGAAAAACAATCTGAATATATTAAAGCGTTAAAAGAAAGTGATATAATATTCTCATTAGGACCAGCTGGAACTGGAAAAAGTTTTTTAGCTGTCTCAGTCGCGATTACTTTATTAATGGAAAAAAAAATTGATAGAGTAATTCTTTCTCGACCGGCAGTAGAGGCAGGTGAAAAATTAGGTTTTTTACCAGGAGATATGAAAGATAAAGTTGATCCATACTTAAGGCCTTTATATGATGCATTGTATGAGCTCTTTGGAGCAGATAAAATTGATAAAAAAATAGAGACAGGAGAAATTGAAATTGCTCCTCTAGCATTTATGAGAGGTAGAACTTTAAAAAATTGTTTTGCTATTTTAGATGAAGCTCAAAATGCAACAGAGACACAAATTAAAATGTTCTTAACAAGAATAGGAGAAAATTCAAAGCTTGTAGTTAACGGTGATCCTAGCCAGGTTGATTTAATAAATAAAACTCATTCAGGATTAATAAAATCAAAAAATATTCTTAAAGATATAAATGAAATAAAAGTTATAGAGTTCGATCACAATGATGTAGTTAGACACCCGCTAGTTTCAAAAATTATTAGGGCTTACCAAAACAAAAGCACTGATGATAAAAATTAATGTAATTACAAATAATATAAGTTGGCATCATTTTATAAAAAACCCAAACAATTATATTGAAAAAAAAATTAAAAAATTAAATGCCAAAGAAAAGATATTTGCTAGGAAAAAAATTTATTGTACATTATTACTTTCAGGAAATAAGGAAATAAGATATTTGAATAAAAAATTTAGAAGTAAAGATAAAATTACAGACGTCCTGTCATTTCCTTTTCACCTTAAAAAAGAATTGCGCAAATTACTTAAAACACATCAAGAAATCTACCTCGGAGATATAATAATTAATCTAAATAAAATAAAAGAAAAAAACGCAAAAAACTATAAAACAGAATTTGATCGTTTATGGGTTCATGGTTTAGTTCATCTTTTTGGACATGATCATAAGATAGAAAAAGACTTTTTAAAGATGAGTAAAATTGAAAAGAATTACATAAAGATAATAAATGCTTAAAAAAATATTGAGTAATCGTTTTTCAATATTATACTTTTTTCCATTTACTTTAGGCTCACTGTCTATATTGTCTTTTCAACCTTTTAATCTCACATTGATTAACTTTATAATTTTGCCAATTTTCTTTTATTTAATTGTCTATATTAATAAAAAATCTAAAGGTACTTATCGAAAAAAACCTTTTAAAAAAAACTTTTTTCTATTTGGTTTATCGTTTGGTTTTGGTTTTTACATTTTTGGAATTTCTTGGATAACTAATTCTTTAACTTTCGATGATAATTTTAAAATTTTAATTCCGTTTGCTTTTATACTCATTCCATTATTTTTAGCTTTATTTAATGCTATTACAACTTTGATTATTGGCCCTTATCTTAAATTTAATTTCCCTTCATTGTTTTTATTCTCCGGGAGTTTAGCTCTATCTGATTACATAAGAACAAAAATTTTTACAGGTTTTCCATGGAATTTATGGGCTTACAGCACTAGCGGTGTAAATGAAATTTTACAAATCTTAAATGTTTTAGGTTTGCATTCTTTTAATTTATTAATAATTACCTCATTCTCTTCATTAATAATTTTTTTTTTTAAATTTAATAAAATCAACAAAATAATTTATTTATCGGTTTTTGTTGGTCTAATCATAAGTCTATATATTTACGGAAATTATGTAATTAACAAGAACAAAGAATTTATAAAACAAAATGATCAAACAATTTTTGTGAAAATAGTATCTCCTAACTTCGATTTAAAATATGGGTTAAGTGAGCAAGAAATCCAAGAAAAGCTCAAAAAATTAATAAAATATAGCAATCCTGATAAAGAGAAAAAAACTTTATTTATTTGGCCGGAGGGAGTTTTTAGCGGATACAGTTTTAATGAGGTAAAAATTTTTAAAGAAATTTTCAAAAAAAATTTTTCTAAAAAACATATTATAGTTTTTGGTGTTAATAGATTAGATGGACAGTCAGGAAATTTTTTTAATAGCATGATTTTTATAGATAATAATTTTGAGGTGCTACAAAGTTATAACAAAAGAAAACTTGTACCATTTGGAGAATTTTTACCATTTGATAAATTTTTGAATAAATTTGGTTTAAAAAAGATTACTGAAGGATACGGATCATTTTTAAGAGGAAAAAAAAATAACAATATTGTAATCGACAAAATGAATATTTTACCACTAATTTGTTATGAAGTTATTTTTTCTAGTTTGATACAAAAATCAGAAATAGAAACAAATTTAATTATTAATATATCTGAAGATGGATGGTTTGGAAATTCAATAGGTCCCGACCAGCACTTTACCAAAGCAGTTTTTCGAGCTATTGAAAACAATACTTTTTTTCTAAGATCTGCAAATAAAGGCGTAAGTGCAGTTATAGACAACAAAGGCAATATAATTAGACAATTAAATCGAAATGAAAGCGGAAATATAGAGTTCGAAGTCCCATTAATTAAATCAAATAAAATTAAAAATGATTTGATATTTTTTGGGCTTTTAATTACATATCTGTTTATCTTTTTTATTTATAAAGAAAAAAATGCAAAATAATAAATATCTATTTACAAGCGAGTCAGTCTCTGAAGGTCACCCTGATAAAGTTTGTGACAGAATTTCAGACATGATTGTTGACACTTACTTAAAGAAAGATCCAGTTTCAAGAGTAGCATGTGAGACATTAACTACAACTAATAAAGTCGTTTTAGCTGGAGAGGTAAGAGGTCCAAAAATTGAAAAAGAGGAAATTATTTCCAAAGTAAGAGATTGCATAAAAGATATTGGCTACGATCAAAAAGGATTTAGTTGGAAAAATGCTAGTATTGAAACACATCTTCATGAACAATCAGCTGATATTGCGATGGGCGTTGATTCTAAAGACAACAAAGATGAAGGAGCCGGTGATCAAGGCATAATGTTTGGATATGCTTGTAAAGAAACCGAAGAATTAATGCCTGCCCCAATACATTATTCACACAAAATTTTAAGACTTATGGCGCATGATAGAAAAAAAGGAATTTTAAAAGGGATAGAACCTGACTCGAAAAGCCAGGTCACAATGTCATATGAAAATGGAAAACCTGTTAAAGTAACATCAGTTGTAATTTCGACTCAACACTCTAAGGATCTTAATCAAGAAAAAGTGAGAGATGCAATTATACCTTATATAAACAAATCAATACCTAAAAATTTTTTAACGGATCTAAATCCTAAGGAAATTTACATAAATCCAACCGGTCAATTTATAATAGGAGGACCAGACGGAGACACGGGACTGACTGGAAGAAAAATTATAGTTGATACTTATGGAGGTGCAGCACCACACGGAGGTGGAGCGTTTTCAGGTAAAGACCCAACAAAGGTAGATAGATCTGCTGCTTACGCTTCAAGATATTTGGCTAAAAATATTGTTGCAGCAGGAATTTCTGAGAGATGTTTAATACAACTTGCTTATGCAATTGGAGTTTCAAAGCCTTTGTCAATTTATATAAAACTGGCAGATGGTGATGAGTCAAAAATTGAAAAAATCAAAAAAATTATAGAAGATAATTTTAATTTATCACCTCGCGGTATTAGAGAAATGTTACAATTAAATAATCCAATCTACGAAATTACTTCCTCTTACGGTCACTTTGGCAGAAAGCCTACTAAAGATGGTCAATTTACTTGGGAAAAAACAGATAAAATAGATTTATTTAAATTGTAATCTTGAAAAAGCCTTAATTTTCTTTTAAAAACAATAAAATTTATTAAACTTTCAAAATGGGCAGTAGCCCATTTTTTTTTAGGAGTAACAAAAGATGTTAAATAGAGGTTTAGATAAACTAGAACTTTTAAGAATAGTCGAAGCAGTAGCTAATGAGAAGTCTATAGATAAAGAATTAGTAATTGGATCAATGGAAAGCGCTATTCAAAAAGCAGCACTTACAAAATTTGGTAATGACAATAATATCGAAGTTGTAATTGATAGAGAAAGCGGTGAAATAAAAATTCAGAAAGTTTTGGATATTGTTGAAAAAGTTGAAGACTCAGCAAGAGAAATAACTTTAGATGAAGCAAAAAAAAATGATCCTAAAAATAAAGACTTAAAAATTGGTGAAAAGATTTTTGAAGAATTGCCCCAAATAGATTTTGGACGTATTGCAGCGCAAAGCGCAAAACAAGTTATAAGCAGTAGAGTTAGGGAAGCTGAGAAAAATAGACAATATGAGGATTTTATAGACAAGCAGGGTCAAATTTTAAGTGGTATAATTAAAAGATTAGAATACGGCAATGTAATTGTTGATTTAGGTAAAGCAGAGGGAGTTATTAAAAAAGATGAACTAATTCCAAGAGAAATTTTAAAAACTGGTGATCGAGTAAAAGCGTATTGTTACGAAGTAAGAAAGGAATTAAAAGGTCATCAAATCTTCTTATCTAGGGCACATCCACAATTTTTAGCTAAACTGTTTTTTCAAGAAGTGCCAGAGATTTACGAGGGTACTATCGAAATCAAATCTGTTGCTAGAGATCCAGGAAGTAGAGCAAAAATTTGTGTTCACTCACAAGACTCTTCAATAGATCCGGTAGGTGCCTGTGTTGGAATGAGAGGAAGTAGAGTACAAACTATTGTAAATGAACTTTATGGTGAAAAGATTGATATTATTAAGTGGACTGAGGATCTTCCAACACTAATATCTGAGTCTTTATCACCAGCAGAAATTCAGAGAGTTCTTATAGATCAGGATAATAAAAGAATTGATATTATTTTGAGTGAAGAAAATCTTAGTAAAGCAATTGGAAGAAGAGGTCAAAATGTAAGATTGGCGTCAAAACTTACTAACTATGAAATAGACATACTTACTGACAAAGAAGACTCAGAAAGAAGACAAGCGGAATTCAAAGAAAGAACTGAAACTTTAATTAAAAATTTAGAAGTCGACGAAACCTTGGGACAATTGTTAGTTTCAGAGGGATTCATTTCAATAGAAGAAATTTCTCAATCAAACCCTGAAGAAATTTCAAAAATAGATGCCATAGATGAAGAGACAGCTAAAGAACTTATCGCTAGATCAAAAGAAACTTTGATTAAAGAAAAAGAAGAGGTTGCAAAAAAACTTAAAGAACTTGGAGTGGAAGAAAATTTGATTAATTTAAAAGGAATGACTCAGGGAATGCTTGTTATATTAGGTCAAAAAAATATAAAAAAAATTAGTGACTTTGCCGATCTTTCTTCAGATGAATTGATCGGTGGTTATGATGAAATAAAAGGAAAAAAAATTAGAATTGATGGTTATTTAGAAGAATTTTCACTTTCGAGAAAAGAAGCTGATGATTTGATTATGGCGGCTAGAGAGATAGCGGACAAATAAAGTTATGGACAAAGATAAAAAAAAAA
>MDTG01204438.1_pt1 | contig 10731 bp, 11 predicted proteins | sample 811421 | NCBI WGS metagenome assembly MDTG01 (sample SAMN05326645, study PRJNA326480) | marine metagenome | isolation source: seawater | place: Pacific Ocean: South East | collected 2011
GCTTCTGATGGTATGGCAGTTGGTGTACCTTACATCTTTTATGATGCTGATTACTATTCACAATATGCTGAGAGTGCTGGAATATACTTCAAAAAAGATGAAGAGTTTATGATTCAGATAAATAAAATATTAGACCAAAAAGATGTTAGAGAATCATATTCAAAAAAATCTAAAGATATGGGAGAACAAAACTCTTGGGAAGTAATTGTGAAACAATATAATGAACATTTCGTAAAAGCAGAAGACAATCTAAAAATGGTAAAAGAAAATACGGATGGCTATAAAAAAATTGTGGACTATATCCACAGAGTTGGTTCAGTAACAAAGAAGCAGCTGTTAGAATATATCGGATGGGGTAGAGGAATACCTTTCAATATCTACAGAAATAGGCTTAGAACTGAACCTACAATAATACTAACTAAATATGGATACGAGGTAAGAAAATGAAACAACTTACAGAAAAACAAATAATAGAAAATTGGGAAAACCTAATGAAACTTATCGAAGATACATTTGATGGAGAGCGTAAAGAAAGGCTCTTAGCAATGTATAAGTATTTTGAAGATAGGATGTCAGTAGCACCCGCTAGTGGTAAAGCACATTATCATAATGCTATGGTTGGTGGTTATGTAGAGCATGTATTGCATGTTGTAAATTGCTCTTTGAAGATAAAGAAGTTATGGGAAGAGGATGGTGCTACAATAAACTTTACAGACGAAGAACTTATATTTGCTGGTATGCATCACGACTTAGGTAAGGTTGGTGATTTAGAAGAGGATTATTATATACCACAAGATTCTGAATGGCATAGGAAGAATCAAGGTTCTATATTCAAACATAATCCTAAACTACAATATATGTCTGTAACAGATAGGTCTTTATTTATATTACAACATTTTGGAATACAAATGACAGAATGGGAATATATCGGATTGAGACTTACAGATGGAATGTATGAAGAAGCTAATAAGACATATTATATGAATTATAATCCTGATTGGTCTTTGAAGTCTAACATAGCTTATATACTTCATCAGGCTGATATGATGGCTACTCATATTGAAGGTGATGAATGGAACAGATTAGATGAAGAGGCTAATGTAAAAGTTGCTACTAATATGAAAAAAGCAGTTCAAACTAAAAGTGATGATAGTGATAGATTGAAAACTAAATCAGCTGATTTATTTGAAGAGCTGTTTGGAGAAAAATAATGATGATTCTGGAAATAGTCCTTGTATTATTGGCGCTTTTATGTGTAGCTTCCTGGTATGGATTATGGAATACAATGAAGAAGATGGAAGTTATGGAAGATTGGATAGATGAATATAGTACCAGAATGATGAATGTCAATAAGACAATAAAAGAACTTGACTATAAAGAATACTTTGCTGAAGATGATGAGGTAGGAATTATATTCAAAGAAATTGAAAAAGCAATAAACGAACTAGAAATAGAAGAGGAGTCAATTAGTGGCTAGAAAAGCAAAGAAAGGAAGTAGTAGATATTACTTCACAATGGGCACAGAAAAAGCAATTATCAGATATAATAATGCGGAAGATAAACCAGCATTGAGGAATAAAATTTACAATGAACATATTCGAAAGGCTTTTGAAAAGTTGGTAGAGAATATAATTCATACATTCAAATTTTATTATTTCGATGTATCTTCAGAAGAGGTAAAACACGAAGTTGTCTCTTTCTTAGTTATGAACATGCACAAGTTCAAAGAAGGTAAAGGTAGGGCATTCTCCTATTTTAGCATCGTTGCTAAAAACTATCTTATCCTAAATAACAATAAGAACTATAAGATGGGTAAGATACACTCTCAGATGGATGTACTGGATTACAAAAGAAATACTCAAAGTGAAAAGTCAGCTGAGATTTCCAGTGAAAACGCAATGTTATTTGTTGATGAATTACAGAGATTTTGGGATACCAATCTTACTAATGTTTTCAAAAGACAAAAAGATATTAGGGTTGCTGATTCTGTATTACATATCTTTCGTATAAAAGAGAACATTGAGAACTTCAATAAGAAAGCTCTTTATATTCTTATTCGTGAGATGACTGGTTCTAACACACAACACATTACTCGTATCATAAATGTAATGAAGAAATTCAATGATAGGTTATATTACGAATTTGATAAGTATGGTACAGTTGATATATCCTATACAGGCTCTCTTGTAAGAGAAGCAGAATCTCCCTTAGGCTCGGTTAGTGCATGATAAATGAGGAAAGGGAGTTTTTACTCCCTTTTTTTGTGCCTCTTTATATTTATATATAACAATAATCCACATTTACATATATGGAGTCTAATTATGGCTAATGATTATGAAATATTTAAAGGTAAATCGCTGTCTGATTTATTTGAGGATATTTATAAAAATACAGAAAGAAATAAAACACAGCTAGAAGTTCTTATGAAAGAAGTAACTTCGTTTATAAAAGATGGTGATACTGCTGTACAAATTATCCCTATGCTAAAAGAGTATTTGGAAATCAATGTAAAGAATGATGACCAACTTGTAAAGATGGCTGCTATTGTACAAAGAATAATTTCCTCCGAAAGCAAAGGTAGTTCAGAAGATGAATTTGGATTGTCTGAGGCTGAGAAGGAACAACTACTTACAGCAGTAGAAGAAGTAGCAAGTGATGTACAGAAACATTCAGATAAATTGGAGTCTAACATTGTCAATAGCTGAAATTAGAGTTGGTAGTAAATTATCTAAAACAAAAAAACCTGGACTAATATCACATAACCAAGCAATCGAACTTTTTAAGTCGATGCAATCTGATATAGAACACAAGCAGCATGTGACTGGTAGGGTTGTGAAGGTTTACTCAGAGCAAGAACATCTACCTAAAAGGACAAGAAAAGATGGTGTAGAAACTTATGCGTGGGAGATGCATGGTAATATAGATGTAAAGCTAAATTATAATCAAGATGTTATAAGTAATGTAGGACCTATGTGTTCTCATTTCAATTGTATGCCGCTAATTGATGAAGAAGTAGTATTGGTTGAACACGACGGACAGATATTTTATAATTTCCCTTTGAATAGAATGGGTAAGGTGAACCACAATAGAGTTGAAAAAGTTGTTGGTGAGGAACAAGTATTCGAATCAGTTACTTATATGGCTAGACCAGTAATGGCAAGACATGGTGATACTACTATTCAAGGAAGATTCGGTAACTATATGATGTTTACTTCAGAGCCAGAAGCAAATGGTTATAGGTCTTATCCAAAAATTGTTATTGGTAATAATCAAGACAAAGATACCTTTCAAGTTGGACATAAAAACTTTGATAAGAATTTTCCTCATTTTCATAATCCTAATTCCGTAGGCTCGGTTATTGAAATGACAAGTAACCCACAACAAACTGAATTAGAACCATCTGTATTAGAAACAGAACAAGAAGAATTTTTTGATACGACAGGAGATACCATCACAATTTCAAGTGATACAATACATTTAAATGCTAATCATCCTGGTTCTATGTATGTGACATCAGCAAATGATATAAACATTACTGCTATTGATGAGATAAATATAGCAACAATAGGTGGTAAGGTTAGCTTAGGTAAAACTGATTCACAAAGCCCTATTGTAAGGGGTACTGATATGAGAAATTTTGTAAATGATTTATTATTGAATATTCAAGGGTTTTGTAATACTTTAGAAGCATTTGAAGGAAATGGTTCTGCTCAAATACAGAGTGCTGCTGCTAGTCTAAGAGCTGGAATCGTTTCTATAGGTAAAAAATATATAGATGAAGAAAGTCTTTTTAGTAAGACAGTATATTCTGAGTAATAGGAGACAATAATGCCACACGCAGATTGGCACAAAAAGCCAGTTTTAGCAACCATACTAAAAGAAGCAATTCAAAAAGAAAGTGCTGAGGAAGTGGTTCGTCTAAACGAGCTAACTGATGATTATATACAAAAGATAGAAGAAAACGAAGCAGTCTATGATGAGTATTATAATCAGTTGATGGTGGTGAGAGAACAGATAGAAGCAGTAAAGAAGTTTTGGGAAGATACCAGAGCGACTAGAAAGAAAGTCGGTAAGGCTGTAAAAACTGCATTGACTGCTAAAAAAACAGCAGAGGCTTCTGAAAAGGCTAGTACTATAGGTATGTCTCTGAATCCAGTAGTAGCAGCTGTACAGTATGCTGTAAAACTATTGAGGGAATTGTTGAAGTCTGAAATAGATGCTTTATTAGACATCACTTCAGTAATAGAGCCGTCACAGAATGAGTTTATTGCTTTTAGTGGTGGTACTATTACAACCACAAGAGCAGATGGTACTGTCTCTGCCATCCAAGTAAATGGTACATTCAATGATAAGATTGATGCACTAAATGAAAGATTAACAGCTAAGAAAAAGGCTAGACTAAAAAGAAAACAAAAATTAGAAGAGAAAAAGCGATTACGACTAGCAGGAATTAAGAATAGAGTAGAAAACGAAGCACAAGAAATGTTAGACGAAGCAAGTGAAGCTCTAGCAGGTCTTGATACTGATGAGGATGATGTCCCAAAGACATATACAGTTTAATAATCAATTTTATTTTAGATTTATATTTATATAAAACAGGAGTTTTAAATGTCAAAGAAAAGTAAACTAGTACAAATGTTGAGAGAAATTATCAAACGTGAGGTACAAAAAGAGGTAAAGAAGATATTTATAAGTGAAGGATATCAGACACCTAAAGCACAAAATAATTCTAATGATGTGCCGGAAGTGTTACCTAAACCTAAGTCACAAAAAGAACAAGTAAGTTATGTAAAAGACCCTATGTTGAATAAAGTACTCAATGAAACAGCACAACAAAATGAAATGGAAGAGTACCCAACAATGGGTGGTGGAACTTTTGATTCATCAAGAATGGCTGAAATGATGGGATATGGTAATCAGTTTGGTAGTGCTGAAACAAAAAGGCAATCTATTGGAGTTACAACTGCTCAAGCAGCTGGTGTAAATCCAGATAGTGTTCCTGAAGATGTGATGAATGCTTTGACAAAGGATTATAGTGGAGTGATGAAAGCTTTAGATAAAAAAGATGGTAAGATATAATGAGTGTAATAGAAAATGATTTAGATCCAGATGTTCTAATTGGTGTACAACTTCCATTGGGAGTACATCAGAATGGTGTATTCAAGCAGACACAGACTTTGTTAGAACAAACAAAATCAAATATCAGAAATTTACTTTTGACAAGAAGAGGTGAAAGACTGGGCAATCCAACATTTGGTTCTGAGTTATTGAATGTTGTTTTTGAACCGATAAACGATGATACTCAAACTTCCATAGAAGAAAAGATAAGAGGTTCTATTGCTGAATTTTTACCTCATGTAAAGGTTGTGCGTGTAACATTTGAAAATTCTGAAAATATATTATCACCAAGAATACAATTTTCACTAAATACGGATACTACCACATTAGAAGATATAACATTAGACTTGGGTTCACTTGATGATGTAGAAACTGGACAAGAAGGTCAAGCGTTTAGTAGACAATTAGGTGGATAACTGGAGAGAGTAAATGCCATATACAGCACCAAAAAATGATTCAATAAAAGAGGTAAAATATCTAAACAAAGATTTTAGTTCTCTAAAAGCAAATCTAATAGAGTTTGCTAAGGTTTATTTTCCAAATAATTATAATGACTTCAATGAAGCATCACCTGGTATGATGTTTATTGAGATGGCTTCATATGTAGGAGATGTTCTATCTTATTATGTAGACAATCAATTCAAAGAAAGTTTATTAGCATATGCTGAAGAGAAGAAGACAGTTTATAATATGGCACAAGCATTAGGATATAAACCTAGACAAGCAACTCCAGCATCTGTATTCTTAGATATATTTCAAACAGTACCAGCAAAGTCAAGCGGAACAGGTGCTAGTTACACTACTGCTCCTGATTTATCATATGCTTTGAATATAAAAGGTGGTATGAAAGTAGAGTCTACTTCTGCAATTCCATTCACAACAACCGAAGATTGTAATTTCAAATTTTCATCATCATACGACCCAATGGCTATAAGTATTTTTGAAAGTAGTGGTAATGTTCCAGTAAACTATTTATTGAGAAAAAGTGTAAGAGCAAGAAGTGGTCAGGTTGTAACAGAATTTATTTCTGTTGCTTCTGCTGAGAAGTATAAAAGAATTGCTTTAGCTAATCCTGATGTTACTGAAATAATTTCTTGTGTAGACAGTGATGGTAACAGTTGGTATGAAGTTCCATATTTAGCTCAAGATACAGTATTTACAGATATGGAAAATACAACGAAAACAGATCCTGATTTAGCATCACAAGCAGACCAGGCTCCTTATTTATTAAAACTATTGAAAACTTCTAGAAGATTTACCACATACATAACACAAGATGGTAAAACAGAAATGAGATTTGGTGCTGGGATATCTGATAATCCTGATGAAGAGATTGTACCTAATCCTGATAATGTTGGTTCAAGCTTACCTGGCTCACCATCAAAATTAGGAGAAGCTTTCGATCCTTCAAACTTTTTACAAACAAAGGCTTATGGAATGGCACCAGCAAACACTACTTTACAAATTACATATAGGTATGGTGGAGGTATAAATAATAATGTCGGTTCTAATACAATTAGTAATGTACAAAAAGTAGATATAGAGATTGACGCTAATGGACTAACACCAGCTTTATTGTCACAGACAAGAGGTTCTGTTGGAGTTACTAATCCACAACCAGCTACTGGTGGTAGGTCTGCTGAAAGTGTTAGAGAGGTAAAGAACAACGCATTAGCATACTTTCAGGCACAATCAAGAGCTGTTACTAAAGAAGATTATATAACGAGGGTATACGCTTTGCCACCAAAGTATGGTAATATAGCAAAAGCATATATAGTACAAGATAGTCAATTAGATACAACCGATACAGGTGCTAATTCAGATAACAGAATCATAAATCCATTAGCATTGAACTTATATGTATTAGGATACAATTCAGTAAAGAAATTGACTCAATTGAATCAGGCAGTAAAAGAAAACATACAAACCTATCTAACACAATTTAGAATGGTTACTGATGCTGTAAATATAAAGGATGCTTTTGTAATAAACATAGCAGTGAAATTTAATATAATAACAAAGGCAGGATACAATGGGGAAGAAGTTTTACTAAGAGCAATGCAAGTTGTTAGAAGCTTTTTCAATATAGATAAATGGCAAATTGGACAACCAATAGTATTGTCTGATTTAGCATATAAGATATCTTTGACAGATGGTGTTTCTGCAGTAGTTCCGCCTGAAGATAATAATCCTAATGGTTTACCAATACTGGTTACTAATAGATTTCTAAGTTCTGCAGGTTATTCAGGAAATGTGTACGACATAACATCAGCTACCAAAGATGGAGTTGTCTATCCATCTATGGATCCAAGTTGCTTTGAAATAAAGTTTCCAGCAACGGACATCGAAGGAAGAGTAGTTGGTTCTTCAGCAGGAGGTAACTAATGCACTATTTTATTTTTCCAGATAAGGATACGACATTATATCAAGACAGTGGTAGTCAAAATACTGGACTTGATGAAATTTTAGAGGTTCAGAAAGAGCTAAGTGCTGCTGGAACTAATCCAAAAGTATCAAGGGCTCTACTAAAATTTGACTTAGCTGAAATATCACAATCAATTGTAAGAGGACAGATATCTACTGATGCTAAATACTATCTAAATTTATATGATGCTAATCCAAGGGAATTATCAGTAAGTCAGTCACTTTTTGCTTATCCTATAAGTCAAAGTTGGGCTGAGGGTGAAGGATTCAAAGCTGATAGCCCAGCAACAATAGATGGTGCTAGCTGGAACTATAAAGATAATGGTACTGATAAAACTCAATGGTACGGACCTTTGACTGGTTCTGGTGGTACTTGGTTTACAGATGTATATGCTTCTCAATCACTTCAATATGAAACAAGAGACATAAGAATGGATGTTACACCAATCGTAAATTCTTGGTTGAATGGTACATATACTAATGAGGGATTCATAGTAAAAAGAAGTGGTAGTTTCGGTAATGGTGATACTAATACCGATGAGGGAAGCACAAAAAGACTTGGTAGTTTATCGTTCTTTTCAAGACAAACTAATACCATATATCCACCAAAATTAGAGGTTGAGTGGTATGATACAAAATGGACAACAGGTTCATTATCAGCATTACCAAAATCAGAATTAGAAGATTTACAAATTTATATGAAAAATATAAGACCTGAATATAAAGAAAAATCAAAGGCTAAATTTAGAGTGGTTGGTAGAGGAAGGTATCCTGAAAAGTCGTTTTCAAATACTGCTTCTGAATACCTAACAGTAAAGTATTTACCAAGTGGTAGTAAACTAATCAATGATGGTGCTTACTATTCTGTTGTTGATGCTGATACAAGTGATGTTATAATTCCATTTAGTACAGGTTCACTAATAAGCTGTGATTCTGATGGTAATTATTTTAATTTATGGATGAATGGATTACAAGCAGAAAGATATTATAAATTTGAATTCAAAGTGGTTAGTGGAAGTAATACTACCGAAGAGATGGTAAACTACTTTGATAATGATTTTACATTCAAAGTTGTGAGGTAAAAATGCCGTATACAAAAGAAGAACTTCAGCAAAATGAGTATTACCAAAATCTCAAAGATGCTGACGAACAAGCATACTTAGCGCGAAGAGATTATTATAAAACACAATTTTACGATAGTGCAGAATTTGCAGCTAATGATGGGAGTTTAGTGGTAAGAGATGAAAACGGAACTATGTTATTATTTGAAAATCCATACACCGGAGAGTTGTATGATGATGAAACCACAGTGCTAACTAAAACTTTAGAGACTCCGCAATACAGAATAAATGATGATATTTTAGAAGAAGTAATAGATAGGAATATAATAGAACTATAATGGCTAGTAAACTAAACATAAGAGACAGACAATTATTACAATCAGGTAATGACATTCGTATTGGAAATAAACCATATGAGAATGGCATGTTTGGAACTAATCCAAACAGAGATTTTGTTGAAATAGTTGTATCGAATACAAGTGGTGGCGTATTAGACTCAACTATCAGACCTGTGAGTGATGTTCAATTTGATGTAGATGATAAAATATTATTGAAACCAGGTCTAGATTTGATAAGTGCTGGATTGGAATCTGGTACATATGCCGTAGAGTATAGGTTTTTGAGAAAGTTGGCTGGTAGCGATGACGATGTATTGATAAAAACCATTCCTAATCTACAAGGAAAATTTGATATATATGATGATGTAGATTATATTGATGTAACTGATGATGGTAAGATATTTGAAAAGATAGGAAACATTGAAAGAGGACAAGAGCTACAACTAAAGAAGATGACATTATTGGTAGATGCTGTATCACCATCAAGAAAAGAAATTAGAATAAAAGCATCTGATATAAGTGGGCGGAATAACTTTGAAGATTTTTCTAGACTAGGTGAGTCTGTAAGAAGGGTTGGAGTACCGACTGGTATTATACAATTTGGAACTCTGAATGATGAGGGCAACTTTATAACAAATACTAATGTTATGACACTTACCACAGACCCTAACGGATTTACATTTACACATCGCATGGTTGGTGGTACAATTTATATAAATGATGTTTATCATGTAGATACAATAGATACTGTTCCAGAAACACAACAAAATATATTAACTGAACAAGAAGCATTGAGAACCGATGATTATGGTGAACCTATAAAGTATGGAGATAGATATCCTTGGGACAGTAACCTACACGCAAATGCAGTAAGACCACAGGGTGAGTGGAGTTCAGGATATTTATCTTGGTTTGCTAACAGTGATACTTGGGGTAATTCAGTTCATTTAGGATACTGGGCACATTGGGTTCAAGGTGAAGGTCGTGACGGAGGAGTATGTTATAAGTTTCCAGATATAAATCAGACTTTTGCTGAGGACTTTAGTGCTTGGCCTCTTGAACAACCACATAGAGCTTTGATGCTAACACATCATTTTGTAGGAACTACATTAGAATCACTAGGAGTAGGTCATCAAGATTCTATCTTAGTAACTGGTTATATAAAATCTAGTGTTCCAGACAAATTATTAAGAATAACTGCTAAGTTTCCAAATGAGTTAGAGTCAGAGGCGCAGCCTGATTTTCCACCTGAGGGATTTTTTGTTGAAGGTAGTCCTCTGAATGAAGAGATGCCTACAGAACCACCTCCTGGATATGTTCCAGCAACGATAGAATCGGCTTTACAGGCAGAAAATGTTCCACAGACAGTTTATACCCAAGGGATGCTTGTCACTAATTTCTTTTCAGATGTAAGTGACTATGGTTGGATTGCTGGAACTTATCCTCCAGATATGCATGTTGGAATGACAAGTGAGTTATTCAATAAACCAGTAAGTGGTACGCATGGTACTGGTGCGTGGAAGGTGTCGATGTATATGGCTGATGGGGAGCCAGGAGAACCACCATTTATAAAATTAGCATTGAACCAAAATTACAGTGGATTCAGTACCCAAGAGGGAACTCTTAGTGAAGGGGGGGAATATCAATGGACAAACGGAATGTGGAGAAGATATCCTACACCAGCAGAACCAGACCCTATCTTTGGAACGGGTGGAGAGAATGACCCTAGAGAGTATAGAACAGTAAGTCCAGAACAATTCCCAAATGCTGTAAACGCTCATCCTTATAGA
>MDTG01343080.1_pt1 | contig 10731 bp, 9 predicted proteins | sample 811421 | NCBI WGS metagenome assembly MDTG01 (sample SAMN05326645, study PRJNA326480) | marine metagenome | isolation source: seawater | place: Pacific Ocean: South East | collected 2011
ATGATTTCCCTTATATGCTCCATACACATTGTGAGTTTTAAGGAAACGTGCCTTATTAAGTTTTTTAAGATTTTTTTGAATGATAATCCATTTTTCAGATGCTTCCTCGATAGTTTCTATTCTCTTGCTAAAAAATTCTCTACTAGGAAATTGTTTAATATTTTTTAACAATTTAAATTCGAAATTTCCGTCTTTAGAAAAATAATAGGAAGATAAAAATGATCTTACCCATGTATTTCCACTTTTTGGGTAAGACGCGATCCATATAATCATAGAAAAATTTATATATTTAAATTCAATACTAGCTATAATTGATTTAATGACAATATATGCTCTATCTTCCGGCCCTGGTCTAGCAGGAATATCAGTAATTAGGGTTTCTGGTCCCGAAACCAAGAAAGTAATTATGACTTTATCAGAAGAAAAATTACCAGAGCCCAGAGTTGCATCGTTGAGAAAATTCAACAAAAACAAGGATAATGAGCTAATTGACGAGGGAATTTTAATATGGTTTCCAGGTCCAGCCAGCTATACGGGTCAAGATATGGCTGAATTTCATGTTCATGGAAGTAAAGCAGTTGTAGACTCTATTCAAGAGGTAATATCTAAAATAGATGGATGTAGACTAGCCGAACCTGGAGAGTTTACTAAGATAGCTTTTCAAAATGGCAAAATAAATCTCCTAAAGGCAGAGAGCATTTCAGATTTAATATCATCAGAGACAGAAATCCAAAGACAACAGGCAATTAAAATTATGACTGGAAAAAGTTCAGACAAATTTAATTCCTTAAGAACAAGGTTAATAAAAATTTTATCAAACATTGAGGCTAAAATAGATTTTCCAGAGGAAGATTTACCTAATGATATTCTAAAAAACATTCATTCAGAAACAAAAAGTATAAAAAATGAAATAGAAAAAATACTAAATGATCAAAAAGTAGGGGAAAGAATAAGAGAAGGTTTTAAAATTGCAATAATTGGGCCTACTAATGCTGGAAAATCATCCTTATTAAACTTTTTGTCTAGACGAGATATTGCAATTGTTTCTGAGATAGCAGGCACTACAAGAGATGTAATAGAAGCTCATTTAAATTTAGATGGTTTCCCAGTTGTTATGTCCGACACAGCTGGGATAAGAGACTCAAAAAACGAAATTGAAAAAAAGGGAATAAAGTTAGCTTTAAAAAAAGCCGATGATGCTGATTTAAATATAGTTGTTGTTGAGCCAAAAACTGTTGATTTTACTCACTTTTCTAAGGATCTTAAATCAAAAAAGGCTATCTTGGTTGTTAACAAATCTGATCTGCAAAATGATCAAACTAATGATGAAATAAAAAATTTTGATCCAATTCACATATCAATAAAAGAGGAAAAAAATTTAGATCAACTTATTAACTTAATAAAAGAGCATTTAAAAAATAAATTTATTTCTACAGGCGAAACCTACATAACTAGGGAGAGACATAGAAATAATCTTAAAAAATGTTTGGATCATCTAAATGATTTTGAAGAAAAAAAAACTCTAGAGGATTTTGATAAAGCTGCAGAAGATTTAAGATTGGCTACAAGATATTTAGGTATGCTTGTTGGCAAAGTTGATGTTGAAGAAGTATTAAGTTCAATTTTTAATGACTTTTGCATAGGCAAATAATCGTTGGTATTACAAGGTTTTTTAACTATTTTCAGTGTTTACTTGTAAATTTTAAGATCAATAATAAATTAATCCTATGAAAAATGACTTTCTATTCGATGTAGTTGTTATAGGTGGTGGACATGCTGGTTGCGAAGCAGCCGCAGCATCAGCGAGATTAGGAGTTAACACTGCTTTATTCACACATAAATTTGATACCATTGGAGAAATGTCATGTAACCCTGCAATTGGAGGTTTGGGCAAGGGTCACTTAGTAAGAGAAATAGATGCACTCGACGGAGTCATGGGTGTAGTAGCTGATAAATCAGGAATACAATTTAGATTGTTAAATAGAAGTAGAGGACCTGCTGTTAGGGGCCCAAGAACACAAAGTGATAGATCATTATACAAGAAATATATGCAAAAAAATCTTCTAAACTATTGTAATTTAAGCATTTTTTCTGATCCTGTAATTAAGTTTTATTTTAAAAAAAATGAGATAGTTGGGTTTGCTACCCAATCAGGTAAATATGTAAAATCATCTAAGATAATTCTCACAACTGGAACTTTCTTAAATGGTTTAATACATATTGGCGAAGAAAAATTTGCAGCAGGAAGGTTTAATGAAAAGCCTTCTACAGGATTAAGTGAACAACTAGAGAAATATAATTTTAAGATCGGTAGATTAAAAACTGGAACTCCTCCCAGATTAGACGCTCGCACAATAAACTTCAGAAATCTAGAGGAGCAACATGCAGATAAAGATCCATACTTCTTTTCATTTTTAACAAAAAAAAATTTAAACAAACAAATTTCATGTAGAATGACATATACAAATAGAGCTGTTCATAAAATTATTTCTAAAAATATAAAACGAAGTGCTATGTATTCTGGTAACATACAAGGTGTAGGCCCAAGATATTGTCCATCTATAGAGGACAAAATAAAGAAATTTGCTGATAAAGATCGGCATCAAATTTTTTTAGAGCCAGAGGGATTAAATGATAATACAATTTATCCAAATGGTATTTCAACATCACTTCCAGCTGATATTCAGCAAGAAATATGTAATAAAATCAATGGTTTAGAGAATGTTAAAATTATAAGACCTGGTTATGCAATTGAGTATGATTACGTGGACCCAAGAGAACTTTTTCTTACTCTAGAGACCAAGAAAATTAAAAATCTATTTCTTGCAGGTCAAATTAATGGAACTACGGGGTATGAGGAAGCTGCTGCCCAAGGATTAGTAGCAGGTATTAATGCCGCCCTGAGTATTAAAGGAAAAGAACCTTTTATCTTAGATAGATCTGATGCTTACATAGGCGTCATGATTGATGATCTTGTAACCAAAGGTGTTGCAGAACCATATAGAATGTTTACATCGAGAGCTGAATATAGACTTTCACTGAGATCAGATAATGCAGATATGAGATTAACTCAAAAAGGAATAGATATTGGATTAGTTTCAAAAGAAAGAGAGGAAAAATATACAGATAAATTCATTCAGTTGAAAAAAATTCAAAATAAAATGGATAAAATTAAGATTACTCCATCAAAAGTGGCAAAATATGGTATAAATATCGCTAAAGATGGGGTAAGTCGTACAGCTACTCAGATATTAGGCCAAAAATCAGTTAAAATGAGTAAAATAAGAGAGATTTGGCCAGAAATTCAATATGTTTCACGTGAAATAGATGAGCAGTTAGAAATTAACTCTCATTATAGAGGTTATTTGAAGAAGCAGAGTGCAGATATATTGGCATTTAAAAGAGATGAAAACCTTATTATTCCTGAAAATATAAATTATGACTCTTTTGCTGGCTTATCAAATGAGGTTAAATTTAAATTTAAGAAAATTAAGCCAAAAACCATGGGTCAAGCTCTTAGAATAGATGGCATTACGCCGGCGGCGGTATATATTTTGTTGTCTCACCTTAAAAGAAGGTCTATTAAGCATATAGCTTGATTGATTCGAATATTTTAAAAACTGATAAATTACTAGTTCCAAATGTTTCACGTGAAACATTAAAAGAACTTGAAGATTACTCAAAAGAAATAATATTAAGAAATAAAAGTATTAATTTAATTAGTAAATCCTCAGAAAAACTAATTAAAACAAGACATATTAAAGATAGTGCGCAAACCATTGATTTTATTGATAAAAAAGATATTAGCATATGCACAGACCTTGGATCAGGTGCTGGTTTACCAGGTATAGTTTTAGGTATTTTGATGAAATCAAAAAAACCAGTGTTTAAGCTGGTTTTTTACGAAAAGAGCTACCATAAAAGTATTTTTCTAAAAAATATGGCAAAAAAATTTGAATTAAATTCAGAAATTCATCAAAAAGATATTTTTAATGAAAAAAATTTAATTACAGATGTAATTATTTCAAGAGCTTTTAAACCTTTGCCAATAATTTTTGAAATAGCACAAAAAAATTTTAAAATATTTAAATACATAATTTTATTTTTAGGGACAAGTGGAAAAGAAATTTTAAAAGATGCACTTAAATTTTGGAAATTTGACTACGAAGAAATGAAAAGTGTAACTAATGAAGGCTCAATGATTATAAAAATTTCAAACTTAAAAAAAAAAAAATTTAAAGATTTAAATCATGAAAACAAAAATTTATTTTGATTAAAAAATGCACAATAAAATTATTTCGATTATAAATCAGAAAGGAGGGGTAGGTAAAACCACTACAGTCATCAATTTAGCAGCTGGATTGTCCATGAAAGGAAAAAAAGTTCTAGTAATAGACTTAGATCCACAGGGAAATGCAACTACTGGTCTTGGGTTATCTAACAGTTCAAATTCCAACACTACAATTTATAATGTGCTTAATGGAAACATGAATATTTCAGAAGTAATTCAACCAACAGAATTTGAAAATCTAGATTTAGTCACCTCAAACGTAGATTTATCAGGACTTGAGGTTGAAACTGCTGGAGATAGCCGTAGAGCCTTCAAATTAAAAGACGAATTAGCCCTAATATTAAATAATTCTAGAGCATCATACGATTATATTCTCATAGATTGTCCTCCATCGCTAAGTCTGCTCACAATTATGGCTTTAGTGGCCTCAGACGCCTTGGTGGTACCTCTTCAAACAGAATTTTTTGCTTTGGAAGGACTTACACAACTTATAAAAACTATAGATAGAATAAAATCTAATTTGAATCCGTCGCTAGAAATTAGAGGCATTCTTCTTACAATGTTTGATAAAAGAAACAAACTTTCAGGGCAGGTTGAGACAGAAGCAAGGAATTATTTTAAAGATAAGGTTTATTCAACAGCAGTTCCAAGAAATGTAAGACTGTCTGAAGCACCATCACATGGTATACCTGTATTATTATATGATAAGATTTGTCCAGGCAGTAAAGCTTATTTTAAATTTACAGAGGAGTTTTTAGAACAAGATAAACAAGTGGAGAGTGCAGCATGATAAATCCCTTTAAAAGTAAGAAGGGTCTAGGTAGAGGTTTATCATCTTTGATTGGTGATAGTGATATAAAAACATCAAACGATAAAATTTCGATAAGTTCCATAACTCCAAATAGAAATCAACCAAGAAAAATATTTGAAAAAGAGGCATTGGATGATTTAACTAATTCAATAAAAGAGAGAGGTATTATTCAACCATTAATAGTTAGAAAATCAGATGACCAAGATGATATGTTTGAGTTAATAGCAGGTGAAAGAAGATGGCAGGCAGCACAATCTGCTGGTCTTCATGAAGTCCCAGTAATAGTTATTGAAGCTGACAATCTTAAATCTCTAGAACTAGCAATTGTAGAAAATGTTCAAAGGCAAGATCTTAATGCAATAGACGAAGCAGAAAGTTACAAAAATCTTATTGATAATTTTGGTTACGATCAAGAAAAAGTTTCTAAATTTATTGGAAAGAGCAGATCTTACATTTCAAATTCATTACGATTACTTACACTCCCAGAAAAACTCATTGATATGGTCCGAAACGAAAAAATTTCTCAAGGACATGCAAGGGTGTTAATTGGTTTAGAGAATGCACTACATATTGCTGAAAAAATAATAAAAAAAAAATTATCAGTTAGACAATCTGAGAATTTAGTAAGACTTGTTAAAAAAAGTCCAAATAAAATTTATAAACCAAGAGATGCAAATATAATTGCTGCTGAAAAGGAATTAACAGATAAACTGGGCATGAAGGTATTATTGAAAAATAAAAAAAACAACACTGGGAGTTTAATTTTTGAGTATAAAGCCTATGATCAACTTGATAGGTTGATTGATGTAATAAAGAGTAATTACTAGTAATTAACCATAAAATCTGAAATTAAATTCAAGCTATTCTTGGAATTTTTTTTAACAAGCATTTCCATTTCATTTATTTGGTATATTTTTTTTTTTAAATCACTTAAATCCCATTTATTTACTTGTGTTTTTACACTTTCCTTTTCTTTCCAAAATATCGGGGGTTTAATGCTTGAAATTGCCATATCGAGACTGTTTGTTTCTTTATTTTTTTTAAGTATATGCATTAATCTTTTTGATTTACTTAGCAATGTTCTAAGTATTAAAATACAATCTTCATCAGAATAATTATTCTCATTAAATATTTTTAATATATCTTTTTTGTTTTTTGTTAAGTAGCTATCAGCCAGGGCACTTGCGCTATAATTTTCTGCTAAATTTGTAAGTTTTTGGACAGTTTCATGACTAATATTACTGTTTGTAATTGAATAATTATAAATTTTTTCCAATTCTGATTGAATATTTTTTCTATCACCAGTTGCTCTGTTTACTAAAAGATTAATAGATTCTCTTGAAAGTTTAATTTTTTTTTCACTTAAGTAATTAATTACTACATTCGCAAGATTATTGTCTGTATCTTCATAAACAGGTATTGTTACCAAGTTTTTATTCTTTTCAAATAAATTTCTTAACTTTGATTTTTTATCTAATGATAAGCTTTTTATTATAATTTTCGTGTTAGATATATTCCTGTCAAATATTTCACTTATCAATTTGAATATTTTATCAGTTGCTCTTGAGATTATAAGTGTTTTTTCGTTTTCAAAAAGTGATTTTGATAAAATCCCATCTAGTATATTATTATAATTTTCTAAAAATTCAAATTCATCATATTTATCAACAATATTTAATTCTTTTTTAAAAAAATATTTATTAATAATTTCCGTTTTTAAACCCTCATTTTTTCCATAAATTAAAAAAAAGTCGTATTTACTCAGGTCAAATTTATCTAATTCATAAAATTTTTTAATCATTTTTTATATTTGAGATAGAAATTAATAATTCTTCAGATATTTTTTTAATTAAAGTTGTTGTTATATTTTCCTCTATATTAGATAGCTCAAATTTATCTTTGATATTATTATAATTAGTTTGTTTTCTAATTTCTTCTACTAAAATTGTTTCATTATTTTTTATAATTTCAAACTTTACCAAGATTATTAATTTGAAAGTAACTGGGTCGCCCTTATTATCAGAAGAGAGAATTATTCTATTTTTTTCTGCAAAGATTGAAATATCATATTTCTTTTCTCCATTAATTTTTTCTAGTTCTTTTTTTAGCAGATTGTTTATATGATCTTGTCCACTAAGATAAATATTTTTAAATTTGAAATTATATTGTTTGTCAGTAAAAATTGGTTGATATGAACAGTTATATAGAAATAACAGTATAATAAATTTAATATAAAACTTACCCATTTAACAAAATATTTATTAATCTATTCTTAACAAATATAACCCTTTTAATATCACTTACATCAAAGTATTTGTTCATTGTTTTATCAATTTTTATCATCTCCAGCAGCTCATTTTCATTAATATCCTTCTTAACATTTAACAAACCTCGCTTTTTTCCATTTATCTGAATAACAAAACTTATATTTTGTTTTTCTAAAAAACTTTTATCGTATTGAGGCCATTCTTTTTTTTTATTGAAGCTTAAATCATTTAGGCATTCATTTATGAAATGAGGTATTATTGGTAGAAAACAAATTAATATTTTTTCATAATTTTCTTTTAAATTTTTGAGATGCTTATGTTCTTTTATAAAACTATTAAAAAAATTATATGTTTGATACAAATTTGCTATTATTACATTATAGTTAAATTTTTCTAAATTATTTGAAATTTTAGCAATCATTTCATTTATAAATTCATCAAACTCTTTATTAAAGGTCTCATCTCTCTCATCTGAAATTTTATTTTTAATATCATTATGCAAAATCCATAACTTCTGTAAAAATTTATATGAAGATACCATTCCTCGCTCAGACCATTGTACATCTTTCTCAGGAGGGCTATCTGATAAAATAAAAAGTCTAACGGAGTCTGCACCATAATTCTCAATTATAAATTCAGGATCAATTACATTTTTTTTTGATTTAGACATGGACTCTGAAGGACCAACTTTAACTATTTTATTTGGTTTTCCTTTTTGAACAAATTTATCTTTTAATTTTTCTACTTGCATTGGGCTTAACCAATTATTATCCTCGTCTTTATATGTCTCATGACAAACCATTCCTTGTGTAAATAAACTATGAAATGGTTCCTTAATATTGAAGTCTTTATTTTCATAATTAATAGCTCTCATAAAAAAACGAGAATAAAGTAAGTGTAAAATTGCATGCTCGACACCTCCTATGTATTGGTCTACTGGCATCCAGTAGTCTATATCTTCTTTATTAAAGCCGTAACTTTTTTCATTTGGAGAACAAAATCTTAAATAGTACCACGATGAACAAACAAATGTATCCAGTGTATCAGTTTCTCTTGTGTATTTTTTCCCTTTAATTTCAATTTCTTTCCATTCCTTTTGATGATCCAATGGATTTCCTTTCACATTCAAATTGATATTTTCAGGTAATTTTACAGGTAAGTCAGATAAAGGTACTGGGTGAGCGTTTCCGCTTCTGTCGTAGATTACTGGTATCGGGCAACCCCAGTATCTTTGGCGTGAGACACCCCAATCTTTCAACCTATAATTAATTTGTCTTTTACCTAGTTTTTTTTTTTCAAGAATCTTTATTGTTTCTAAAACTGAGTTAGTTGGAGCCTCAAGTCCATTAAGAAACTCAGAATTTATTATAACCCCTGGACCAGAATAAGCCTCGCTACTAACTTTAAAATGTTCATTTTCAGTTTGTGGTCTAACAACTGTCTTAATTTCTAAATTATATTTTTTAGCAAAATCAAAATCTCTTTGATCATGTCCAGGGCATCCAAAAACTGCCCCAAATCCGTAATCCATTAGAACAAAATTTGCAAAATAAACAGGTACTTTTTCATCGGGTTTTAAAGGATTCAAAGCTTCAAGTTCAGTTTTAAAACCAATTTTCTCCCCGACCGCAATTGCTTCTTCTGTAGTTCCTGTTTTTGAACATTCCTCTTTAAATTTAATAAATTCTTTATCATCAGAGTAGTACTTGGATATTTCATGATCGGTAGATAATGCAATAAATGAAAATCCAAATAATGTATCTGGCCTGGTTGTGAAGCATTTTATATTTTTAATCGGTAAATTGCCTTGTATTTTAAAATCAATCTCACAACCATATGATTTACCAATCCAGTTTTTTTGCATTGTTTTCACTTTATTTGGCCATGTCTCAAGTTCATCCAATCCATCTAGTAAATCCTGAGAAAATCTAGAAATATTAAAGAACCACTGGTTTAATTTTTTTCGCTCTACAATGGCACCAGATCTCCATCCTTTTCCGTCTATAACTTGTTCATTTGCTAACACAGTTTCATCTACAGGATCCCAATTAACATAATTCTCTTTTCTGTAGACGAGTTTTTTTTTTAACAACTCTAGAAAAAATGTTTGTTGATGCTTATAATATTCTTCAGAACAGGTTGAAATTTCTCTCTCCCAATCAATTGATAAACCCAATTTTTTTAATTGAGTTTTCATCGTTTTAATATTTTCGTTAGTCCACTTTTTTGGATCTAATTTGTTTTCTTTAGCAGCATTTTCTGCTGGCATCCCAAAAGCATCCCAACCCATAGGATGTAAAACATTAAAACCATTTAAAGATTTATATCGAGATAAAACATCTCCTATGGTGTAATTTCTTACGTGACCCATATGAATTTTGCCAGATGGGTAGGGAAACATTTCTAGACAGTAAAATTTTTTTTTGTTTTTATCTCTTTTTGTTTTAAATTCTTTATTATTTTCCCACTCTTCTTGCCACTTTTTTTCGACATTTTTAAAATTATATCTTTCCACTTTGATAATTTTTTATGAAACTTTATTTTAAAGCTTCATTTATGTATTTCTTTTTATTTTTTGACTGGTTTTCTTTTTCGTAAAGTGCTGCTTTACCTAAGATTTTTTGCGTCAAATCTATTGAAAGAGCACTAGATCTATCAGTAATTTTACAAGATTGATCAATTGAACAATTTTTATAAAATACTTTAATTGCTAAGGCATCAGATCTGATTTCATTACTTAAAAATCTTATAGAAATTTTTACTGACTCATTATTTCCACCGTCACTATACCAATCAGTAACAATTATCCCTCCGCTGTAATTAGCTAGAGCTAAAGGCATAAATTCCAATGTATCAAGAGAGGCTCTCCACAGTTCATTAGAACTTGCAAAATCAAATTCACCTGAATTCCTCTTGTTATTTCCTAGAAGCCTAAATCCTCTTCCCTCCTCAAGATTTTTTTGAACCCTATCCTTAGGGTTTGGTGAAATCTTTCTTGCATCTGCACCTGGGATTTTACCTCCTGAGCAGGAAGCTATATAAAAAAAAGATATTAGAATAATTAAGAATCGAATTTTCATTTTTTTAGTTAATTTTTTTATTTTTTAGATTATTTATCAATATTTTGAAAACCATATATAAAATCATTAAAAAGCAGCAATTAAGTGCTTTTTTTGTGATGTATTATTGCAACACATTAACATTAAATTTGTTATTTTTTCTCATATTTTATCAGTTTTTAACGAATTTTGCTAAAAGAGTCCTGTTTAATATTAAACAATTAACAAGGAGTACTTAATATGAACAATTTAAAAAAAGTAGGGTTAACAGCACTTGCTGGTTCCCTAGTTGCTGGTTCAGTA
>MDTG01353496.1_pt1 | contig 10731 bp, 12 predicted proteins | sample 811421 | NCBI WGS metagenome assembly MDTG01 (sample SAMN05326645, study PRJNA326480) | marine metagenome | isolation source: seawater | place: Pacific Ocean: South East | collected 2011
AATGTCTTAAAAAATTAGGGGTGAAAATAAAAAAACTAGGATCAAAAAATTATATTATTTATGGTAACGGTCTAGGTTCTCTTAAAGCAAAAAAAAATACTCAATTAAATTTCGGAAATTCAGGAACTTTATCTAGACTATTAGTTGGAATTCTTTCTACGACTCCCAATATAGAATTAAAAATTCTAGGAGATCGTTCTTTAAACAAAAGAAGTATGGAAAAATTAATAAACTTAATGTCTGCCTTTGGAGCATCTTTTAGTCCCAAAAAAAAAATAAAGTTTCCATTAAAAATAGTCTCATCAAAAATACCAATTGGTATAACTTATAAGGCAGGTGTGTCTGCTCAACTAAAAAGCGCCGTGATGCTTGCTGGCCTAAACTCTTATGGTGAAACTAAAATAATTGAAAATGAAAAAAGTAGAGATCATACAGAAAGTATGCTTATGAATAACTCAAAAGTAATCGAAATAAAAAATAATAAAAATAAAGTTATAAAAATACAGGGAAAAAATCAAATAGAGCCAATAAATATTATTGTACCTGGAGATCCTTCATCTGCAGCCTTTTTTGTAGCCCTAACAATTTTAAATGAAAACTCATCCATAATTATCAAAAATGTAGGATTAAATAAAACTAGAACAGGGTTTTATGAAATTTTGAAAAAACAAAAAGCTAGAATAAAATTTAAAAATCTTAAAAAAATTAATAATGAACCAAGAGGAGATGTGTTGGTAAAAAGTTGTAAAATTAAACCTTTTATGACTGATAAATCTTTTTATGTTAATAGCACAGATGAATATCCTATTCTATTTGTGATGGCCGCTTTAACAAAAGGTAAATCTGTTTTCAAGGGAATTGGTGATCTTGCAAACAAAGAAAGTAACCGAATTATCGAAATGCAAAAAATTCTAAATCAAATTGGAATTAAAAGTAACTTTTCTAAAAATGCTTTAAATATTTTTGGAAAAGGAATGATTGACGCGAGAGACAAAAAAATCTTTGTTCCCAATCTAGGAGATCATCGAATTTGCATGTCATCGTTTGTGCTTGCAATATTGACTGGTGCAAACTTGAAAATTAAAAATTTTGAAACTGTTTATACATCTTCACCTTCTTTTTTAAAAATCGTTAAATCACTTGGGGTAAAATTTGAAATTAAAAAAACATCATAAACTAATCATTGCTGCAGATGGGTCAGCTGCAAGTGGTAAAACAACAGGGGCTAAACTAATTGCTAAAAAGTATGGAATGAAATTTCTATCCTCAGGACTTTTATATAGATATGCAAGTTTTTTACTTTTAAAATACAAGCCAAAAAATAATATTATTTTTTTAAAAAGGCGCTTTAACAACTTAAGTTTATCGAAGTTAATTAATAAAGAACTTCATGCGCCTGAGATTTCAGTACACACATCTATTATTGCTAAACAACAAAAAATTAGAAATATTCTGAAGATTTTTCAGAAAAAATTTGCAAAAAAATATAATAAAGTTGTTATTGAAGGGCGTGATATTCAAACAAAAATATTACCTAATGCCGATGTTAAATTCTTTTTTAAGTGCAGTCTTGATGTTGCGGCAAAAAGAAGATTTAAAGAGTTAAAAAAGAGAAATAAAAATACCAAATTAATAGATGTTAAAAAAGCCATGCGTATGAGGGATAATTTAGACAAAAAACGTAAAATTTCCCCTTTGATTCAGGCAAAAAATGCTGTAATTGTGCAATCCGATAAGCTTAATATTAAAGGCATGGCAGATAAAATGTCTAAAGTTATCGAAAAAAGAATTAAAGAAAAATATGGGAACTGATCTAGATCAAGAAAATAATACGTCCTCTCACAAAGAGTTTCAAAATCTTTTAAATAAAGACTTTGAAGATAGAAAACTTAAAGAAAATTCAATAATAAAAGCCACCGTAACTGAAATCACTAAGAATTTTGTTGTAGTGGATTGTAAAGCTAAAATGGAGGGCATGATACCTTTAGAAGAATTTAAAAAGGATGAAGAATTTAAAGACTTAAAGGTAGGATCTCAAATAGACGTTTTCTTGGAAAGAATTGAAAGTTTTAAAGGGGAATTAATAATTTCAAGAGATAAGGCAAAAAAAATGAAAGCTTGGAAAAAGCTAGAAAAAGTTTTTGAAAATCAAGAAGAAATGACCGGTTATATCACGGGGAAAGTAAAAGGTGGTTTTATTGCAACAGTAGAGGGTCTGCCATGCTTTATGCCTTCATCACAGATTGATGTGAAGCCTCTTAAAAGAATTGATCATTTGATGAATACTCCTGTTAAAGTCATCGCAACTAGAATTGATAAAAATCGTGGAAACGTGTGTGTGTCTAGAAGAGCCGTTTTAGAAAAAAGTAAAAATGCAGAAATATCTGAGGCATTAAAAAATATCAAAGAAGGTGATATTGTTGAAGATGCTATTGTTAAAGCGACTACGGATTGGGGGATTTTTTTAGAGATTAATGGAATAGATGCTTTGTTACACGTAAGCGATCTTAGCCATGGAAGAGTAAAAAAACCTTCAGATTTAGTAACTATAGGGCAGAAGTTAAAAGTAAAAATTACTAAAATAGATGAAAAAACTAATAGAGTTTCAGCATCTATCAAAGCTTTAACAGAGAATCCTTTCGAAAATATTGAAAAAAAATATAAGATTGGAGAGATTTATGAAGGTGTTGTTACTAAAATAATGGATTATGGATGCTTTGTTAAAATTGAGGATGGCGTTGAAGGACTAATTCACAGTTCTGAATTAGACTGGAAAAATAAAAATATTAAACCAAGTAAGGTATTATCTATTTCACAAAATATAAAATTTAAAATTGTAAATATTGATAAAACTACAAAAAGAATATCACTTTCTTACAAAGCTACTTTGGAAAACCCATGGGACAAAATTAAAGATTTAGTGGATAAAGAAACAGAAATTAAAATTAATAATATAACAGATAAAGCAATTTTTGGTGAGCTGATAGACACACAATTATCTGGTATGCTGCACTATAAAGAATTATCATATCAAGAAAATGCTGAAGATCTAAAAAAATTTAAAAAAGGTGATAAGTTAAAAGTTAAAATTCTAGAAATTAAAGATGATAAAATTAGATTTTCAAAAAGAGCTTTAGAAAAAGATCCTCTTACTTGGTTTCAAGATAACAATAAGAAAGTTGGCGATATCATCACAACCAGAATACACGAAGTTTTAAAAACTGGGGTAAAAGTAGCTATCGATAATGAAAAAAAACTTATAGTTACCATTAGAAAAGCAGATCTTGCGAAAGATATCGCTGATGCTAGACCTGAGGTCTTTTCGCAGAATAATGTTTTAGACGCTAAAATCACAGAAATAGATTTAAAAGCCAGAAAAGTTAAATTAAGCGTAAAAGCAGCTCAAATCGATGAAGAAAAATCATTGATTGCTAAATTTGGTGAGGGAGCTACAAAATCTGGTGCTACCCTTAAAGGTATTTTCGAAAAAGCTATTGGTAAAAAAAAAAGTAAAAAAGAAAAGTAATTGTCTAGACAAAGGCTCATAAAACAGCTTAAAGATAAAAATCCTAAACTAAATCAGTCTCAATTAGAAAGTGTCATTGATGTTTTCTCTAAAAGTATTTCAAATAATTTGAAGAATGGAAATATAGTCGAAATTCGTGGGCTAGGGCGTTGGTACTGTAAAAAATTAAAAGAAAATTTCAATGCACGTAACCCCGCAACTAATCAATTAATATATAAACCAGAACGTGTTAAAGTGAGATTTAAAGTATCAAAAAAATTAAATAAGATAATTAACGAATGAAGAAACCAGTAATATTTATAGCTTGTGACACAAATAGAATTAGTGAGACCAAAAAAATAATTGATAAAACTAAAACTAATAAATTAGATATTGGCTATAAGTTTGGCTTAGAATTTTTTTATGCTAAAGGTGGCCGTAAATTTCTCTCTAAATTAAGAGGAAAGAAAATATTTTTAGATCTTAAACTAAACGATATTCCGGCAACATGCTCAGCAGCTATAAACTCTTTGAAAGATCTTAAGAATATTAATTATCTAACGCTACATGCAAATGCAGGGGAGGAAACTATAAAAGCAGTTGTTAAATCAGCACGAAAAATTAATTCAAAGATTCATATATTATTAGTTACTGTTCTAACGAGTATTTCAAATTCATCTATAAAAAAAATTGGTCACACCAAACCCATACAAGAATTAGTCAAAAAACAAGCACAACTGGCTAAAGCCTGTGGTTGCCATGGTATTGTTTGTGCTGGATCTGATTTAAAATTTGTAAAAAAAATATTCAAAGGTGAAATTATTACTCCAGGCATACGTCTAAAAGGTGATAGTGCTGGAGATCAAAAAAGAATTATGAGTCCCAAGGAAGCTTTTAAAAATGGAAGCACTGCTCTAGTCATGGGACGCTCTATTATTAAAGGTAATATCAAGAATAATATTTTAAAATTAATTAGAGAATTAAAGTAATGAAAATAAAAATTTGTGGTTTAAACATAACCAGAGATGTGCAGTTATGTATTGATCTTAAAGTAGATTTTTTAGGATTTATTTTTTATGAAAAATCTCCTCGTAATGTAAATTTACCAGATATTAAAATTCTCTCAAAGTATAAGAGAAATAGATCTTCATTTGTTGCTGTAACTGTAAATCCAACTGATGAATTTATTAAAAAAAATTTACTAGGTAATTTTGATTATATTCAGCTTCATGGTTCAGAAACAAAAGAAAGAATAACAGAGATTAAAAATTTTGGTTTTAAAATAATTAAAGCTATAAAAGTAAAAGAAAAAAAAGACATTGATAAGCACCAAGAATTTAATAATGCTGATATAATATTATTTGATACACCAGGTATGGAAAAATCTATAGAATTTCCAAAAGAACTTGTAAGTAAACTTCCAAGCGGTGAAAAATATTGCTTGGCAGGTTCCGTCTCTGAAAATAATGTGAAAAATATAAGTAAATTAGGTGTTAATTTTTTTGATTTATCATCTAGTTTAGAAAGTCAATTAGGTTACAAAGATCATAGTAAAATCAAAAATTTTTTAAATAAGATTAATGAGCTTAAAAATTAAAAAGAATATATCTCTTATTGACCAACATGATAAAAACTTTATGTATGGGGGGAAGTTTGGTGGAAATTTTATACCTGAGACTCTTAAAAAACCTGTAGATGACTTAACAAAATTATTTGGTAAATTAAGGAAAAATAAAAAGTTTCTAAAAGAAAGAGATCAATATTTTAAAGAATATATTGGTGCTCCCACCCCTCTGATAAAACTAGAAAATTTAACTGAACGACTCGGTGGAGCTCAAATCTATGCAAAAGTAGTTTCGGAAGCTAATGGAGGTGCACACAAAATTTATGGAGCTACAGTGCATTGTCTAATAGCAAAAAAAGCTGGTAAAAAATACATAGTTGGAGATACAGGCGCAGGATACGCGGGTAAAATGCTGTCAATGGCAGCTAAAAAATTTGGTTTAAAATGTAAAATTTTTATGGGAGCTAAAGATATTAAAAGGCAAAGACCCAACGTTGAAGCTATGAGAAAAAATGGAGCTCAAATAGTTCCTGTTACAACTGGAAGTCAAACACTTGTAGACGCAGTTAGCGAATGCATGCGATACTGGGTTTCGAATTGTGATACGACACACATGTGTGTTGGTTCAACTGTTGGTCCTAATATATTTATAAAGATTTGTGCTTGGAGCACTGCTCAAATTTCAAGGGAACTAATTGAGCAAGTAAGGGAGGAATTTGGACAAATTCCGAAAAAACTTAAATTAATCAACTGTGTTGGCGGAGGAAGTTCGGCAGCAGGTTTTTGGAATGAATTTATTGACACGCATGCTGAATTAATTGGTGTAGAAGCTGGAGGACCAAAAAATAGCAAGCTCCATGCGGCACCATTAACTAACGGTTCCAAAATTGGAATTCTTCATGGTGCTGCTCAATATGTTATTCAGGATAAAGAAGGTCAGATAGGTTCTACTGAGTCAATATCTGCAGGACTTGATTACCCAGGAATTTCCCCATTGCATTGTTTTCTTAAAGATGCCAAAAGAGCAAAATACACATCCGCCAGTGACGAAGATGCTCTCAAAGCTTATCAGTTAGTTTCAAAGCTTGAGAATATTTCACCATCACTTGAACCTTCTCACGCTTTTGCAGAAGCGATTAAAATAGCTCCGAAATTAAAATCATCAGAGGTGATAATTGTAAACTCTTGTGGAGATAGCATAAAAGATAAAGATATTATTAAAAATAGATTAGGTTCATACGTTAGATGAAGTCAAAAATTGCTTTAGCATTTGATAAGTGCAAACAAGAAAAAAGAGCTGCTTTAATAACTTACACAGTAGCTGGTGATAATACTAAAAATAATTCTCTTAAAATATTAAACAAAATCTCTAGACATGCTGATATCCTTGAACTTGGATTCCCACACAACACTCCTATAGCTGATGGAGGGCAGATTCAGGGCAGTTCACACCGAGCTCTTAAAAACGGGATAAAACTTAAAGATGTTTTTCAAATTGTTAAAAAATTTAAAAGAAATAATTCAAAAAAACCCTTAATTCTTATGGGTTATTTTAATCTTATATATCAAAGTGGTGAAAATAATTTTTTAATGAGTTGTAAAAATTCGGGAGTTGATGGTTTGATTATTGTTGATCTTCCTTATCCAGAAAACAAATCTTTTGCTAAAAAATGCAAAAAAAAATCTATAAATTTTATACAACTTCTCTCTCCTACGACGTCTAAAGATAGAATGAGAAAGATCATCAAAGACTCACATGATATGATTTATTACATATCAATGCTATCAACTACAGGAGCAAAACTAAAAGTTTCACCAAAAAAAATTCTAAAGAACTATAATAAGATTAAAAGAATAAATCCTAAAAAAAATCTCGTAATAGGCTTTGGAATTACGGATAAAACGATAGCTTCCTTAAAATCAGCAAATGGATTAGTAGTGGGCAGTATGTTGTGCAAAACAATAACAAATTCGCTCAAAATGAGACAAAATCCTGTCACAAAATTAGGTAAAGTTGTGTACAATCTTAAAAAAAAAATTATATGAATTGGATTACAAAATTTATTAAGCCTAAAATAAAATCTCTTTTTAATAAAAAATCATCAAAGACTGAAGAAAATCTTTGGACAACATGTAATTGTAAAAATTTAATTTATAAAGATGATTTAGAGTCAAATCAAAAAGTCTGTCCAAAATGTGGGTCTCATCACAAATTAACATGTAAAGAAAGATTTCAAACTCTTTTTGATAATAAAGAATTTGAAATAATTGAAACGCCTTTACCTAAGGATGACCCATTAAATTTTGAAGATAAAAAAAAATACGCTGATCGACTGAAAACAGCTCGTAAGATAACTGGTCAAGACGATGCAGTTTTAATTGCAAAAGGAAAAGTTCAAGATATTGATGTGGTTGTAGGTTCACAAGATTTTAGATTCATTGGCGGTTCATTTGGTGCGGCTTCTGGAGAAGCTTTTATTGCTGGAGCGCAACAATCCATAGAAAATAAAATGCCTTATATTTTTTTTAGCTGTTCTGGTGGTCAAAGAATGATGGAGTCTTCAATTGCATTAATGCAAATGTCTAGAACTGTCTTAGCCGTGAATGAACTTAAAAAAAATAATGTTCCTTTCATAGTAGTTTTAACCAACCCAACTACAGGAGGTGTTACAGCTTCGTGGGCTATGTTAGGTGATATATTAATTGCAGAACCTAAGGCTACTATAGGGTTTGCTGGAAGGCGTGTAATTCAAGATACAGTTAGAGAAACTTTGCCAGATGAATTTCAAACAGCAGAATATGTAAGAGATCATGGTGGAATTGATTTAGTTATTGAAAGACAATACTTAAGCTCAACTATTGGAACGTTGCTAAATGTTCTATTGAAAAAAGCAGAAGCTCAAGCTAAACAAGACTCGAATGTCACAATCGATAAGTCTTTACAAACAGCTAGCTAATCATAAGCTTTTCAACAAATCAGTAAAATTTAATTTAACAAGAATTAAATTGATTCTTAAAAAATTAGGCCATCCTGAAAAAAAAATGAACAATGTAATAAATTTTCTTGGATCTAGCGGAAAATTTAGCACATTATATTCATTAAAATGTTTCATTGAGGCTAATAATAAAACTGCTACAGCTTATATTTCTCCATCTCTTAAAGATATAAAAGAGCGCTTTTGGATGGGCGACAAGTGTTTAACACATGATGAAATTAAACAATCAATTAAACTAATTGAGAAATTTAATATACCTTTGACTATTTTTGAAGTTCTTACTGTAATTTATATAGTCCATGCATCAAAACAAAATGTTGATTACCATCTTGTTGAAGCTGGGGCGCTTTTTGCAAAGGATTCTACCAATGTTTTTAAATTTCCTTTAGCTCAAGTAGTTGTTAATATAAATAAGCAACACTTAAATTTTCTTAAAAAGAAAACACTTAATGAAGTTGTTTATCAAAAAGTAGGTTTTTTAAGTAATTTTAGCCAAATTTATGTAGGTAAACAAAAAACTCATGTTTTAAATAAAATCAAAAAAAATCTTAAACACAACAAAAGCAAAATTATTTATCCAAATACTTGGAGTTTAGTTAAAGTAAATCAACAACATTATTATCAAGATAAAAAATTCAAAATTAAAATTAATACTAAAAATATTCATTCTAAAGGATTATTAGAAAATCTATGTCACGCAATAAAAATATCTTTAGATTTAAAAATTGATAAGAAGATAATAGAAAAAACTATACCTAAAATATCATTTGAAGGACGTTTTCAGTACTTGAGTAAAGGAAAAATTAAAAATAAAATTCATAGGAACGAAAAAATTATGTTAGATGGAGCTCATGCCGAAACAGACGCAAAGAATCTTGCTAATTACTTAAGAACTATAAAAATTCCTAAGTATGGAATTTGGGCCATGATGAAAAATAAGGAACCTAATTTGTTTATAAAACAATTTAAAAATATATTTAGAAAAATAATAACTGTTCCAATTGAAAATGAAAAAGGCTCAATGTCTACAAAAGACCTTCTTCAAGTGGCAACAAAAAATAAATTTAATTCTGAAAAGGCTTTAAACTTTAACGAAGCTTTAAAAAAAATTTCTTCTAGAGAAAAAAAAATAATCGTTTGCTTTGGCTCACTTTATAATGTTGGTAATATTTTAAATAAAAACTAGATATGGGGTTTAATAAATTCTAACATATCTTTTTCACTAGTAGCACCGACTTTTGTTCCAACAAGTTTTCCCCCTTTAAATAATAAAACTGTTGGTACACCTCTTACCGAAAATTTTGTTGGTTCATTGGGTTCACTTTCAATATCATGATAATAACAATCAATTTTATCAGACATCTCGTTTGAGATTTTTTCTACAATTGGTTTTAATTGTTGGCATGGGCCACACCAACTTGCTGAAAATTGAATCAAATTCAATTTACTTCCATTAATTTGCTCTTGAAATTTTTCGTCTGTAGAATCTTTAAATGCCATACACCTTAATTAAGTATAATTTTGATAATGTCAACTTCGGTCTTAGTGATAAATTGCTAATTGTTTATAACACTTGGGTTTAGTTTTTGATTTACCCACCTCAATTCTCTTACCTGTATCTTTGACACAATAAATATAATAGTAAAATTCGTTATTTTCATAATCTTTAATCTCTTCAATTCTAATCTCAGTGATATTATTCATTTATTTAAAAAGTTTAAGATGGTCGTTATCCTTCTCGTTCCATCTAAGGTGATCGACATATAAAACTTCTTTTTCTAAAACTTCAATTTCTTTTTGGGTTTCTTTAAGTTCATATTTTAATTTTAAGTACTCACTGTATTTTAATAATTTTGTAGGCAGATAAATTAGAAATAAAAAAATACTTATAATAGGATTGTTCCAAATCATGTGCCTATTTACTTCTGACCTAAGTGTTTTCCATCTTAATTTTATTAAATAATAAGTAATCCATTCTTTACGATTTTTTATGCTTACTTGAAGAGCAGAATGATAACGATTTAAATCTTTCTTAGGCAGCTTCATATTTCTTTTGAATATTCTCCACAAATTGGTTGATCTCATCTAGAAACTTTAATTTCTCAGCATTCCCCTCTTTTTCAAACTCGTTTCTAAAATGATCACATTCTGTATAAAAGTCAGAGCAAGTCGTCCATTTTTCCTTGTTAGTGCTCAAAATTCTTTTTGCGATGCCCCTTCTAATTTCTTTCATAACACTTTCGGGTAATACTTGAGGTGCTTCTTGGTAAATAATCTTCTTACCAAAATCTACTAAACGCTCGTCTTCAAACTTATCTAAAAGTTTAAATTTATCTTCCCAAGAAGATTGATGCCATTTTTCCATTTTAGGGTTTTCTTTATTATCTACAAATTTAACATAAATACTCTCCTCTGGCGTAATATCTGACTGGTCGCCTGTATCTCTTTTTTCTTGGGCAATCTCAGCTAAAGCTAAAGTTATTCGGCCACAAAAATTTTTATTTGCTTTAATTGCATTTGCTCTTTTAGTCAGAACATCTTTACTAATAGCTACGTAAGGATCTACTTTGCACGAATAATCAGGGTGAAGCAGTACTGGTGCTTTATTTGAACGAATGGTTCTAATAAATTTTGGAGTTTTTTTCATTTCAGATTTTAGTTCATTG
>MDTG01414327.1_pt1 | contig 10731 bp, 9 predicted proteins | sample 811421 | NCBI WGS metagenome assembly MDTG01 (sample SAMN05326645, study PRJNA326480) | marine metagenome | isolation source: seawater | place: Pacific Ocean: South East | collected 2011
AATAGCGACCGCCGTTCGGGGCGACGAACTTGCCACCGATGAAATTGTCATACCGTTCACGGAACGGGGCCTTCATTTCGGACGTGTCGAGAATCTGTGTGTCGGCCATATCATTTCCTCCAGATCATTGGCGCTCTTCGTCGGGTGCGAAGACTGGGAGGAATGTTCTGCCTGCTGCGGGCCTCTGTCAGCCCGCGTCAATCCGGTGAAATGCGCGATGTGTCTCAGGAATGAGACACATTTGGTGGAAATCAGCCGCGCGAAAGGCCCAGCTGGTCCATCCGGCGGTAAAGCGTCGCCCGGCTGATGCCGAGGGCGCGGGCGGCCGCTGCCATGTTGCCATTGGCGCGGGCGATGGCCCGGCGCAGTTCGCGGCGTTCGGCACTCTCAAGGCCGACACCGCGGGATTCGGAATCCCCGAACAGGTCTCCGGCCGGCCGCGGATCGATCCGGTTATTGTGGCCGAGGCCATAGATCGCGCGAGCCGCACGGGTGGCGCCGACGACGAGATCATCCCCGTCCACGGCGAGAAGCACGGCCCCTTTCTGCCCGTCGCCGGAGCCGCGCAAGATGCGCTGGCTGGAAAAGGCACTCTGGAAATGATCAGCTTCGATCTGGCGGGCCGCATCAGTCACGGTCTGCGCGATCAGGGTCGCGAAGGGCTGGGTCAGGTCATCCCGGCAGGAAGATACATCCAGCACAGCGGCGATGGCGCCATGCTCATCGAACACCGGCGCACCCATGCAGCTCATCACCGTATTGCGGTCATGGAAATGCTGGTCGCGATAGATCGTGACGGCGCGCTGTTCGGCGATGCACGTGCCGATGCCATTCGTGCCCTGCACCGCTTCGGACCAGACGCCGCCTTCACAGAGGCCGGCTGCGCGGAACAGTGCGCCATCGCTGTCGGCCATGCGGTGATCGATCACCACGCCTTCGGTATCGGAAAGGAACACGCTGCACCCGGCAAGGCCGAGGCTCGCATAGAGACGGTCCATCACGGGCGCGGAGGTGGCGAGGATGCGGCCGAGGCCGTCGCGGCGCTGGTGGAGTTCGGTCTGCTCCAGCCGCGCGTCGGAATTGCCGGGCGCATCGGGTTCGAGCCCGTAGGTTTTTAACGAGCGTGCCCAGGAGGCAGCAAGGCTCGACTGCGCCGCCGCGCTACGCGACAGGGCCACAGAGCGCACCTTTTCAGCGTGCCCGACCGGCGGATCATCCCTTTTCATGCCGCGAAGAATATCACGGAGCCCCGGCAAACGCACCTTACCGAAAGGTTGTATGCCGGTCCTGCAGCAATCGTTACGGCTGGCTCTTCGGCAGGTGCCAGCCGAAGATCAGCGCGGCCCCGCGCAGAACGAACGCCACCAGCATGCCGGAGGCGAACGCCCAGCTTTCCGGAACACCCGAAAAATGCAGCACCGCATAAAGCCCCGCGCCAACCAGTGCGGCGGTCGCGTAGATATCCTCTTTCAGCAACAGCGGATCGCGGTTGGCGACGACATCGCGCAGCACACCGCCGCCCGTTCCGGTCAAAACGCCCATGATGACCACGAACAGCGGGTCGTGCCCAAGGCTGGCGGTCTTGGCCGCGCCGGCGATGGCGAATATGGCGAGGCCGACGGCGTCCGCCCAGCGGATCGGTTTGAGCGCATCGACCAGACTGTGCAGGAAGAACGCGATTACCCCGCCCGCGATCGCGCACCAGATGGTCAGCGGGTCGCTCAGCCAAAAGACCGGCTGGTTCAGGATAATGTCGCGGATCGTGCCGCCGCCGACCGCCGTGATGATCGCCAGCACGACGGCGCCGAAAATATCCATCTTGTTGCGCACGGCGACGATGCCGCCGGACAGGGCGAACACGAACGCGCCAATCGGGTTCACGAAAGTGAGGATGAGATCGAGGTCGATTATCATGCCGCCGTTCCTAATCCGATTTCGGGTCAGCTTCCAATCCCGCCGGACACCCCTGCGAATTGCACAGGGATTCACAGGATTTTCCACAGATTGCCCCACAGCTCTATCCACAGCACGAATCAGTCTTTAGTTTCGCATCCGGAACGATTCGAAGCCGGAACGAAGCGGCGCGGTTAGGGAATCGCTAACCGGAGCGACGCACTGATTCGGGCTTCTGTCTTTCACGCGTTGCGTATTCGGGGCTGTACTATGGAACTGCAAAAGAACGTCATCATGCAGGGCGACTGCATCGATATCCTTTCCCGTCTGCCAGACCGGTCGGTGGATCTCGTCTTTGCGGACCCGCCCTACAACCTGCAGCTTGGCGGCGGGCTGACCCGTCCGGACCAGTCCACCGTGGATGGCGTGGACGATGACTGGGACAAGTTCGACAGCTTCGACGCCTATGACCTGTTCTGCCACCAGTGGCTGGAAGAATGCCGCCGCGTGCTGAAGGATGATGGCGCGATCTGGGTGATCGGCTCCTATCACAACATCTTCCGCGTCGGCGCGATCCTGCAGGATCAGGGCTTCTGGATCCAGAATGACGTGATCTGGCTAAAGTCGAACCCGATGCCGAATTTCAAGGGCACCCGTTTCCAGAATGCGCACGAGACGCTGATCTGGGCTGGCAAGTCCGAACAGTCCAAATGCACGTTCAACTATGACGCCCTGAAAGTCTTCAACGAAGACAAGCAGATGCGGTCTGACTGGATGATCCCGCTCTGCACAGGTGGCGAGCGCCTGAAGGACGAACAAGGCAAGAAGGCCCACCCGACACAGAAGCCGGAAGGCCTGCTGCACCGTGTGTTGCTGGCAACGACCAATCCCGGTGACATCGTGCTGGACCCGTTCTCCGGCACCGGCACGACCGCGGCGGCCGCCAAACGCCTCGGCCGCAACTATATCGGCATCGAGCGCGACGAGACCTATGCGCGCCTCTCCCGTGCCCGCCTGAAGGCCATCGAACCGATCAATGGCGAAGACCTCGAAACCGAAAAGAGCAAGAAGTCGCTGCCGCGCGTGCCGTTCGGCGCCCTGCTGGAAAGCGGCTGGCTGAAACCGGGCGACCGCCTGTTCAGCCCGCAGCGCCGCTACCAGGCCCGCATCCGGGTCGACGGGTCGCTGACCACAGGCAACCATTCCGGCTCGATTCATCGCCTTGGCGCTCACGTCCAGCAGGCCCCAGCATGTAATGGCTGGACCTATTGGCACTATGAGACCGAAAAGCGCGACCTTGCGCCGATCGACCTGCTGCGCCGCCGGTACCGGGAAGAAATGGGCCTGAACTAGGCGCCGCAAGACCGCCTGCAAACGGCGTCAGCCCACCATCATCCAGATCGCGACACCTGCCAGGACAAGGCCGAGCAGCCTGTTCAGCAGGTGCGCGTGACGTTCCTCACTGAACTGCGCCGCAATCCTGTCTCCGATCAGCGTCCACACCGTGAAGGCGACGAGATTGTTGAGCGTGAACACGGTCGTGATCCACAGCACGGGTCCAGTGTGTGGACCGCCTGACCCGTTCAGGAACTGGCTGAACATCAAGGCAATGATGACATAGGCTTTCGGGTTGAGAACGAGCAGAACCACCCCGTCCATGAACCCCGCCGGCCGCGCGTCTTCGGCGGTGTCGACCGCGCCAGCCCGGAACAGCTTCCAGGCGAGATAGAGCACATAGGCAGACCCGGCCCATTTGATCGCCATGAACAGGCCCGGCAGACGTTCCAGCGTTGCCATGAACCCGAATCCGATGGCCGCCGTCACGATCCATGTCGCGAGGTGATAGCCGATACTGGCCGGGATGGTGGCCCGCAGGCCAAAACGCGCCCCGTTCGCCGCGAAGAACATGTTGCCCGGGCCGGGGCTGTAGGCGAGCGGAAACAGGAAGACGAGCAATGCAAGGATTGATGCGGTCATGAAGGAACCTCCGGGAATGTTCCCGGGTTTTCCCGATCCGCGCCGCCACCCGCGACCCGATTCTTGCGGTCAGCCTGAAGTCGCCAGCCGGAACGCCTTGGCGAACACGCTCGGCAGGCCCTCCACCTTATCCAATGGCACCCAGATGCCGTCCGCCTTCGGGCGGCGCGGCAGGTCTACCCGCTGTACGGTGAGGCGCAGGTCGAAATGCGTGAAGACGTGGCGGACGTCTCCGATCTCTTCCCAGCTTGCCTTGAAGGGCGGAGCTGGATCTGACCGTTCGCCCTCCACCCAGTCGCTGGTCGGCAGGCCCAGCATGCCGCCGAGCAGGCCTTTGTCCGGCCGCCGCTGCAGCAGGACTTCACCTTTATGAACCGCCACATAGGCCGCACCGCGCCGGATGGGCTTGGCCTTCTTCGGCGGCTTGATGGGGTAACGCTCCGGTTCGCCTTCGGCTTTGGCGAGGCAATAGTTCGAAACCGGGCAGATCAGGCAGTTCGGTTTTGTCGGCGTGCACACGGTCGCGCCGAGGTCCATCAGCGCTTCGGCAAAGTCCCCCGGACGGTCTTCCGGAACGAGCCGTTCCACTTCCTTATGGAGGCGCTTTTTCTCCTGCGCCCAGTCACCCTTGAGGGCCAGGAGGCGGGCGAAGACACGGTCCACATTCCCGTCCACCGCCGCGGCCGGCTGATTGAACGCAATCGCGGCAATGGCCCCCGCTGTATAAGGGCCGATGCCCGGCAGCTTTTTCAGCTCGGCCGCCGTCTCAGGCCAGCTGCCCCGCGCGGCGATCTCCCGCGCGCATTTCAGCAGGTTCCGGGCCCGGGCGTAGTAGCCGAGGCCGGCCCATGCCGTCATGACCTCCTCATCCTTCGCCGCCGCCAGCGCTTCAACCGTCGGCCAGCGCTGGGTGAAGGTCATGAAATAAGGCGTGCCGTGGGGAATGGTCGTCTGCTGCAGCATGATCTCCGCCAGCCAGACGCGGTAAGGATCGCGCCGCTCGCCCAGCGCCGTGCGCCAGGGGAGGTCCCGCCCATGCCGGTCGAACCAGGCCAGCAAGTCTGCAGGCAGTTTGTTCAAATCCCCGTGTTTCCTCACAGCCTGCCTTTTCGTTGTCTTCATTCCCGTGCAATCTCAGATCAATGGTCACGAGATCAAGCATCGATCCCATCGAGGAGGCCCGCGCGCGGGTCCGCCTGCGCTACATGCGCGGCCGGGCGGCCAGTCCCGGCATGGCCAAGATTGGTGTGGCGGCGGAACGCCTGACCCGCAAGTCCGGCGCCAAGAAGCTGCCGCCGATCCAGGTGCTGAAGGCCCGCTGGCGGGAGATCGCCGGGGAACAGCTCTATAAATTCTGTCGGCCCGAACGGCTCAGCGGCGGCAAGGACGGCCGGGTGCTGACCCTGCGCGTCCTGCCTCAGGCGGCGCCGATGGTTCAGCACCAGTCCGAAACCATCCGCCAGCGCGTCTCGGTCGCTGCAGGCGGGGATGTGGTCTCCATCAAGCTGGTTCAGGGACCGCTGACCACAAGCGAAGGCCCGCAAAAGCCGCGCCGCGTGATCCGGCCGCTCACGCCGAAAGAGCGCGCAGAGCTTGAGGCAAGCACCGCAGGCATTCAGGACAAGCGGCTGCGAGAGGCAATTGTTGCGCTCGGCGCGGCCATGCTAACCGCAGAAGACGACGATAAAGCACCGGGGAAATCATGACTGGACTGATCCGACGCATCGCCATCGCCACGCTCGCCTGCGCCGCCATGGCCGCCCCCGCCTTCGCAGAGGACAGCTGGAGCGAGTGGGCGCCGGAAAATGAACTCGGCTGGGTCGAAGGCTCTGCCGACGCGCCAGTCACCGTAATCGAATACTTCTCGCCCACCTGCAGCCACTGCAAGGAATTCGCTGAGGAAGTCTTCCCGGTGATTGAGGAGACCTACGTCTCAACCGGCAAGGTGCGGTTCGTGATGCGCGAATGGGTTCGCAATTCGGTCGACATGACGATCCTGACCCAGGCCCGCTGCCTGCCGGATGAAGACGGGCTCGCCTACCTGAAAGACATCTTTGCGCGCCAGGACGAGATCTTCGTCGCCGCCCAGATCGGCACGCTGCCCGGCACGCTGATCAGCGCGAGCACGCCCTACGGCGTTGCGGACCGGGAGGCTTTCGATGCCTGCTACAAGAATATGGATACGCGCTTCGACATGATCGAAGTCGAAAAGTCGGCCGAGCACTATGACATCCACGCCTCGCCGACCTTTATCGTCGACGGCGTCAGCCATGCGGCCACTCTCACGATGATGACGCCGGAAGGCTTCTCCGCCTTCCTCGATGAGGAACTGGCCAAAGCCACCCCGCCAACCAACTGAATGCGCGCCAAAAGTTAACAGCAGCCCCCGCTTCCGTTAACCAGTTGGCAACCCAATCGACTCAATTCTTAACGCGAAAGCTATGACCATGACCCTTCTCTCGAGACGCTCCGCCCTGGCCGCCGTTTCGGCGCTGATGCTTGCCGCCTGTGGTGGCAGCGATAATGGCACGACGACCGGCGTTGCCGCCATCACAAAGGGCGATCATGTGAAGGGATCGGAGAACGCACCGGTCACGATCATCGAATATGCCTCGCCGACCTGCCCGGCCTGCCGCTACTTCCATGACGACATCCTTCCGGAATTGACCGAGAAATATATCGTCACCGGCAAGGTGAAATTCGTCTTCCGCGAATACCCGATCCACGAACCGGACGTGCCCGCCTATGTGCTGGCAATGTGTGCCGGGGAAGGCAAGTTCTTCGACGTTCTGGACGATCTGTTCGCCAATCAGGTCGGCGTTGTCACGGCTGCCCAGAATGGCACGCTCAAAGGCGCACTCCAGACGATCGGCAAGCGCCATGGCATCGAGACCACGGCCCAGTTCGACGCCTGTATGGAAAACCGTGACTATCGCACGGCGCTCGCTGACAAATACCAGGTCGCCGTTGAAAAGTGGGGCGTCGACTCGACCCCGACCTTCATCGTGAACGGCGAGAAGCATTTGTTCCAGGGCGAGACCAGCTCGGCAGACGCGTTCTCCAAATATATCAACAGCCTGCTCGGCGAAGACGCTCCGGCCGCAACCGAAGCTGCCGCTCCGGCGGATGACGTTGCCCCGCAGCCGACCACCGCGGGTGACGATGCCGGTGTGCCGGAAACAAACGACCAACCATAAGACAAGGGAGCCGGAATGCAGATCACTGAACTTCGCATTGCCGGCTTCAAGTCGTTCGTCGACCCGCAGGATTTACCCGTCGAACCCGGCCTGACCGGGATCGTCGGGCCGAATGGCTGCGGCAAATCCAATCTCCTTGAAGCGCTGCGCTGGGCCATGGGCGCCAGTTCCGCCCGCGCCATGCGCGGCGGGGAGATGGACGACCTGATCTTCTCCGGCTCTGCCGGGCGTCCGGCGAGGGAGACCGCAGAGGTCTCGCTGATCCTCGACAATTCGAAGCGCACCGCACCGCCGGAGTTCAATGGCTCCGACACGCTGGAGATCGTGCGCCGCATCCGCCGCGGGGCGGGCACATCCTACAAGCTGAATGGTCGTACCGTTCGCGGGAAGGACATCACGCTCCTGTTCGCAGATGCCTCGACGGGCGCGAACTCTCCGGCACTGGTGCGTCAGGGGCAGATCTCTGAACTGATCGGATCGAAGCCTCAGAACCGCCGCCGCATCCTTGAAGAAGCCGCCGGCATTGCGGGTCTCAACACCCGCCGCCACGAAGCAGAGCTGAAGCTCAATGCGGCAGAGGCAAATCTCGAACGCCTGTCCGAAGTTTCCGCCGAAGTGGAGCGCCAGCTGGCCAGCCTGAAACGGCAAGCCGCCAAGGCCCGCCGTTACAAGAAACTCTCCGAAGAGATCTTCGCGCTCGATGCCCTGGTTGCCCATCTGCGCTGGCACGAGGCAAAGCTCGCCTGCGAGACGGCGCGCGCGAAACTGGAAGAGACCAAACGCCAGGTCGAAGATGCCTCCCGTCAGGACGCGACCTGCGAAGCGGCCCGTATCGAAGCCGCCGAAGGCCTTGCCCCGCTGCGCGAAGCCGAAAGCATCGTCGCAGCAAAACTTGGTCAGGCGCGCATCGCGCTGGCGAAACTGGAAACCGAATGCAAGTCCGCCTCAGACGCGCATGCCCGTCTGGAAGCGGAAGCCACGCGCCTGATGGAAGACATCGAACGCGAACAGACGGCAAAGACCGAAGCCGAAGACGCGCTGGCGCATGCAAAGTTCGAACTCTCGGCCCTGCCGGTCGAGGATGAGGCCGCAAATGCCGAGACCGAAGCGCAGACCCGCGCCGCGCTGGAAGCAGCCCGCGCCGAACTGGCCAAAGCCGAACAGGCTGCTGACGACGCTCAGGCGCGCCTGTCCGAGGCCCGCGCCCGCCGTCAGGCATCGGAAGATCAGGCGGCCGCCCAGACCCGCCGCAAGGCGCAGCTGACATCGGAAGTCGAACGCCTCCGCGCCGACATGGCCGCGCTGGAAGATGCTGTCACACTTGTCAGCAAACTGAAGGCTGCAAAGGCCGCAGAGGAAGAAGCCGAAGCCGCGCTACAGGCGGCGGAACGCGGTGTGGAAGAGGCTGAGCAGCGTCTGACCGCCGCACGTGATGCAGAAACCGCCGCCCAGCCACCGCGAGACGAAGCCGCCGGCGCCGTCCGCGAACTGGAAGCGGAAATCGGCGGCCTGCGGAAACTGCTGCGCAAGGCCGAAGGCCCGAGTGCCCCGCCAGTTGTCGAGCGTATCCGGACACGCGACGGGTTTGAGAAAGCCGTTGCCGCTGCCCTCGGCGATGACATCGAAGCCCCGACCGACAAGGCTGCCGCGATGTATTGGGGCGGCGCCGATGCGGTTACCCAGATGCTGCCGGACGGCGCGACGCCGCTGTCTCAGTATACGGATGCTCCGGGCGAACTGGCTGCGCGCCTGTCGCAGTGCGGCCTGGTCGATGAGGCGGACGGCCCGCGCCTCGCAACCCTGCTGAAGCCGGGCCAGCGTCTGGTTTCTGCCGAAGGCCATCTCTGGCGCTGGGACGGATTTGCCCGCACGCCGGATGCCCCGGTCAGCGCGGCTGCACGTCTTGAACAACAGGCCCGGCTCGAAGCTGCGCTTGCCGAACTCCGCCCGCTGCAGGAAACGCTCGAAGCGCGCGAAGCGGAGTTCACCTCGGCTCGCGAGGCCCGGATCGCTGCCGAAGAGACGCTGCGCAACTGCCGCTATGAGGTCGCTCCGGCCCAGCGCGCCCTGAACATGGCGCGCAGCACGGTCGCCGAAGTGGCGCAGGCTTCTGAACGCGCCGCCATGAAACGCGACACAGCCGGCGAGGCACTGTCCCGCGCCGAGTCGGAACTCTCCATCGTCAATGAAAACCTCGCCCTGATCGCCCCGTCCGACAGCCGCGAGCAGGAAAGCCAGCTGGAGGCCCGCCTCGCCGAAGCGCGCGCAGCCGTCGCTGAGAACCGCTCTGCCGAGATCGAAGCCCGCGGCCGCCTGACCGACATCACGCGCGGCCGCGAACAGGCCGCCGCCCGGCGTCAGGGGCTGGAGCGGGATGTGCAGACCTGGACCAGCCGCATCACCGCGGCCTCCGAACGGGTCGGCCGTCTGCTGGAACGCCGCTCTGCTGCGGCCGCTGAAGCGCTGGCCGCGAAGACCCGTCCGCAGCAACTTGCGGCCGAGATCGAGACGATGTCCGCTGAAGTCGCCGGCCTGGAGACCGAGCGTCAGAAATCCGCTGACCGCCTTGCCGAAAAGGAAGCCGCGATTCGGGATGCAGAGTTTGCTGCCCGCCGCGCCTCCGCTGCCGCCTCTGAGGCGCGCGAATCCCTCGCCGGCTGGAAAGTGAAACTCGAAACGGCGGAAAGCCGTCTCGAAGAATCCGTCGAGAACGCCCGCAACAATTTCCAGCGTACGCCGGAAGGCCTGCTGGCCATTGCCGAAGCTGGCCTCGATGATGAAGATATCGGCGAGTTCACGCCCCGCGACATCGAACGCCGCGTCGAAGACCTGCGCCGCACCCGCGACCAGCTGGGCGGCGTGAACCCCGAAGCCGAGGAAGAAGCCGCCGAGATGGAAGAGCGCCTTGGCGCGCAGGTCATCGAGCGGGAAGATCTGGCCAAGGCCATCGCCAAGCTGCGCCAGGGTGTCGAAGCCCTGAACGAGGAAGGCCGCGACCGGCTCGTGAAGGCGTTCGAACAGGTCAACGAGCACTTCAAGGCGCTGTTTACGGCCCTGTTCCGCGGCGGCCAGGCCGAACTCCGTCTCGTCGATGCCGATGATCCGCTGCAGGCCGGCCTCGAAATCTTCGCCCAGCCGCCCGGCAAGAAGCTGGGCACGCTGAACCTGATGTCCGGCGGCGAGCAGGCGCTGACCGCGGCGGCGCTGATCTTCGCTGTCTTCCTGTCGCGCCCGGCCCCGATCTGCGTGCTGGACGAGGTCGACGCGCCGCTGGACGACGCAAATGTCGACCGTTTCTGCAACATGTTGAACGAAATGCGCCAGCGCACCGACACCCGCTTCGTGGTCATCACGCACAACCCGGTCACGATGAGCCGGATGGACCGTCTTTTCGGTGTTACGATGCGAGAACAGGGCGTTTCAAAGCTGGTTTCTGTGGACCTGCAGGCCGCCGAAGAGCTTGTTGCGGCGGAGTAGCGCACACATGCGCAACACAAACTTAATAAAATCAGGGATGTAGCGTTCTGCATATCCGGTTGACTTGCACAGCCTGCCTACATAGTTTGCGCCGAAATCCGGGGGGAAGCCCCGTCGGCAAGGATTCGCGGCTGCGGAGCATCTGAAATCATGTCCAGCGAGGGACCGAACGACCTCGGCGAACGCA
>MDTG01036668.1_pt1 | contig 10730 bp, 12 predicted proteins | sample 811421 | NCBI WGS metagenome assembly MDTG01 (sample SAMN05326645, study PRJNA326480) | marine metagenome | isolation source: seawater | place: Pacific Ocean: South East | collected 2011
GTTTTGGTGAGCGGGGAAGGGCGGGGCCCAGCAGGATGGCTCAGGCGAGGGCGGGACGGCTAATTGGGGTCGGCTGGTGGGGAACCCCTGCCAGGGTCGATATTGTTAGTTCTATCCTCCGGTCTTCCAGTTTAGTGCCACTTGGCCCGGCCTGCGCACCCGAATGGTAAGTTTGCCTGTCGCCCATGTGCGTCACCGAGGTTGATCGGGACAAACATTGTTGATTGATGGGTCGCAGTCGAGGAAAGCTTAAGAATGACAATCAGGTCGGTTTTATGGTCGGGTTAGGTTTGAGCACCGGGGAAAGAATAGCACAGAGTAAAAAGACAGCAATATTTGTAAATGGGCCAACGGGAAATTTTGGTAATCTTGACGTATTCTCGTGGGTCACAAGGATCGACCGGTGCGCTCTGGGCGCTGGAATAAAGCGCGCCCAAGCCTTGGGCGCCCGTGCGGCTGGAATGATACTTTCGCCCTCTCTCCTCCCGGGGTCTGGTGGAGCACAAAAATAGGGGAGGGGAGCGGCTTAAAAAAGGGTGCCCGTCGAGCCTCCTCAGGCCGCAGGTGCCTCCGTCACGCCGGGAGTTGTTTGAGACTTGGCCTTCTGCTCGCTCGCTTGCGCGGCCTTTTGCTCTTTTTCATTTTGCTTGCGCGGGTTGCCGATAGTGGAAGCTCCGACGAAAGTGGCGCCTGACTCCATGGACAGGGCGGGTGCGTTGATGTTACCAATTACTTCGGCGTGGGAGCAGATCTCAACCCGATCCGTAACCGTGATGTTACCCTCCACCCTGCCCTGGACTACTACCGTGCCACACTGGATTTCAGCAAGGATGTGAGCGGCTTCCCCAATAGTGAGGGAACCTTCCGATACAATTTTACCTTCGATCCTGCCATCGACGATCAGGTCATTCTGGAAGCGGACCTCACCCTCGATATGCACGTCGACACCGAGCACGTTGCGCTGGCCGGCTGAAATAGCTACTGGCCTGTTCGCCTCACCGGTAGCTCCGGGAGCAGCCTCTGGACGAGGAGCGGGAGGCGTGCGCGCGGCAGCGTCTTCCGTGTTTTTACTAATAATTTTCTCAAACACGACCGGTCAATAATTCAAAACCATCAGGAGATGTCAAATTCCGTTCGATTCCTTCACTGTGAGGCAATGTGAATAAGCCAACAGAATCCCCACCAAGGAGATGGATACTCTCCCGGGCTAGCGGTTCGGCGATCGCCCGCCCTTCTTATCTCCGGGGAGCCAAGCTATGGAGCAGGCTCGGGAGCAGGCTCGGGAGCGGGCTCAGGAGCAGGCTCGGGAGCAGGCTCGGGAGCGGGCGCGGGAACGGGCTCGGGAGCGGGCTCGGGAGCAGGCTCGGGAGCGGGCTCGGGAGTAGGAGCCGGAGCGGGCTCAGGACCAGGATCCGGAGCGGGCGCAGGACCAGGGGCAGGGGCGGGCTGAGGAGCTGGAGTGGGCTCTGGAGCCGTCTGAGGTTGAGGCCCCGGCTGTGCCGCCGAGTCGTTCGGGGTGTTGAGGTTGTCTGGCGCGTCCGCAGCGAGCAGAGGAACCTTGATTTTGGGCGGTGGGGGTTCGGGACGTGGGACGGTAGCAGGCAGTTCGACCCCGAGTGTCGTAAGGCGATTTTCGACGAGCCTCTTGCTCAGGAAGCTATTTTTATCATTTGGGCTGGCGGCCTGCTGTAGCGCACTGCGCGCCGCATCGATATTTCCACCCTTCCTCTCGAAGTCACTGATCTGGATCAGGGCGAGTGGAGCCAAATAAGCGGCCTCGGGGTCGGCAGCAAGTTCACGCAGAATCTGGATCGCCTCTTCGTCTCGCCCGTCCTCCGTCAGGAAGGACGCGAGCAACATACGGGCGGTAGGCAGGGCAGCGTGCTTCTGGGTCCCGGCAATGAAGTCGCGCAGCGTTTTCGTAGCCTCTTCACTTTTGCCTTCATTCCAAAGCGCTTGGGCCAGCCGGACGTTGGCAGTTCCGGCTGCCTGCGTCTCAGGGCGGCTTTCGATGAGGTCCCGGTAATCTTGCGGCTTATCGGAGGAGACGAGTTCCTCGCCGGCATCGATCTCTTTCTTTTCTCGCAGGCCGTCCACGATTATGAAGCCAGATACGGCAACGATCAAAAGCAGCACGAGGAAGAGGAGCTTTTTCTGATTCGCGTCCAGAAATTCCTCCAGCTTAGACGGTCCCTGCTCAATTTCACCCAGCAGGGCCGGGTTTTCAGGTGCTTCCTGCTGGTCGGGGGCTTCCGGTTTACCAGTTTCTTCAGACTTGTTTTTCTCGGCCATGGATCCGCGGGGCAGCTGGCGTAGCGCGGGAGCGGCGGTGAATCAAGCCCTTGTGATGGGATTTCAGAGTTGGCGGGGCGGCAGGCGCAGGTAGTTTGCCCCGAAGATGGCCCAGAAGCTCTATTTCGTAGCGGGAGAACACAGTGGGGATACGCGCGGAGCCGAACTGATGGAATCCCTGCAAGCGCTGCGTCCTGACTGGAAATTTCGGGGTCTCGGGGGTCCAAAAATGCGGGAGCGAGCCGAATCGGGGGTGGTGGACTGGGTGGAAGAGGCTGCAGTTGTGGGCCTTTGGGAGGTCTTGAAGCGTTATTCCTGGTTCAAGGCCCGCTTTGAGCAAACCCGGAAGGAAATCGAGGACTTCCAGCCGGCCGCGGTCATTTTCATCGATTACCCGGGTTTCAACCTGCGGCTCGCCCGGGCTCTCCACGAATCTGGAAGTTCCGCCCGGCTCATCGACTATATCTCTCCCCAGGTGTGGGCTTGGAACAAGGGGCGTATTCCGCGGATGGCAAGGTGGCTTGATCTCATGCTTTGCCTCTTCCCGTTCGAGAAGGAAATTTTTGAGAGCGCTGGCCTCCCCACCGTATGCATGGGCCATCCCCTCGTTGACCAACTGGAAGCAAAGCGGATTCAGGATGGGCGGGAGAAAGGCCTCATTGGTCTCTTCCCCGGGAGTCGTGACCGTGAAGTAGAAAGGCTTTTTCCCCTTATGGTCAAGGTAGTGGGCGCGTTGCACGAGCGCTACCCAGACTGGAAGTTCGAGGCTTCGGCTGCTTCCGAACCGCTGGAGGACTGCATGTGGTCAATCTTGGATGCCCATGGTGGCAGCGAATTGCCAATTCAGATTGTGCAAGGACGAAGCCAGGAGCTCATGCAGCGAGCTTCGAGTGGAGTCGTAGCGAGCGGAACGGCGACCCTTGAAGCCACCTATTATGGGCTACCCTATTGCCTGGTGTATAAGGTGGCTTGGCCGACCTACCTGATCGGGCGATCGATGGTCGAGATCAAGCACCTCGGGATGGCGAATATCCTGGCAGGTCGTGAAATCGTTCACGAATTCATCCAACATGAGGCGAGCGTGGAAAATGTCAGTTCCTTCCTCGAAAGCGTTATGACTGATGAGGTTCGGCGTCATGAATTGGAGCGGAACCTGCGGGAAACGGCTGAGAAACTTGGGAAGGGCGGGGCCGCAGCAGTTGCGGCCGGAGCGATCGTGAAGTTAGTAGAGAGCGAACGGAATGAAGGTTAGCCGCGCAGACGGGATTCCCGAAGATCCAGCCAAGCCCAACCCAGCGTGGAAGATAGCGATGGTTGGGGGGCCCCTTTTCCTGATTGTCTCCACCGGGTGGGTCCTCTGGATCTGGTGGAAGGAATCTCAGGACGATTCCATCGATTCCCGCCTCGCGCTCTCCTCGGCCTCCGCAGAAGTTGAGGAACTGGATGACACCGTCTACAAGCTCGGCAAGGTCCTCGGCGCGCGGGGGTGGGATTCGAGCGCCGGCCATACCAACATGCGGAGGGCGATCGCCCTGATTGACGGGACGCTGAGTCCCCGGAACTATGGTTATAAGATCCGCAGGGGGGGGCATCTCGATTTTGCCGACCATCCCTGGCCGACCCTGTGGGCCGATCTCAAGGGAGCTAGTGACCCTGAACGCATCGTTCTTGTAAATGCGGCTTACGACCGAAGCGATGCCGCCGTAGCGCTGGTGCTGGCAGTGGCTCGGGACCTGCGGGATGAGGAATTCGCCCCCACCATCCGGTTTATTTTCCACCCCGCAATGCTCTACCGGAATGAGACTCCGGAGAAAACCCTCGCTGACGTGCTGGCTCGGGGAGAGGTAATGGGAAGCATGCTGGTCCCGGAGGTTGCGCAGGAAGGCAAGGAGAATGCCTCGCGTGGAGGGTGGAATGGTGCAAGGCTCAAGCCACTGGCTGATGCATTCGCCCAGCAGGTTCGTGAGAGTGCCCGCGAAGGGAGCTGAGATGGTCGAAAAATGCCTTGATGCCGGGGAAGAGCCCGCGTATTCCTCCCGCCCCGACGACTGTTAAAGGGGCATTAGCTCAGTTGGTAGAGCGCTTCAATGGCATTGAAGAGGTCAACGGTTCGACTCCGTTATGCTCCAGTCTTCGCGGCGCCTTCGAACAACGAAGCCGGTCCTGTCGAAACCCGGGCCAAGACACGCTGGTGTCCAGGGGTTAACCGCGAGGATGCCTTCGGGATGAGGAAGCAATGGTTAGAATGCGAGAGGCAGCCTAGAAGGGAGAGCAATCTCCTCCAGACCTTACTTTTGAACGAATTGAACGATGCCAGCTGAAGGACAAGAGCTTGCGATTTCCTGTGCGCGGGCAGCAGAGGAAATACTGGCGGAGAACATCCGAGTAGTCGATTTGAAGGGAATCTCCAGCCTGACCGACTTCATGGTGATTTGCTCTGGGACGTCCATGCCGCACCTTAAGGCAATCCTGAGGGACGTGGAGGCCAAGGTAGCCGAGTGGACTGAGGCAAAGCCCCTGCGTGCGGAAGGCCGATCGGACAGCAGGTGGGTGGTTCTCGATTATGTTGATGTGGTTGTCCACGTCATGCATGAGGAGATGCGGGATCTTTATGCCCTCGAGGAACTGTGGGGTGATGCCGCGGTTGTGGATTGGCAGGGGTAAGGGACTCGGGTCAATCAGGGAATCAGGACGGGAATTGCAGTCCGGAGATTTCAGATTTGAAATCTGCAGAGGGAACCTGAAGGTCAGCTTCGTGCGTATTGAACTGCTAACTACTGGAACGGAGTTGCTGCTTGGAACAACTCAGAACACCCATGGGGCGTGGATGGGTCAGCGCTTGTTGACGATGGGGTTGCGCTTGGCCCGGCAGGTAACTGTTCCAGATGGAGCGCCCGTAAGTGAGGCCATGAAGACGGGCCTCGAGCAGGGGGATGTTCTCATCGTTACTGGTGGGCTGGGGCCAACGAGTGACGATCTGACCCGCGAATCTCTGTCGGAGGTTCTCGGGCTGGAGATGATCGAGGACGAGGAGGCCCTGCGCACGATCGAGGACTTTTTTGCGAAGCGAGGGCGTTCCATGGCCGAAGCAAACCGAAAGCAGGCGATGGCCCCGGTAGGCTCGGATATCCTTGCTAATCCCAACGGCACCGCTCCGGGACTCTATCTTCCGCCACGGCAGAGTGGCGCTCACCGGTGCGCCGTCTTTCTGTTGCCGGGTCCTCCCCGCGAAATGTATCCGATGTTTGAAAGGGAGGTCGTGCCGCGGTTGCAGGCCCTGAGCGGAGTGGAAACTACGTCTGGTTTCCTCGAGCTGAAGTTTGTTGGCATCGGCGAGAGCGACCTTCACCAGGGGGTCGACGCGCAGTTGGCAGCGATCGAGGGATTGGAGCATGGCTACTGCGCACGCCTCGGAGAGGTTGATCTGCGTTTGATCGGGACACCGGAGGCGCTGGCGAGCGGTCGGCAGGTGGCTGAGTCATCCTTCGCGCATGCTCTCGTGAGTGATAATGGAGCTGGATTGGAGGAAGTGGTGGTCAGGCAACTGATCACGCAACGAAAGACGGTAGCCACTGCGGAGAGCTGTACCGGAGGGTTGATTGCCAATCGCCTCACCGATGTTGCCGGCGCCTCCGAGGTCTTTCGCTTCGGTTTTGTGACATACGCCAATGAAGCTAAGCGCGACCTCATCGGAGTAAGCTGGGACGATCTGGTCAGTCACGGTGCGGTGAGTGAGCCGGTTGCACGCCAGATGGCGGAAGGGGCACTGCAGGTGGCGCAAGCGGATCTGGCAATTTCGGCCACGGGGATTGCGGGGCCGACAGGCGGGAGCGAGGAGAAGCCCGTGGGGACTGTCTTCCTTGGTCTGGCGACGAGGGGAGAGGAGACCAGGGTGCTCAGGCAGTATCATCCTTGGGGACGCATTGCCTTCAGGCGGCAGGTGAGTCAGGCGGCCTTGAACCTCGTGCGACAGGCCCTCCAGGATCCGGCTTAAGCCCTTGGACGGGAAGGGCAGATTTGCCGCGGCGAGTTTCTCGACCCCGAGCAGGGCGCAGGAGCAAAATCATGTCCGGCGGTAGTGCCTAATCTCAAATCCTTCGTGTTCTTCGACCACTTCATAGTGCTGAAAGTGGTCCTCGAAGGGAGGGAAAAAGGTGTCGCCCTCGTAGGATTCAGAGACCCGGGAGACCAGGAGCTGGTCAAGGAGGGGGAGGAAAAGGGAATAAATCTCGGCCCCCCCTATCACGAAGACAGCGGGATCCTGAAGTTGGAGCGAGGAGAGAGACTCCGGGGAGTGGATCACGGTGACGCCGTCCATGGACCACGCCTGGTCGCGGGTCAGGACAATATTCTGCCGCCTCGGGAGGGGCCGACCGATGGAGTCATAAGTTTTGCGACCCATCACGACGGGGTGGCCGCTGGTAGTACGCTTGAAAAACTTGAGATCCTCGGGGAAGTGCCATGGGAGGTCGTTATTCAGGCCGATCACCCGTTCTGGAGTCATGGCTACGATGGCGGTGAGGGTCATGGAGTCGTCTAATACGGGGGAGGGTTGCGGGGCCTGTCGAGGGGTCCCCGACTGCGGGTAGTGGGTCCCTCTCCTGGATGAAATGCGCTCGATGACTGCGTCTTATACCGAGACCTCCGCCTTGATGTGCGGATGCGGGTCATAGTTTTCGAGGGTAAAGTCTTCGAATCTAAACGCGTCGATATCACTGATGGCCGGATTGATACGCATGGTGGGAAGGGGGCGAGGATCACGAGTGAGCTGCAACCTGGCCTGGTCGAGGTGGTTCGAATACAGATGCAGGTCTCCAAAGGAGTGGAGGAAGTCACGGGGTTCAAAGTCGAGCACCTGTGCAATCATCATGGTGAAAAGCGAGTAGCTCGCGATGTTGAAGGGAACCCCCAGAAAGAGGTCGGCACTACGTTGGTAGAGCTGGCAGGACAGGCCGGGGCGTCCGGCCTTTTCCCCAGGCTCGTGGACGTAGAATTGGAAGAGGAGGTGGCAGGGTGGAAGCGCCATCTGGTCGACCTTGCCCACGTTCCATGCGGAGACAATGTGACGGCGGGAATGAGGTCTGTTGCGGAGATCGTTCAGGAGGCGTGCGATTTGGTCGATCGCAGCCCCCTCCTCGGTTTTCCAGGCCCGCCATTGCTGGCCATAGACGGGTCCCAGATCACCGTTTTCATCTGCCCACTCATCCCAGATCCGGACATTGTTTTCCTGAAGGTAGCGGATATTAGTGCTCCCCATCAGGAACCAAAGGAGTTCGTGGATGATGGAACGAAGGTGAAGCTTCTTGGTAGTCAGGCAGGGAAATCCCTCGCGGAGGTCATAGCGGACCTGTCTTCCGAAGACCGAGCGCGTGCCGGTGCCCGTTCGGTCTGCGCGCTCTTCGCCGTTTTCGAGCACGTCGCGGAGCAGGTCCAGGTATTGCCGCACAGGGGATTCTTTAACCGCGAAAGGATGGAAAGACGCGAAAATTCGAATGATAATTTTCAGGAAGTGTGGACAACTGCAATCATCAGTCGTCCGCTCCGGGCTTACGGCGAAGAATTTTTTTCTGCCCGTGCTGCCGCTTCAGGCCGACCTCCCGCTGGCGCTGGCGGCGGGAGCGGCGGCGCTTCTGACGGCGGATCTTCTCGATGAGTTGCCGGCGCCGGGATAAGCGGCCGAGGTTGATTTCCTCGATGCGGTCACACAATTCACGGCGGGCGAGGAAGCGGTTCATCTCCCGCGATCTCTGGGCCTGGCACTTGATTTCGATCCCGGTTGACTGGTGGTGCAGGTAGACGCAGGAGCTGGTCTTGTTGATCTTCTGGCCGCCATGCCCGGAGCCCTTGATAAAGCGCTCGGTAAGATCGTCTTCTCCAATCCCGAGCTCCGCCATGCGGTTCTTGAGCGCATTGCGTTTGTCCTGACTGATCATGGCATCGCCGGGGCCGGGGCTCGGCAGTGATCAATGTAGGACTTAACAGCCTTTTTTATCTCGGTGGCGACGTCACCACGTGGCGTAGCGAAGGGAGGCACAAACCAGGGGTAGGATCCAATGATGTCGCTGGTAACCGCGATTTTTCCATCGCACTTCGTTTCCCCGGAACCAATTCCAATGGTCGGGATGCGGAGGCTGGCCGTGATTTCGGCAGCTACGCTGGAGATGACGCTTTCAAGGACAATGCCGAAGCAGCCGGCTTCCTGCAGGGCGAGTGCTCCCTCGAGCAGCACTTTCGCTTCTTCGGGAGACCTTCCCTTCATCTTGTAGCCGCCTTCTTCCTTGACGCGCTGAGGGAGCATTCCGAGATGGCCGAGCACCGGGGTCCCGTTCTCGATGATGGCCCGAACCTTGGCAGCCTGTTCGGCTCCCCCCTCCAATTTAACCGCTTCCGCCCCCGCTTCGACCAGCGCACGGGAAGTTGCCAGTGCTTCCGCCGTGTCTCGGTAGGTGTCGATGGGAAAGTCCGCGACTAGAAGAGCCCGCTGACAGCCCCGGGCGGCAGCAGATACGTGGTGGACCATGTGCGCGAGAGTGACGTGAGTGGTGTCGGGAAATCCGAGCACCACCATCCCGAGGGAATCACCCACCAGGACCAGGTCTGTGCCTGCCTCATCGAGCAGCCTGGCGGTGGGATAGTCCCAAGCGGTGAGGGCTGCGATGGGGAGGCCCGTGGATTTTCTTGCGGTCACAGCCGCGGCCTTCTGAGGAGCGGTAGTCATCGGGTCAGGTGGAAGGATGTATAAGCTCCGGGAGGGAAGCTGACAACCGGCAACCGGGGACCACTTACCACTGGGCCTGCATGAGATTGAGTTCTCCCTCGGCTGAGTCGAGGTGGAGAAGATGGTCCCTGATGGTAGACCGGTCACCAGGAAGCTTCAAACCGGGACGGATATCAGCCAGGGGCTGCAGGACGAAGCGGCGGTGAATCAAGCGTGGGTGGGGAATGAGAATAACACCGGCATCGAGGACCTGATCACCAAAATAGAGGATATCGATGTCAATCACGCGAGGAGCGTTCGGCTCAGGACTGGACCGCCGTCCGAGGTGATACTCGATGGCCTGGGTGTTCTCGAGGAGCCTCGTCGGCTCCCCCGCGTAATCGATTTCGATGACCGTGTTGAAGAAATCCGGTGAATTATCGGGGCAATTGACGGGCTCACTCTGGTAGATGGGAGCCTGCTCGAAGTGTGCACCGTCCGGGGTAAGGGCGCACAGGAGGTCCCTAGCGGTTCTCAGATTGGCAATTCGGTCACCCAGATTGGATCCCAGTCCTATTCCCACGCGGCTGGCCATCTCGAGCAGAGTTTAGTATAGCTTACCTGCCGTCGGGTAAAGTGGGCGGAGGGGTGATTGAGCTCACTTGAACCCGAGGACATCCTGCATGTCGTATAATCCCGCAGGCCTTTTCGCCAGCCAGATGGCTGCCTGAACCGCCCCGGAGGCGAAGGTCATCCTGCTGGAGGCCTTGTGGGTCAGCTCGACGCGTTCGCCGTCGGACGCAAACATGACGGTATGATCACCAACCACGTCTCCACCTCTGAGGGAGTGCATACCGATTTGCGGATCCGGGCGGGCTCCGATGATTCCCTCCCGGCCGTGGGTGACGTCGTCCTCGTAAGAGGTATCTGTTTCCTCGTTGAGAATCTCGAGGAGGCGTCGGGCGGTCCCGGAGGGGGCATCGATCTTGTGGCGGTGGTGCATTTCGGTGACTTCGATGTCAAAACGCTCGTTTCCGAGGATGCGGGTGGCGTGCCGGGTCAGCCAGAAGAGAGTGTTCACCCCCACTGAATAATTAGGAGCGAGGACGATGGGAATCTTCCTCGAAGCAGCCTCGATAGTGGCCAGCTCCTCCTCATCGTGACCGGTAGTGCCGATTACCAGGGCGGTGTTGGTCGCGAGGGCGCCTTCCACGAGCTGCGAGGTGAAGGAGTGGATCGTGAAGTCGATAACAGCGTCTGCGCCGCTGAGGAGAGGGAGCAGCTCCTCACCCACATCGTGAGTGCCGTGGACCGTTGCCTCAGGATGTTGCTCCGCAGCCTCCGACACAGCCAAGCCCATACGGCCCGAGCGCCCTGTAATGACGATATTCATGTGTAGTGAAGATAGAGGTTGCTAGAGAAGCTCAAACTGGGTGAGGACACTGCGGAGTTGCTCGGTTCTCTCGCGGCTGAGGCCGACGAGGGGAAGCCGGAATTCGTCGGTGCAGTAGCCACACAGGGCCAATGCACTCTTGATGGGGACCGGATTTGTATCAAGGGTCATGAGGGCGCTGAGGAGAGGATAGTATTTCCTCTGGAGGCGGAGGGCCTCGTCAAAGGACCCGGCGAGGGCGGCCTCGACCTGCCGGGCGATGATCTCCGGAATCAGGTTTGCTGCTACCGAGACCACGCCCGCTGCTCCTACCGACATGAAGGGCACGGTGAGGGGGTCGTCCCCGGA
>MDTG01071163.1_pt1 | contig 10730 bp, 11 predicted proteins | sample 811421 | NCBI WGS metagenome assembly MDTG01 (sample SAMN05326645, study PRJNA326480) | marine metagenome | isolation source: seawater | place: Pacific Ocean: South East | collected 2011
CGTCCGATACTGGTAAAGACTCGGGGGCTTTACGAATTTCAACTAAATTCGCCTCACAAATCAAAACAGCAAAGACCACTACAAGGAACATACAAAACGCCTATCATCTCACCCAGTACCAATCCGATGTTCTCCGTTTCGCCGAACAAACCATTAAAAGGATGAACGAACTCGCTTATGAGGCCACCGACATCATGACCTCGGAAGTGGAGCGTAGAGCCCTCAACAATGAATTCAAAGGACATATCGAGAGTCTCGAGCAAGTTCTCTATGATCGATCCTTCGGAAAGATTATGTTTGATCCTTTGAAATCCACTAATATTGAGTCCATCGAGGTGGAGGGGCAAAGTGGCGGACCTCAAACCTTTACGGATATCAACAAGAACTTCGGATCCCTGGGCGGAAAAATTAAACTGTGGTGGCACCCCATAACTCTTAGGGATCGATTGAAAATCTTTCAGGGAGACAGATGGTTTTTCGATACTGGAGAATACACAAGTAGAGATTCCTCGAACCAGGAACGCCCGCCGGACGGCACGACCCGAAGTGATGGATCTCTTGTCTATGGAGACTTTTTCGAAATCGATTTCGAACCAGGGAAAACTACAGTTAGCAAAGCCTCCGACAACCGTGGCAATGCAAATGCACAAGACAACATTCTTGATACCGATGGAGACGGAGTTGCAGACGTTTATGGCACTCCAAGCGAATTCCCTGTAAGCGGATACGAGCAAGGCTATAAAGCTCGCGAGACGATTGGAGACACCTCCGTACTCAAATTTGAAGTCAATGGTCAGCAAGTCCTTACCAGTTATGATGCAGATGGAGATGGCAACAACGATGTGCAACCAAGGATGGACCCAACATTGTGGTACATGTTCATGAGGATTGATAAAAATTACATAGACGGACCTACGGGCATCAAAAACGAACTTGGTGAAACCATGGAACTCGATACCGTTGGTTTTTCCTCATTGGAGGCTTATGATCTTTCGACGCGAACAAACGCGATCGAAGCAATGACGCAAACCCAAAAGGAACTGGATAGCTTACAGTTTCAGATCGGAAAACTTGCCGAAACCTATTCGAATCTCAGGTTCAACCTACAGCGTGCCGAATCTCGGGGAATGACTTATCAGACAACCCACGGAATTATCACTGACTCCGATATGGCCTCACAAGCAACCAAACTTGCCAAAAACCTGATTGCCCAAGAGGCAACTGAAAGTGCCATGGTCCATTCGCGAATTTCTGCTGAAAACGTTTTTAATCTCATCTTATGATTGGAAGAGTCCGAGAACTCTCCTTCCTGGAGAATGGTTTGGGAGTGAATGGGACGCTTAGGGTTGCATTTCTTTATGGACAAAAAGGTGTAGGCAAATCTTTTTTGATCGAGAATTTGGCGAAACGCTTGATCCAGTTCAACCATCAACATTTAATCGCCACAATCAAAGGTGAAGAGCTTAAAAGCTTTAGCTCCATCCTCGCTTCACTTGGTCGCAACTTATTGGCTGGCAATGAGATCGACCAACGGGCAATGCATGATTTAGGGCGAAAATTAGGATCCGCAATCATAGGTTTGGAAAACCAGTTTCGTGACGGTCTAGAAATAAATGAATTTAAGCAAAAAATTGCCGAGGTATTCATCGAGTTAACTGAAAGGGCATTGGATTCTACAAACACTACTCCCCTTGCCTTCACTCCAATTCTAATCTTTGAGGACTTGGAGCTCGTTCCTGAAGCACTGCGCGATTGGTTCAGCCAAGAGTTCAATCAAAGTATGCGAAAATCCAAGTTTTTTAAAAACACAAGATTTCTCCTGTCATCAAATCTAAGAGGATCCAATTTCGATTCTTTCTTTGCTAACTTTGGATTCTCCAATCCCCAAGAGATTATTCTTTCAGCCTTCAGCGAGAGCGAATGCGTTAAATTCGCACATTCAAATGGAATTACGGAAGTCGAAGGGAAATCCCTCAGAAAGCAATCAGGCGGAATCCCATCGAAACTATTGAAACTTTTAAACAAATCATCTAAGTTAATATCCAACGACCCTCAGAAAATGAGCGAATCACAGAAAAAAACTAAAATTAATACCAGTGAATTTTCCGAGCAGGAACTGTCCCGACTGCTCTTTGCATCCTACCCCACAAGGATAAACAGGTACAACTTGGAGTTTTTCTGTTCACCCAAAGATGCAGCATTCTGCTTCAATTGGCTGAAGAGAAAACCCGATGTCGCCCGTAATGCCGGAGACGGAGATTTGTTTCTAGATGAGAATTTGCGTCGTCAAATTAGGGAGTTCCACAAACAAGAGGAACCCGAAGAAGCAGAAAAAATGGATGTCTTAGCCTCTGTGCTTGACGCATTCATTGAACTTTTCCCTGATCCCAACAGCCATTGGATCCCACTTAACCTCCAATTATTCAACTCGTTCAGCAAGGAACTTTGTGAGAAAATTTTCAATGAGATGGAGTATGAGGAAATCCTCGCTTTTCTCGATAACCACGATGCCCAATTTGAAAAATTTGGAAAATTCTACCGTATGAACGAAGATTCGAAACTGGTCACCAAACGATTCATTGAGGTAAGCGGTGCTCAATTAGATGATGAGCTTATTGGAAAAATCCAGCACCAATGGGATTTGGATCAAGACAGAGCCAGCGAGAAAAAATTGAAGCTCGAGCAAGAACAGAAAAATTTCCAAGTAGAGATCGGAGATATAGAAACCCAAATCAATTCGCTTGCATCAGTGAAGGAGGATTTGATGAAAGATTTTAAAAACCCGATTCCAGCAAAGCCCCAAAAGATTTACTCCTTCAGCAGCTCCTCACTCCTCATTGTTCTTGGTCTAGGTACCATTGGTGCTAGCCTTTTCAGTGACCTGATCGGTTCTTATCATGCCGCATGTGGGATCGCCTTGACGCTCTTCGGATTCTTTTGGCCCAGCGTCGAAGTCAAGAAACAAAAAGTTCAAAATGTAGGAGCCGGACCAAAACTAGCTATCGAAACCCAGCATCGCTCGATGGATCACAGAATCAAGGGATTGGCGAATCGGGCAAATTTCATCAACAGCTCCCTAGAGCAACTTTCAAAGGACATAGAGGGTCTCAACCAAGGTATAAATGAGCCTTATTTCCTTACTGAGTAAAGGATATTTTCTCTTTAAGTTCGGAAGTGCAGCTGACCTTTTTCTTCTGTAACAGGGTTGCATTCCCCGATAACCAAAACATTCCATGGCAAGGAAGATGGGATTCTCTGGTTTCTCCGTTCTCGCTCAATGTTATTGCTGAATTTCTTTACCCAGATATTGAATTATCTAATGTGGCATAGTTGCCTTGAAGCAGCCTTTATGGCGATGTAAAAAAACACATCTTCCGAGGGAGATACCTGCGAAGGATTCATTCAGGATTAGTGCCGTAATATGACTAGACTCATCAGATCTGAGCGACGGCTAGTGGAAACCCTATCCACGGAATGAAAGCTCTCATAACTTCATGAACCAGAAATTAAGCTTTGCTCACATTTACTTAGGTAAAGGACAAGCTTTCCAAAGTCATCCTCACCCAGATTTTCTTTTATCTGGAGCTGCAAATTATCAGCAATCGTTCTTGCATTAAGGAAGACCTTTTTCCCTTTTTCTGAAAGATGAACAATTCTGCGTCGTGCATCCGTTTCCTCACTCTTTCTGAAAACGAATCCGAGATCCTCTAATCGCGTTAATGCAGAAGCTAGATTATTTTTGTTAGAAAAAATCAATTGAGCCAACTCCCTCTGCTCAACTTCACACGCAGAACTTTCGTGGATACACCTTAGAATAGTGTATTGTGATGGTGTAACGCCAACCCCGGACAATTTTGAGCGAAAAGCTCTGTTAATCCCAAACCAAGCTCCTCTGAGCAAGACTGGAACACGTTCAGGACTCATACTCACCACGAATGATCAATAGTTAAGTGAAACCACTCAGCCAAAAGTCTTACCAGACCATCCCCAGAGTCGCCTTTCAGACTCTTGAAATTCCACGTAAAATCGCTCCGGATGAACAGCGAGTTCTTTCTCGAGTAATTGAGCCAGAGAAAAACTTATGGATTTGGTGCAACCTTCTGACAACTTGCCCACATTCTTAACTTCTGCAAAAGCACAATTTGCATCACTATTACCGAATTTAAGATTTGCTTTGGGTTTTATAAAAGTCATTACAAAATCCTCAGATTTCCCAATTTCGGTCGCAAGAATTTGGCAAGCTTCTTTATGAATTAAATCCGACTTCTCTTTATCGAAACGATCCGTATTGGCATATAGAATAAATGTTGGCATTCCTAATTGCTAAACAATTTAACTTACCATGGCAACCAACGGGTTTAAGCATGATAACAAAAGCTTACATTTAGTTAAATAAATGACTCCGTATTTGCCCTTGCTTGACCAAAGCCCCTGCCTGATGCAAAATGACTTAATGATTCGTCTTTTGAATTTACTACTCATTATGACCCTTGCAGCGGGTTGCGAAATGCCTCAATACTCTGCAGAATCGGCGGATGACAAATATCCTGCGGAACCCTATCAGCCGAAAGACTCCAATGATAGAACCGAAAAAAACAGTCCTTCAGCATCCGCCTATCAAAAGAAAGAAACCAAACAAAATCAAGTTATGCAGGATGCGGACAAACCTTTCAGTGACGCTCAAGGAAACCTGATCAAAGGAAAAGCTCGAAAACCTTCCCCGAACGAAAACCTTCTTAAATGAGCGAAACTGGAGAAAGCGATCCGGTTTGCATTCCTATCGACGGCGTCTTGGACCTCCATGGTTTTAACCCAAAAGAAATTAAACAACTACTGGACGAATATCTCTCTGAATGTCTCAAGCGGGAAATTTACCAAGGCAGGATTATTCACGGCAAAGGTACCGGAACCCTCAGAGAAACCGTGCGTGCGAACTTGCTTAAGAACCCTTTGATCGAATCTTTCCAACTGGGTGATACATCCGGGAATTGGGGAACTACTCTTTATTCTCTTAAAAGGCCCCTTGACCGACTCTCTAATCAAGATGCTTGATAAATTTCCTTGCTTGATCCAATATGAATGTAATTCAATTACATCACTTTAAAATCATGAAAAAATCAACTTGGAAACTGACCTTGGTAATCCTTTTCTTTTTCCTTAGTGCATGCTTGGAAAAGGAGAAAGGAGTCTCGCTAGGGACCTCTGTTATGGAGAAAAAAATCACTATGACCTCTTCTCTGGTCGATGGTCTAAAAGTGGATATTTACCTCATCTCAGAAGAAGCAGTGGAAGGAGAACTTCTGGCTAAGGCAATGAACTCGAGTAGACAGGAAATTGGTAGATCCAAGCAAACACTCGCTCTTCAAAAAGATGATGCCAAATTAATTTCATTTAGTTTCGACTCCAAAGTGGATTTAGACAAAGTAACAATTTTTCTCATCGATTTTCGGAGGAAGTAGTGTGTCTCATTTCTTTCTCAAGTTCCGGTCGCAAGATTGAAACTTGAGTTTAACTTTGCAAAATTGTATCGTGATAAATTCGGAAGGATGGCAGAGTGGTCGAATGCGGCGGTCTTGAAAACCGCTGAACCGGAAACGGTTCCGGGGGTTCGAATCCCTCTCCTTCCGCCACTCCCAAACAATACAGCAGGTGGTATCATCCTAGGAAAGTTCTTCCCCGTTTCCTGCCCCCGTTGTATCACTATCCTCGGAGGGCATGCGGTTATGAATTTTGTCGATTTCTCCTGGTGGAGTGGTAAAGCGATTAAAAGCCTGCCTCTCGGTCGATTGCGTCAATTTGAGGAGCAAATCTTCGTTCTCGCGGTCGATATAAAAAATCTGCAACAATTTGGCGTGAGAATCGTTGACTAACTGTTTCGAATCGTCAAACGGTGAGAAAAATTCGGGTTTCAACTTTCTCAAATTTTCCAACGAGACCTCCAGTTGAGGGAGCATGACTTTCTTTTGGTCCAACAATTCATTGCTTGGAGCTTTCTTTTCGCTCTTAAGCCAGGTGTTTTCCTCCAACAAAAGAGAATGAACCTTATTGCAAAGATTCAAATGATTCTTAATGACTTCCCGTGGATCCATGATGGAAATAAGAGAGGATCTACTCGATCAATCAAAGGCAGAAAGAGCTGGATCTGTCCTGTTGGGGATTGTGTAGATTCCGTACCTGTTAACTGCCTGACGAATCGCCCGCGTATCCTCAAGCTGCTCTCTGCGCCATTTAGCCATTCCAAATACAAAATTAAGGTATTCATTATTTGCCATATCTTCGCGAGCTTCCTTGACAGAATTAACATACTCTTCGATCGAAGAGTAAGTTTCCATTGCCTGAACATAATTACCTAGTTTCTCTTCGCAAAGGGCTACCTGATAGAGAACAGGGACCTGCCATGAAGGGGATGGATCTATATCCTGCAAAGCGGAGTAGATTCTATAAGCATTGAAATACTCGGCGTTTTCAAAAAACTTATTGGCTAAATAATTTCCGGTTTTCTTTTTCCAAAAATTCCAAATCCCCTTCAGTTCATTAATGGTTGCGTAATCACGATCTCCTTTGGCCCTCGTACTTTCTAGATTCAAAATAAGTTCTGGATTGAAATCAGCCTCGCGAAGAAGAACCAAAAGTTCCTGAACGGACTCCTCATCCTGATTGAGCTGCTCATAGGTTAAGGCCAATAAGTAATGAGACTCGGGAACATAATGACTTTCTGGATAAAGAGTACCGTATCCTCTTAATATCTCCTTCACTTTAGCGAAATCCGCTCTCGGTGTTTGGTCATATTCAAGCTCCATGGCAACCTGTTTATTTTGAGGCAATCTCTCAATTCTCTCCTGCTTACGCAAGGTTTCCCTAGCCCTTCTGTAGTGTGCCAACCCTTGGTTAAAACGAACCACGGCTCGGTCGGTATCCTCCAATTGCTCTAGCCTCCAAAGTCTATCATAAAACTTTATGGCGTTTGCATAATCTTCGGAATCCATAAAAGTCTCAGCAATTTCGAACATCGCCTGGTTGGACTCCGCATCCATACGGTGTTCAAGCGCATTGCCTTTCCTGCGCTCGGCCAAATCAAATGCTTTGTTGCTTGGGATCGTAAGGGTAGCGTTAATTGCATCGTAAAACTTATTTAATGCCATCCTATGAGCTCCTAGCGAACGGTAAATTTTGCCTGTCCTGATATGAGTTTCGGGGATTGTGGGAGCTCCCCTCTTCTGTCCCTCGAGCAATTGATCGACAGAACCAAGACCGGCTCTAAGATCTGGAATCCCAGGTGCATCCTCGTGATCCTCGAAGGGATACCTTTCATCCGCAGCAAACTCTTCCAAAAAGCGCTCATAACTTTTCGCTGCATCCACCCATGCTTGATTGCGCTCATGCATGTTGATCAAAGAAAGCAACACATCCCTTCGATATCTCTTGTGATAGGGTGCATTCAGTCGACCAAGTACTCGATTGCAATAAGCTGTAGCCTTGAAAACGGACCTTGTGACATAGGGATTATTAGAACCCGAGGATGCCAAGCGGGTTTCCATAATGGCTTCCCTAATCTTTTCCTTAAGTTCTTGGTCTATCTGCTCCCCAAGTACGGTGTATTCTTCAATGTCGATCGGTTCACTGGATACCGGAGCAGGATCAAGAAGTGGAGTGGAAACCATTTCGGTGGTAGCTAACTCCTCAACTGGTTTTGCAGTAGAAACTCCGGATGGGAGTACGGGCATTGGTTGGGCAACTGCTGCAGTTTCTGGAATGGTTAGAGGGGCTGCAAACTCAGGTAATTCAAGAAGATCTACTTCTCGCAAAAGGTCTTCTAAGGAAGCACTTTTGTAATCCGAGTTACGATATGCAGGGTATTTGACTGGCTGAAGTACTGAATTCTGAGCATTTATACCTTGACTACTCATAGGGTTGATGTCGTCAAGATTGGCGTCAGCAGATGAAGCACTCGCCCCCCCCTCCGGTCTGCCATCCCGTAAATTCTGAGGCATCAATTCGTTCTGTAGGCGGAAGGACCGATCGATTTGAGCATCGGAAGCATTCGGGTTGAAAGTACGAGGTAAAAAAGAGTTTGCAGGAGTCGCTTGCTCAGGGGGTAACTGATTGTCCGAAGTTCGATCAATGTCATTAAGTAAAGAATCAATGCCGTCTATAACTTCGTCTATGGTCTTGAGTGGACGAGCTGAATCTTGGGCAATAAGACCAGAAAATATAAATACGCAGGTCAAATAAAATGAAATTTTGGAAAAAGCATTATTCATCTGTTAACCCTCCTGTAAGTTGATCGAGAAGAAATCTTCATGCTTTCGGGTGCAACCGTGTATGGAGGAACAAAAGGGATAGCAATTCTAGAATTCCCAACTTCAATTCTTGATTGATCAAAAACCTTCATTAGCTCGTCCGTGGAGTTAATGGCATCTGAGTTCCCCCCAGCAAAGGGGTCTGCCATAGGTAATTCAATTGGCGGTGCAATTTTGGGAATTTCGAGTTCACGCGCATCGTCTATTTCAGAGTCGCCAGCAGGCGAATCAGCATAATCGTTTACCGGGAATTCAATTTCCTTAAGGCTTGCATTTGCATCGCCTGAATCGTTTTCCGTGGAAATAGTAATCGTCATGGGCAAAATCAGGGAACTCCGGTCTGCGACGATAGGTGCAGGAGCAAACCGCAACTTTTGTGGTGAGGTGAAGGATAGGTAACCTGGGCGCTTGGGCGGTGGAGCATCAAACCTCTTGGTATCAAATGCATAAGATGTCGTGAAAATAAAAAAAGCCGTTAGGCAAAAAAGCCATCGTAACTTTCGAATCGTAGAAGTGCTTGTTAAATCCATGGATATTTGATCTCACCCCATAAAGTCGTACGAAAAACCAAAAACTTTACCATAAATTTGTTTTTTTTACTTTTCCCAGAGTAAATCATCTTGATTATCTCGATGTACCTCCAAGAGATCCGCCATAGTATGGACATCAATTGGATGAACTTCTTTCGTTTCAAATTTGGTTGCAGTAATCCTCATTGGATCGCCATAGTTCGCCAAACAGTCCTTGGTTTGGGCCCATGCTGCAAAGGGTACAGAGAGAGCTTCACCAGATTCATGGGCCAGTTCCACAGCTTTTTGAAGCACATACTCGCTGCATTCTGGGAAATTACAATTGTAATTAAGGTGAACATCGCACGGGAAATGTTCGACAATATGCTGAAAAACCGGAACCGAAGCCACTGAGTCCCCTGCAAGTTCCGTAGGTCTTTGAAGAATCTCAATGTTCTCTCCTGCGCAAGTTCTCGCGATTAATTCGCTATCCGTAGAAAGAACAACTTGGTCAATAAAGTCGCAAGCCAACAGTTTCTTCAGGGCCCGCAATGCAAGGGGTTCACCTTTATAGGGTAGTATGTTTTTATAAACTAATCTTTTGCTTCCCAAGCGCGCTATAACTGAACCTACTACCTTCAAGATTTAGGTAAAGTAGTTCAACCAACCATCATGAGCAAGGAACATTTGAAAGACGATTCGGCTTGGAATAAGAAATTTCATCCTTTTACCTTAAGGTGTGTCTCAAATACCATACTCCAAGCAAAATCTTACAGAAGAAGACTTAAATTCTGTCCTGGAGGTGCTGCATTCCGACTTCATTACGCAAGGACCCCAAATCGGGCTTTTCGAATTAGCCCTTGCACAAAGATTTAAGGTTGAGCAGGCGGTTGCCTGCTCGAGTGGAACCGCGGCGCTTCATCTCTCCTATGCCTCCATGGGAGCAACCGAGCAAAGCATAGGCATTGTGCCTGCAGTTACTTTCTCTGCCACCGCCAATGCTTTCCGCTACCTTGGTGCAAAAGTGATTTTCTGCGATGTTAATCCCACGGACGGAATCATTGATCTGAATTCCCTAAGCCAAATTCTTGAAGATTTACCGAAAGAACACCTCGAACAACAAAACTTTGTTTCTCCAGTTTCTTTTGCGGGAAAAGTTGCACCCTTGCGCGAATGCTCGGCCTTGTGCGAACCATATGGAATCAAGCTCGTTGAAGACGCATCGCACTCACCTGGCGGTTGGAACGAGGATGGAGGCAGCGGGGCATGCCAATGGACCCAATCTGCTTGCCTGAGCTTTCATCCGGTCAAGCACATCTGTGCGGGAGAAGGCGGTGCTGTGCTTACCAACTCATCTCAAATAGCCGATAGATGCAGATCACTGAGAAGTCATGGGATCATCCGTCCTTTGGAAGAAGACCACCCTACCCCGTGGCAATACGAACAGGTGGATCTCGGATGGAATTACAGAATGACGGATCTACAGGCTGCATTAGGAAAATCCCAGCTTTTTCAATTGGATCGATCATTGAAGACCAGAAAATTGATCGCAAAGCGATATGATGATCTTTTTTCTCTTGCCCCTTTCTCAGATCGCATCGATAGACCAACCCTAACCGATGGCCATGCATGGCACCTTTACATAATCCGTTTTAAGGAAGAAGGCTTGCGCAACAAAGCTCACAAATTCCTAAAGAAAGCAGGGATCCTTACGCAAATTCACTATATCCCCCTTTATCGTCATCCTTATTTTGAAAAACTCGTTGGAAAAATTTCTCTACCTGGAGCCGAAAAATATTTTGCAGGTTGCCTAAGCATTCCCCTTTTCCCTACACTGAAAGAGTCTGAACAAGACAAAGTCGTTTCCGAACTAGCAAGTTTTCTATCCAAAAATTAACCAGATGGATTTCAAAAAATTCAC
>MDTG01071173.1_pt1 | contig 10730 bp, 10 predicted proteins | sample 811421 | NCBI WGS metagenome assembly MDTG01 (sample SAMN05326645, study PRJNA326480) | marine metagenome | isolation source: seawater | place: Pacific Ocean: South East | collected 2011
GAGTTTTTAAAGTTTATTAGGAAAGAAAAAAAATTTAAAAATGTTAATCAATTAAGAGCCCAAATTAAAACTGATTTAAATATTGCAAAAAAAACTAAATGAGTAAATCACAAATAAATCTACCAAAAACAGCTTTTTCAATGAAGGCTAACTTGCCCAATAGAGAGCCAGAAATTCTTGAATATTGGAGTAAAATAAATCTTTACAAAGAGTTAAGAAATTTGAGCAAAGGCAATGAGAAATTCATTTTGCATGACGGACCACCTTACGCAAATGGAAATATTCATATGGGTACTGCTCTTAACAAAATTTTAAAAGATATAATTGTAAAATTTCATCAAATGGATGGAAAAGATTCTATTTATGTCCCAGGATGGGATTGTCATGGTTTACCCATTGAATGGAAAATTGAAGAACAGTACAAAAAAAATAAAAAAAACAAAAATGAGGTTCCAATAGTTGAATTTAGAAAAGAATGTAGAGCATTTGCAGAAAAATGGATTGAAGTTCATAAAAGCCAATTTAAGCGATTAGGTGTAGTTGGAGATTGGGAAAATTACTACTCAACTATGAGCTTTGATGCAGAAGCACAAATAGTTAGAGAGCTAGGTAAATTTTTAAAAGAAGGAAGTTTATATAGAGGTTTTAAACCAGTTTTATGGTCAACTGTAGAGAAAACTGCACTTGCAGATGCCGAAGTGGAGTATCAAGATCATAAATCTGATACAATTTATACCTCATTTCAAGTTAAATCATCTAATGTAAAAGATTTAGTAGGAGGAGAAATAATTATTTGGACCACAACTCCGTGGACAATTCCAGCTAATAAAGCCTTAGCTTTTAATGAAGCTCTTGATTATGTAATATTACAAATAAATGATGACAGTGATTTTAAAAATAGAAAAATTGTTCTCGCGAATGCTTTATTAGATTCTGTTGTTAAAGAGTGTGAAATAAAAAATTATAAAAAAATTAAAATATTCAAAGGTAAAGAATTTAAGGATACAATTTGTAGTCATCCATTTATGAATCTTGGTTATGATCACGATATCCCAATGTTGGAAGCCAGATTTGTGACAACTGAGCAAGGTACTGGAATCGTTCACTGCGCACCTAGTCACGGGCCAGATGACTTTAATCTGTGTTTAAACAATGGTATTAAAGCAATTGAAACAGTTGATGGAGATGGAAAATATACGAGCAATGTTAAATTGTTTGAAGGAATTCATATTTTTAAGGCAAACCCAATCGTAATAGAAAAACTCAAAGATCAAAAAAATTTATTATATAATAGTGAACTAGTTCACTCATACCCACATTCATGGAGATCTAAAGCTCCACTTGTTCATAGAGCCACACCTCAGTGGTTTATTTCAATGGAAAGTCATAAATTAAGAGAAAAAGCTTTAAAAGCTATTAATAAAACTACTTTTTATCCAAGCAAAGGTAAAGAAAGATTGAAATCTATGATTGAAACAAGACCTGATTGGTGTGTTTCAAGACAAAGAGTTTGGGGTGTACCTCTTCCAATTTTTGTTAACAAAAAAACAAAAGAAATTTTGTCTGATAATGAAGTAATAGAAAACATAGCATCTATTTATGAAAAAGAGGGCTCAGATTGTTGGTTTTCAGATGATCCTCAAAGATTTTTAGGCAATAAATATAAAGCAAAAGATTATGAAAAATTAAGTGACATTGTTGAGGTTTGGTTTGATAGTGGTTCAACTCACTCCTTTGTTTTAGAGAAAAGGGAGGATTTAAAATGGCCAGCATCAATGTATTTGGAGGGATCAGATCAACATAGAGGCTGGTTCCATTCTTCATTATTAGAATCATGTGGGACTAGAGGTAGGGCTCCATTTGAGTCAATTTTATCTCATGGTTTTGTTGTGGATGGAAAAGGTTTAAAAATGTCTAAGTCTCTCGGAAATGTAATTGCACCTGAAGATATTCTAAAAAAATATGGAGCTGATATTTTAAGAATATGGGTGGCATCATCAAATTATGCAGAAGATTTAAGAATTGATTACTCAATATTAGATCAGCACGCAGACTCATATAGAAAAATTAGAAATACATTTAGGTACTTACTTGGAAATATAAATGATAATTTTGAAAATATAAATTTAGAAAAATTAGATTTGACAGAACTACCTGAGCTTGAACAGTTCATGTTACATAAAATTTTTGTATTAAATAATAAATTTAAAAAATATTTTAAGAATTACGATTTTCATAACTTATATAAAGAGCTATTAAATTTTTGCACCGTTGATCTATCTGCTTTTTATTTTGATATTAGAAAAGATAATCTCTATTGTGACGATAAAGAATCCAAAAAAAGAAAAACAACAATTCAAGTTCTTAATATAATCTTAAATGCTCTTTTAAAGTGGTTTGCTCCAATATTATCTTTTACAACAGAAGAAATTTATAAATTATTAATTAAAGATCAAAAAAGTATTCATCTAGAAAAATTCTTAGAAATTCCATCTAATTTTGAAAATGTAAAAATTAATGAGAAATGGATAGAATTAATTAAAATTAGAAATATCTGCAACATAAGTATTGAAGAAAAAAGAGCTAGTAAAGTAATCGGATCAAGTTTGGAGGCAAATTTAAAAATACAAATAAATAAAAAATTAAAAGAAATTACTGAAAATGTAGATTTTTCCGAACTTTGTATAACTTCAAAAGCACAGGTAGAGTACAAAGATGATATCGAAACAACGGCAATTACAAGTAAAGCTAAAGGATCTAAGTGTCCAGTTTGTTGGAAGATAAATGAGGTCCTTTGTCCAAGACATCCTTAATGATTTTAAAGAAAATTATTAGAAATTTTTTAATCGATTTAGTAATAATTTTATTAATTTTTTTATTTGATAGATTTTCAAAAATTTATGTAATTAATTTAGATAAAAAATTTTCTGGTTCAGAGGTATTTTCCTCAAAATATTTAAATATCAATCTTATATGGAACGAAGGGATTGCATTTGGTTTATTTTCTTTCAATGAAAAAATTTTTTATAATTTATTAACAATAGTTATTTTGGTGATCATTTTAATAATTTTTTTTATGATTATTAGAAGTAATGGATTTAAAAAATATTCTCTTATAATGATTTTAGGTGGTGCGTTGGGAAATTTTTATGACAGAATATTTAACAACGCAGTTCCAGATTTCATCGATTTTCATATTGGAAATTTCCATTGGTTTATATTTAATGTAGCAGATATATTCATTACAACAGGGGTTATTTTTATGATATTAAATGAACTAATAACAAATAGTAATAAAGAAAAAAACCAATGAGTTTTCGAAATATATTATTTTTTTTTAATTTAATATTGCTTCTTTCTTCTTGTGGAACAGCAAAAGAAGCTTTTTCAAATCAAAAAAAAAATAATAGTGATGAATTTTTAGTAGAAAAAAAGTCACCTTTAATTCTTCCCCCGGACTATAATGAGCTTCCAATACCCAATTCATCTAAAATTCAAAATGAAGAAGATCAAAATAAAGTTAAAGATTTAATTACAAATAATGAAAACAATGATGAGAAAAAAAATAAAGAAAATATAAATTTTGAAACCACAATAATTGAAAAAATAAAAAATAATTAATGTTAACTAAAGCAATTTATTTAAAAAATTTTAAATTTAAAAAAAAAAATTCCAAAATCCTTAAAAACTTAACTTGTCTTATAAAAGATAATAACCAAATAATTAGATCTTTGGGTTCAAATTATGCTGATAGTTATAAAAAAGAAAAAATAAAAAAATATAAGAAATCTTCAAATTTTAGAGTTATTGGGATAGGTGGATCGAGTTTAGGAATACAAGCAATTTATAATTTTTTAAAACATAAAATAAAAAAAAACTTTTTTTTTATTGATAATTTACAACCACTTCAAAAAGATTTTAAAAATAAAAAATTTATTAATTTAATTATTTCAAAATCTGGAAACACAATTGAAACGATTGCTAATTCAAATATTTTAATTAAAAAAAAAGATCAAAATATTTTTGTTACAGAAAATAAAAATAATTATCTTTATAATTTAGCCACAAAATTAAAATCAGATGTCATTCATCACAACAATTTCATTGGTGGAAGATATTCTGTTTTATCAGAAGTTGGAATGCTACCAGCTGAGTTAATGGGCCTTAAACCCTCAAATTTTAGACAATTAAATTCTTTGATAAAAAATAAAAAATTTCTTAACCATTTAGTTTCAAATGTCTCTACAATTATCTATTTAAACAAAAAAAAAAAATTTAATTCAGTAATAATAAATTATGATGAAAAATCAGAAAATTTATTTAAATGGTATCAACAATTAGTTGCTGAAAGTTTGGGAAAGAAAAAAAAGGGTTTATTACCAATAATCTCAAATATGCCAAAAGATAATCATAGTGTTATGCAATTATATTTAGATGGTTTTCAAAATAATTTTTTTACTTTTTTTTATGTGCACAATAATAAATCCAATCAATTAAATAATAAGTTCTTACTGGAATCTCATAATTATTTAAAAAAAAAAAATTTATCAAATATCATATATGCACAAAAGATAGCATCCGAGAAAGTTTTTGAAAAAAAAAATATTCCGTTTAGAAGTTTTGAAATTAAAAAGAGAGACGAAAAAACTCTTGGAGAGTTATTTACTTTTTTTATTTTAGAAACAATTCTACTTGGCCAGGCACTTAAAATAAATCCATATGATCAACCATCCGTTGAATTAATAAAAATAGAGACAGAAAAATTTTTAGCTCAGTAAAGATATAAATATTATTTTTGAAATTCCATATTTTTTTTCCTCAATTATTTCTATATCTGATGGGAAAATATCCTTTTCTTTCTTATGTCTATGAATAATTATAATTCCATTTTTTTTTAGAATTTTAGTTTTTTTAATTTTCAATAAAACTTTAATATAATTTTTATCTTTATATGGAGGGTCTAAAAAAATTATATCAAATTTATTTTCAAAGTTTGAAAATATATTTTCAGAATAAATATCTTTTTCTATAATCTCATAATTATTAGCAGTTTTAAGATTTGCTAAATTTTTTTTTAAAACTGGCAAAACGCCAGCATATTTTTCAATGAAAATTACTGATTTAACACCACGCGACAAACATTCTATACCAAACGATCCTATGCCACTAAATAAATCAAGAACATTAGAGTCAGATAAATCTGTTTTAAATTTTTTTGAATGATTAATTATATTAAAAATAGATTCTTTCGTTAAATCTTTCAAAGGCCTTGTCTGATTATCTTTTGGTTCAAGAATTTTTTTACCTTTATAGAGGCCTGAAATAATTCTCATTATTTTATAACTTTATACCCAATGTCTTTTCTATAAAATCCATCATTCCACCCTAATAGATCTATATTTTTAATAATATTTTTTTTTGCAGTCATAAAATTTTCTGAAAGTGAAACAAAATTTAAAACTCTTCCTCCTGTAGCTAATATTTTGTTATTTTTTTTTAAAGTACCCGCATGAAACAAAAAATTATTATTATCGATTATTATTTTTTTCAGATTAGATAACTCTAAATTTTTTTTATAATTATCAGGATATCCTTTTGAACAAAGAACAATACATAAACTTTTAATATCCAACCACTCAATCTCTATCTCGCTTAGTTTTTTATTACAACATGCTAAGATGACATCAATTAAATCATTTTTTAATTTTGGAAGTATTGTTTGACACTCTGGATCACCCATTCTTACATTGTACTCAATTAAAAAAGGTTCATTATTAATTATCATCAATCCTGTATATAGGAAACCTTTATAATAAGTTCCAATTTCATTTAATCCTTTAAGTGTTGGCTCAATAATTTTATTAATAATTTTTTTTTGTAAATCATCACTTATCAATCTCGAAGGAGAATAAGCGCCCATTCCTCCTGTATTTTTTCCTTTGTCACCCTCTAAAACTCTTTTGTGATCTTGTGCAGTTTCAAAAACTTTAAAAGTATTACCGTCATGGATAGTAAAAAAACTCATTTCCTCACCCTCTAAATATTCCTCTATTAATAAATTTTTTGCTTCTCCGAATTTCCCATCAAAAATTTCATCTACCGAATTACACGACTCAACTTTATTATGACAAATATAAACACCTTTTCCTGAAGCTAAATTGTCTGCTTTAATTACTATGGGATAATTAGATTTATTTAAAAATTTTTTTGCATCCTCTCTGTTTTCAAAGATTCCAAATTTTGCGGTTGGTATATTGAACTTTTCACAAAGCTGTTTTGTAAAAATCTTAGAACCCTCGAGTTGCGATGCAACTTTGTTTGGACCAAAAACCTTTATTTGAAATTTTTCTAAATAATCAACCAAACCTTCAACTAGTGGTTTTTCTGGGCCTACCACTATTAAATCGATTTTATTTTTCTTTATAAAGTTTTTTAAAATTTCAAAATTACCAAGATCAAGATTTATATTGATTGCAATACTCTCTGTACCTGCGTTACCAGGAAAACAGAATATTTCATTGATTTTATTTGAATTATTTAAAGTTTGGCAGATTGCATGTTCTCTTCCTCCACTTCCTATTATTCCAACTTTCATATAGAAATATATAAACCAAAAATGAATAAAAAATTAGCAAAAATAAAATATTTGCCAAATAAATTTCAAATTATTGAAGATGGTGATTATGTTGAATGTGCTGTCTCTGGTAAAAAAATTCTTATTGAAAACTTAACATATTGGAATGTAGATTTACAGGAAGCTTATTTTTCTTACAAGGAGGCTTTTAAAAAAAGAGAAGCGATTAATAAAAAATAGTTATCATTTCCAACGATTGTGAGACCATATCCATTGCTCAGGTTTCTTCATAATCATTTCTTCTAAAATTAAATTTAAATCATCTGTAATCTTTTTTATTGTTTCATCTTTTGGAAAATTAATTGGACTTCCAATTGTGATTTTAAAATTAATGTCCTGCGTTCTTTGTATATAAACTGGAACGATAGGGATATTGAATTTTTTCACAAGTTGTGCTGGTATAGTTGTTGTTAGTGCCTCCTGACTAAAAAATTTTGATAATATACCCTCAGAAACTCTTTGATCAATCATTAGCGCTGTAGAAAAATTATTTTTTTTTAATAACATTAATTTCTTTAGTCCACCAATCCCTTTTTTTATTTGATTTTTGCAAATATATTTTTCCCTAATATTTTCAATTATTTTGTTAAGAAATATATTATTTAAGGGTCGATATATTGTAGTCAGTTTAATACCTGTTTTTTCAAGATACATTGCCATAAGTTCAAAATTACTAAAATGACCTGAAATAAAAACTACTTGTCTATTTGTATTTATAATTTTTTCGAGAATATGTTTTCCATCAACTTCTATTTGATTAGATAATTTACCCAATCTAAAATCTTTTATAAAAATATATTCTGCAAAAATTCTACCATAGTTATTCCACATTTCTTGAGTTATTTTTTCTAAATTATTTTTACTTATATTTGGAATTGCCTTTTTTATATTGTTGTGAATTATCTTTTTTGACCTAAAATATGGACCAATTAATTCAAAAATTTTTCCATTGAATTTTGAAGATATATTTGGACCTAAAATTTTAAAAAATCCAAAACAGAAGATTGTTAAGATAAATTGAATAAAATACTTAATATATTTCATAATTCTAAAAAATTATTTCTATAAGTTTTTTTTCATCAATAATTTTTAATTCAGACTTAATGAATTTAATTTTTTCGAAATTTATTTTTTTAAGTCTTAAATAATCTTTTTCTGTAGTTATAATTTCACAATTTAAATTATTTGCTTCTATCGATATTTCCTTAATGTCATTATTTGTAAATTTATAGTGATCTGCAAATTCAATATCTTTTTTTACATTTATCCCATTACTTTTTAACATTGAAATAAAAGTTTGATGATTTCCAATACCAGAAAAAACTAAATATTTTTTAGTTTTATCAAATTCATCTATATTTAAAGGCTCGTATTTTCCAATGTGTATACTTATTTTTGAGTTAATTTTATTTATTTCATTTTTGATAATTTGCAAATTTTCTAAATTTCCATTTAAAAATACATGATCGTAGTTTTTTAGTTTGTTAATGTTTTCTCTTAACGGACCCGCAGGAATAGTCATGCCGTTACCTTTCCAATTAATAGTATTAAAACAAACAAATTTTAAATCACAACTTATTGATTTATCTTGAAGACCATCATCTAGAATTGCAATTTGATAGTTTTCTTTTTCAGCTTGTATTATCGCCCTGTTCCTTTTACGAAATAAAAATAGTTTTCCATGTTTTTCTAAAAGCTTTTGTTCATCTGATTGATTTTTGTAAAATTTTTTTACAAAACATGAATTTATATTTCTTTTATCAAATAATTTTTTTATTTTAATAGCTAATGATGTTTTTCCTGTCCCACCAATATAAATATTTCCAATACAAATAGTTTTAATATTATTTTGATATTTTTTTTTTGTAAAATTAAATGAATTTAAAATTTCAATTAAAAGTGCGAATGGATATAAAAAGTAGGCAATAATATTTGGTTGCTTATAATCCCAAAACTTAGGTTTTTTTAAATTCATTATTAATTAGATAATCTAATTCTTTTATAGTTTTTTTTAAGATTTTTTCTCCAATATTTTTAATTTTATTCCCTCTATTTTTATTCTTTTTAAAATTGATGTATTTTGCTAATTTTTTATGAGTATTAATTTTTTTTGAAATTTTTAAAGAAGATAATAGTTTATAAACATCTTTAAAATTATCAGTGTTTGGACCATGTAATATCTTTGCACCAAAACGAGCTGCTTCTAGAGGATTTTGTCCGCCTCTTTTAATTATAGAGCCGCCTAAAAATACTGATGATCCAATTTTGTGGAACTTTTTAGTTTCTCCAAATGTATCAACAATGTAGATATCAACATTATCTAATTTTTTAATTTTTGAACTATGCAAAGCAACATTTAATTTAAGATTTTTAATTTCATCTTTTATTTTTTGAGCTCTGTGTACATGTCTTGGTATAATTACAGTTATTAAATTTTTAACCTTTTTTTTTAATTCCAAATGAGCTTTTGCACAAAAAATTTCTTCATCGTAATGTGTGCTAGATGCAACCCAAACTTTTTTTTTTTTAAATTCGAAATTCAATATAGAGTTTAATTTATCATTTTGAACTATATGGTCTTCAGCAAATTTTAAATTTCCTAAGTTAATAATTTTGTTTGAATATATTTTTTTTAGATATGATTTTGTTTCAAGATTTTGAGGATAAGTTATTGTAATTTTATTAAAAATAGATTTTGTAAATTTTCCTAATCTAGACCATCTAGTAAAAGTTTTTTTAGTCAATCTTGCATTTAATAAAATCAATGGAATTTTTTTATTGTGAATATCTTTAAACATACAAGGCCAAATTTCAGACTCAATAAAAACTACCAAATTTGGTCGCCAATATTTTAAAAATTTATTAGTAAAAAAAAAATAATCTATTGGATAGAATTGATGATTTGTTTTTTTAAAGTTAAATTTTTTGAGAACTTTAGATGAACTTAATGTGCTTGATGTTATCAATATTTGCTCTACAGAATTATTTTTTTCAAGATTTTTAATTATTGGAATTATACTCAAAATTTCACCTACGCTTGCTCCATGAAACCAGACTAATTTTCCAGTTTTTCTTTTTTTAGATGGTATGCTAAATTTTTCAATAAATCTTTTTTTGTCCTCTTTTTTTTTATAAATTCTATAGATTATTATTATTGGAGAAATTATTGTAAGGAATAAAATAAATATTTGGTATAAAAAAAACATATTTATTTTTGAATTTGTTTTTCATAAAAATTTTTATATTTTTCAGAATTTTTAAGCAAAATCTCATGTTGTCCGTTTGCAATTATATTACCTGAGTCAATTACATAAATATTATTTGAATTTAAAATAGTTGATAACCTATGAGCTATAACAATAGTAGTTTTATTTTTAGTTAAAATTTTTAAAGCTTCTTGTATTTTTGACTCTGTTTCCGAGTCTAAAGATGATGTGGCTTCATCTAATAATATTATTGAGCTTTTTTTAAGCATAGCCCTAGCTATTGATAATCTTTGTTTTTCACCACCTGATAATCTCACACCATCTTCTCCAATTAATGTTTCATATTTATTTGGAAGATTGTTTATAAATTCTTCACAAAATGATAATTTAGCAACTTTATATACTTCTTCATCTGTAGCGTTTTCTCTCGCATATTTAATATTATTTTTTATTGTATCATCGAATAGGGTTGTTTCTTGACTAACCATTGAAATTTCGTTTCTAAGTGATTTTATTTTTTTTTGATAAATTGACTGATTATCAATAATTATGTCTCCAGATTGGGCGTCATAAAATCTTGGAATTAAATTTAATATTGTAGATTTTCCTGACCCACTATGACCTACGAGTGATGTCATTTTTCCTGAATTAAATTTAAGATTTATAGAATTTAAAACTTGTTCTTCATTTTTTTCATAAGAAAAATTTACATTTTTAAATTCAATTTCTCCTTGATCAATTTTTATATCTTGTGCGGTATCTATGTCGTTAATTTCATTTTTTTGATCTATAATTGGAAGAATCCTTGAAGCGGCTGATAAACCTTGTTTAGCTACCATTACCAGTGATGACAACGCTCTAACAGGTTGATACGCAAGCATCATAGCTGC
>MDTG01208219.1_pt1 | contig 10730 bp, 14 predicted proteins | sample 811421 | NCBI WGS metagenome assembly MDTG01 (sample SAMN05326645, study PRJNA326480) | marine metagenome | isolation source: seawater | place: Pacific Ocean: South East | collected 2011
GAAAAAACAAAAATAAAAACTATAACAAAAACAATTACCATTATCTTGAAAGGATCAAAATTTTTTGTTTTAAAAACACTAGACGAATTTTCCTCAGCTCTATGAAAATGTTTAAAGGTCATGTACACAGCAAATATCAAGCCAATGTGAGCTAAAAAAAGTCCAGTCCAACCAAATACGAAAGTCGTATAAGAAAAAACATATAGACTAAAAACAGTAGTCCAAATAAAACTTAAAACTAAGAGAATTTGTAATCTTACAGTTTTTGGAAGAGAACGAAGATCATTTTTGCTATCATCAAATAAAATGTTTGCTGTATCTCTCATCCAATTTTTTAGTGATTCCATAGAAATAAATTATGTTTTTTTTTAAAAATAAACAATCTCAAAATTGTCCACTAATTAATAGCTAGTTTCTTAACTTTTTTTTGTGAAAATTTATAAATTTCTCCACATTTGATCTATTAAATGATTTATTTTCCTCAAATGATACTCTTTTCATTGAGTATGCGTTACTCTTAGTATTTCTGGATTGGATAGATATATTGCCTTTATAAAGTTTGAGTTTTATAGATCCATTTACTTTGTTTCTTTTAAGATCGATAATTTTTTGAAGTTTAAATCTTTCTTTTGAAAACCAATAACCATTATAAATTAATTCAGCATATCTTGGCATGATTGCATCTTTTTTGTGCATAGTATCTTTGTCCAATGTTACTGACTCAATCGCTCTATGAGCGTGTACTAAAATTGTTCCTCCTGGCGTTTCATAAACACCTCTAGATTTGATACCAAGAAATCTATTCTCAACTAAATCAACTCTGCCTATACCATTTTTTCCAGCAACAATATTTAATCTAGAAAGAATTTTTTCAGGTCTTATTTTTTTTCCGTTAATTCCAATTGGATCGCCATTTTTAAAATTTAAGGTTATATAGGTTGGTTTGTTAGGTGCTTTTTCAGCTGAAACTGTTCTTTGAAATATAAATTCCGGAGCAGAGTTTTTTGGATTTTCCAATACTTTTCCCTCAGTTGAAGTATGTAATAAATTGTCATCTACAGAAAAAGGAGGAGCACCTTTTTTATCTTTCGGAATTGGAATATTATGTTTTTTTGCATAATTTATTAAATCTGTTCTAGATTTTAATTTCCATATTCTCCAAGGTGCAATAATTTTTATTTTTGGACCAAAGTAATGATATCCAAGCTCAAATCTAACTTGATCATTCCCTTTACCAGTAGCTCCATGGGAAACTCCAAAGGCTTTATATTTTTTTGCAATTCTTATTTGGTCTTTCGCAATAAGTGGTCTAGCAATAGATGTCCCTAATAAATATACACCTTCATACACTGCATGACCACGTATCATTGGGAAAACGTAATCTTTAACAAAAATATTTTTTAAATCATTAATAATTATATTTTTAACTCCAAATTTTTTAGCATTAGAAATTATTTTTTTTTTATTAATTGCTTGACCTATGTCAGCTGTATAACAAATAACTTCAGCGTTATAATTTTCTTGCAACCATTTAAGTATTATAGAAGTATCTAAACCACCCGAATAAGCTAAAACAATTCTTTTTTTTGATTTCATTAATTAACTGCAAGCTTTTTTTGCAGTACTATATGCTTTTGTAAAACCAAGCAATGAATAATGATCAATAGTTTGAGATCCTTTTTCATTATAGCCGGTAACCATAATTCTTGATCCCTTTTTCATCACTTTTACCATAATGTTTTCTTTTTTGTTACTTGTCATCCAAGCAAAACCTTGTTGTTTAATATCAAATTTAAACTTATTATTCCCTGAGGTAGCTAGAACAGAATTATTTTTATTAAATTTGTAACCAGCTGTAGTGCTGATTTCGTTAGAAATTTTTTCACCTGGTCTAAAAGTTACAAAAAGCCTTGCATCTCTCTTGTTTTTTTTAGGAGCTTGTAAAACAGGAGATGATTGGGCAAAACATACTTTACCTGATGTTTCCGAAACAACCATAACCTCCCAATCTTTAAATTTACCAACCTTTTTTAAATCACTACCAAAAGATTTAGTTGTAGCAATTGTAAAAACAAGCAGCATTAAAAAAAATATTTTTTTAGTTATGGACATGGGTTAGGGTAAATTTTTTGAATTTCATTAATTTCGTTTATAATTTTTTCTGTCAGATTTATATTTACACTTTCTATATTAGTTTTCAACTGCTCCATTGTGGTAGCTCCAATTATTACGGAGGTGACAAAGGGTTGAATTTCTAAAAACTTTAAAGACATTTGAGCTAAATCTAATTTATGTTTTTTGGCAATAATATAGTAAGCTTCAATAGCTTTATCAGAGTTAGGCTTATTGTATCGGGTCCAAAAATCTTTATGAAGCTCCAATCTAGACCCTTTTGGTAAATTATTATTTCTATATTTTCCAGAGAGATATCCACATGCAAGTGGAGAATAAGCTAATAATCCTGTTTGTTCCCTAATAGAGATTTCAGCTAGACCAACCTCATATGTTCTATTTAAAAGATTATATGGGTTCTGAACTGATAGCATTCTTGGAAGATTTTTATTATTAGATATTTCTAAAAATTTGGATAATCCCCAAGGGGTTTCATTTGATAATCCCACATATCTAATTTTACCTTGGTCTATAAATTTTTTGAGATTTTCTAAAATATCCTCAAACTTAGTCCAGTCATCATCGTCAATGTGATCATAACCTAATTTGCCAAAAAAATTTGTATTTCTTTCAGGCCAGTGAAGTTGATATAAATCTATGTAATCTGTCTTTAGTCTTCTTAGACTTCCTTCTAAAGCTTCTGTAATATTTTTTGTACCAAATTGATTACCACCACCCCTTACATATTCTCTCATTGGTCCACAAACCTTCGAAGCAAGAATTACCTTGTCTCTTTTTTTTGTCTTTTCAAACCAATTACCTATAATTTTCTCAGTACTGCCAAAAGTTTCTTCTCTCGGGGGAATAGAGTAAATTTCAGCTGTGTCCCAAAAGTTCACACCTTGATCTAAAGCATAGTCCATTTGTTCGAATCCCTCTGACTCACTATTTTGTTCACCCCAAGTCATTGTACCGAGACAAATTGTACTTACATTTAGTTCAGTATTCCCTAATTTCTTATAATTCATTTGGATTTTTTACCTTATTTTTTTAATCTTTTAAGACATCTTGAATAATTAGTAAAAGATTATATATCTTACTTATTATGGAATTCGATAAAAAAGGAATACTCGCTAGAGCAAGAGCTGCAACTCAAGAAACAGCAGTAACAGACGAAGGTTTACGAGCGTACATGTTAAAAGTTTATAATTACATGGCAACAGGAGTTTTGCTCACAGGAATTATTGCTTTACTTACTTTTAAAATGTCAGTTGTTACTGATGCATCTGGATCTATCGTAGGTCTAACACAAATGGGTAATGCAATTTATATGTCTGGCTTGAAGTGGCTTGTAATGCTAGCTCCACTTGGAATTGTTTTTTATATGAGTTTTGGAATAAATAAAATGAGTGCATCAAAAGCACAAACAACATTTTGGATTTTTGCTGCGTTAATGGGGTTATCTTTGTCCTCAATTTTATTAGTTTACACTGGAATGAGCGTAACAAGAGTATTTTTCATTACATCAGCAACGTTTGGTGCAATGAGCATTTACGGATATACAACAAAAAGAGATCTTACAAAATTTGGATCTTTTTTGATGATGGGATTGATAGGGATAATCATTGCATCAATAGTAAATATTTTTATGAAATCAACTATGATGTATTTTGTAATTTCAATTTTAGGTGTTTTGATATTTGTTGGACTAACCGCATATGATACGCAAAAAATTAAAAACATGTATGTAGCATCTGACACGGGTGAGTTAATGGGTAAAAAAGCTGTGATGGGTGCCCTTACTCTTTATTTAGATTTCATTAATCTGTTTATAATGCTTTTAAGGCTTTTCGGTCAGAGAAGATAAATTAATTTAGAGTTTTTTCCAGTTAGTATTTTTTAATAAAATACTTAAGTCATAAGAATTTTTTAATACTTTTCCGTTAGTATCTATTATCAAATATTTAAGATTTTTATTTTTTGGTTTGAAATTTTTACAAATTTTATAAAGAGCGTTTTCTGTAGCGTTCTTAAAAACACTAAAACCTATTTGTTTGCTTGATATGCTAAGACCATAATCTTTCCAGGATCCTTCAGACACCATTTTTGCATAGAGATCTAATATAATTTTTAACTCTGCTTTTTCAAAAAAATGTTTATTTTCAACATTTTGATTATTAACATTATCAATTATTAATCTTAAGTTATTATTCATGTAATTTATATTTATTTATTAATCCTATTTGGAAAGCAGTAAAAATAAAAGTTATTGGCAAAAGACCCCACACTTTAAAATTTACCCAAAACTCTTCTGATTGAGTTCTCCAAACCAACTCATTTAAAATTGCTAAACCAAAGAAAAAATATATCCATCTTTTATTTAATACTTCCCAACCCTCATTTGTAAGTTTGATTGATTTTCCCATAAGCTTTTTTAAAATTGGTTCATTCGTAAAATATTTTCCGAATATCAAAGCAAAGCCAAATAGAATATTTATAATTGTTGGTTTAATAAAAATAAAAACTGGGTTATCAAAATAAATAGTTAAACCTCCAAATAATGTTATCAAAACACCACTTAACAAAGGTACTTTTGGTATCTTTTTTTCTAAAAACCAAATTATAGATAATGCTATTATTGTCGCAATTATAAATGGTGGAATAGCAATTTTTAGATCTTTTCCACTATCGTAATAGTAGTAAAAAAAAATTACTAAGGGGCCAAAATCAGTAAGAAACTTCAAAAAAGATTTATTCACTTTAAAGATATTAACATAAATAATATTTTCACGAAAACTATAATTTTTTCCTATTGATTTTTATTCTTAAATACCCATACTAAACTAAATGGCAATTCAAAAAGCTAAATTTTCAATAGGTGATATTGTAAAACATAAACACTTTGAATTTAGGGGTGTGATTTACGATGTAGACTTTGAGTTTAACAATTCTGAAGAATGGTATCAATCAATTCCAAAAAATGTCAGACCTAGAAAAGATCAGCCTTTTTATCACTTGTTGGCAGAAAACGATGAGATCACATATGAGGCTTACGTGTCAGAGCAAAATTTATTAGTTGATGATTCTGATGAACCAATAAAGCATCCATTAATTGAGGAGATATTTTCTGGAAAAAAAGGATCTAGCTACTTTAAACCCTCAAATTAAGATATCTTTTTTTAAACACAATTCATTCTAATCTTGGACACATAAATTGAGTATATTGGGGTATATCTGATCAAGAGTGTCAAACGTTGACCCTTCAGTTATTATCTCCCTCTGCATTCTTGATCAGAAATCCATTTTAATTTAAATCTATAAAATAATGTTTAAATATTTTGAACCAGGCAAAATTTATCAAGTGACATCAAAGTTACCAAAGTACATCTTGCTACTTTTTATTTTAGTTGTAACTATAGGATTAACAGAGGCATTGTTGTTATCTCCCCAAGATTATAAACAAGGTCATTCTGTTAGAATAATGTATGTCCATGTTCCTGCAGCATGGATTTCTCTAGGAATTTTTTCTTCAATCACATTTTTATCAGTAGTAGGGTATGTTTTTAAATTCAAAAATTTTTTTTTAATTTCTAAAAGTTTAGCACCATCTGGTTTAGTATTTAACATTGTAGCTTTGGTTACAGGTTCAATATGGGGCAAACCAACTTGGGGAACATGGTGGGCTTGGGACGCAAGAATCACTTCTATGTTAATATTAGCTTTATTTTATATTATGTATTTAATAGCTTGGAGAATTTATCATGATGACGATAAGGTAATTAAAATAACTTCAATAATTACATTATTAGGTATAATTAATGTTCCTATAATCAAATATTCAGTCGATTGGTGGAATACATTACATCAGCCAGCTTCAATTAATGTTTTGTCTAAATCTTCAATTCATATTTCAATGTTGTATCCATTATTTTTGATGACTGCGGCATTTGCTCTATTTTCATTATTAATTTTTTTAATGAAATATAATACAGAACTGATAAAGATTAAGAATAAAGGCTTAGATAGATTATGATTAAAGAAATATTATTAATGGATGGACATGGAATTTATGTTTGGTCTGCATTTATGTTTACTTTGTTTAATTTAATATTTTTATATGTTTTAACTAAGGTTCAATATTTAAAAGAAAAGAAAAAATTTATTTCTAAGTTTGGTACTTTAAATTCTGAAAGAGCAGCATTTGCAAAAGCACAAAGTATTAATAGATCTATTTTATCCAACACCTCAAAGATTTAACTTTTAAACAATGTATGGTAAAAAAGTTAAATTAAGATTTTTTTTTATATTATTAATTTTTATAACTTCAGCTTTTTCAGTGTTTTTAATTTTAAATTCTCTCAAAGAAAATGTAGTTTATTTTCAATCTCCTTCAGACTTAAAACTTTTAGGTGAAATTAATGAAAAAAAATTTAGAGTTGGGGGGATGGTAAAGAAAGGTTCAGTATCTATTGAAGATCAAAAAATTAAATTTATCATAACAGATTTTAAAAATGAGATTGATGTAACTTTTTCAGGAGTTGTTCCAAATCTTTTTACAGAAGGTAAAGGAGTTGTTGCAGAAGGCTATTTGAGAGATAAAGATTTTTTTTTAGCCACTAAAATTTTAGCTAAGCATGATGAAAATTATATGCCGCCTGAAGTGAAAGCTGCATTAGAGGAGAAATAATTTGGCCAGTACTATTGGGTATTATTCTTTGTTATTTGGAATTTGCTCTTCTCTTTTAATTATTTTTTTTTCAGTGAAGAATTTTAATTCTTTGAAAGTTTTAGATGATAAAATTATAAAATTTTCTTTTTTACAATTATTTTTTGTTTTTGTAAGTTTTTTTTGTTTAATATTAGCTTTTGTAAACTCAGATTTTAGCAATGAGACTGTCTTCAATAATTCCCATACAACAAAACCCCTTTTCTATAAAATTTCAGGAACGTGGGGAAATCATGAAGGAAGCTTATTACTTTGGTTATTGGTTTTAACGCTATTTATATTTATTTTTTTAATTAAATCAAAAGATCAAACAAAAAAATATAGAATTTTGACTTTATTGTTTCAAGAAATAATTATTATAGGTTTTTTTGTTTTCTTAATTAAAACTTCAAATCCGTTTAACTATATTTTTCCAGAGCCAACTCAAGGACTGGGGCTTAATCCAATTTTACAGGATCCCGCTTTAGCAATTCATCCACCAATTTTGTATCTAGGATATGTTGGTTCATCAATAATTTTTTCATCAACTCTAGCTGCTACTTCTTTGAATTACATTTCAAAAGAATGGGCAAAGCACATTAAACAGTGGGTCTTGATTTCTTGGGTTTTTTTAACTTTAGGAATTTTATTAGGCTCAATCTGGGCTTATTATGAATTAGGATGGGGCGGATTTTGGTTTTGGGATCCAGTTGAAAATGTTTCTTTGATGCCATGGTTAGCTCTGACTACACTTCTCCATTGCATTTTGGTTTTAGAGAAAAGATTAGTTTTAACTTCTTGGGTAATTATATTATCAATTTCTACGTTTACTTTAAGTATGTGTGGAACTTTTTTAGTTCGTTCAGGAATTTTAAATTCTGTTCATACTTTTGCTAACGATCCAGAAAGAGGGCTGTATATTTTAATTTTTTTATTTTGTTTAATATTTTTATCTTTTTTTATTTTCATTTATTTTCATAAAAAGGAAAAAAATAATTTCAAAAAATTTTTCTGGTTCAGTAAAGAAACTTCAATTTTAATAAACAATTGGTTTATGATGTATTTCCTTGTTGTTGTATTGATTGGTACCGTGTATCCAATATTTCTAGAAGTAATAAATTCCACAAAAATTTCAATTGGACCCCCTTTTTATAATAAATTGATAATTCCAATTTTAATTCCATTTTTATTTGCAATGGCGATTGGTCCAAAATTAAATTGGATAAAATCAGAATTAAAAAACAAGCTATATTTAATGCTCTTTTTGATTATCTCATTTATACTATCTTTGTTGATTATTAAGAACTTAGATATCGACTTTCTCTTAAACACAATTTTGGTGACAGCAGCGTTTTATTTATTTTTTCTGACAGTAAGAGATTTTTTTAATAAGAAATTAAATAATCTATCTCAAAATTTATCACATTTTGGTTTTAGCTTGTTAGTTTTGAGCATTTTATTTAACAATTTTTTTTCAACTGAAATAATTACAAATTTAAAAGTTGGAGAAACATTTAAAAATGAAAAAATTCAAATAAATTTTAAAGAGATAGAACAAGTAAATCAAAAAAATTTTAAAGCTATTATTGGAAAATTTACAATAAAAAACTCGAATCAAAAAAGTGAAATTTTAAAACCTCAACTAAGAATTTATAATCAACCAAATATAATTACAAGCGAAGCTTATATAAAAACAAATCTATTAACAGATAAATTTATAACTATGAATTCAGTACAAAATCAGGAATATTTTAATATAAGGTATCAAGTAAAACCATTTATGATTTGGATTTGGATCTCTGTATTGTTAATTACGTCTGGTGGATTTTTAAGATTGTTAAACAAAAATTATGAAAATTAAATTTTTTCCATTAATTTTGATTGTTATCTTTTTAATTATTTTCTTTACTTTTTATAGGGGATTACAAAACCCAAATATTTATATACCAGAAAATAATTTAAATGAAGAAATACCAAATTTTGTATCCAAGGTAATGGATGACGATAATAAAATTTCATCAAAAAAAATTTTCAAGGGAGACCAATTTTATCTAATCAATATCTGGGCTTCGTGGTGTATTCCATGTAGAAACGAACATTTTTATCTAATGAATTTAAGAAATCAAGAAAACATTGAAATCATAGGTATAAATTATAAAGATAAAATTGAAAATGCTAAAAAGTTTTTAAAAGAATTAGGTAACCCATATAAAATTGTTTTGTTAGATAAAGACGGTACAATAGCAATTGAATGGGGTGCTTATGGTGTTCCAGAAAGTTTTTTAGTTTATAATAATAAGATTATAAAAAGAATAATTGGCCCTATAGATAAAAATTTATTATTAGAAATTAAAGATTTAATAAAATGAAACTTTTAAGATATTTAATTTTTTTTTTATCATTATTTTTAATAAATCAAATTAGTGCTGCAGAAAGAAACCTAGAAATTGAGATTACAAAAAATCTCCGTTGTTTAGTTTGTCAAGGTCAATCAGTTTATGACTCAGACTCTGAATTTGCTAATAGTTTGAAAATTTTGATAAAAAAAAAATTAGATGATGGTGAAAATACAGATCAAATTTATGATTATTTAAGAAATAAATACGGTGAATGGATATTATTTGATCCAACATTTGATAAAAATACCTATTTATTATGGTTATTGCCTGTATTGATGTTTATTCTTGGTGGTGCAATAATACTTAAATTATTTATAAAAAAAAAATAATAAGTATATTTTGTTTATGAAGTTAAAAGCATTATATGTATTGGTAATTTTATCTACACTAAACTCATTCGTAAGTGCTGATGAGTTTAAGTTAGAAGATAAAAGTACTGAATATAGTATTTTCACTGGAATGTTTGATTTCAGTGATGATGGAAAAAAAGCAAGTTTAATTGGTTTTCAACACCAAAATGAAAACTTAAATCGTGATACTTTTTTAGGAAATTTATCGCCAGTAACTGGAGCTATGATTACAGCAGACAGTGCTAGCTATATTTACACTGGTGTTCAAGCTCAGTACAAAATTGGTACTATAAATCTAACCCCAAGTTTTACCCCAGGTTATTATAATAAGGGAGATGGAAAAGATCTCGGGCATGAAATAGAATTTAAAAGTGAGGTACAACTATCTTTAGATTTGTCAAAAGGCAGTTCTTTAGGACTTTCATATAATCATTTATCTAATGCTAGTCTTGGAGAAAAGAATCCTGGGGCAAATAGTTATATGTTTAATTTCTTTAAAAAATTTTAGAGTTATCCATGAATTTAAAAGATTGTCACAATTTTGGTGATTTTAGAAAACTGGCTAAAAAAAAATTACCATCCCCAATTTTCCATTACATTGATGGTGCTGCTGATGATGAGATTACTTATGCTCGTAATACAAGTGCTTTTGATGACGTTGATCTAGTTCCAAATGTTTTAAGAGGTGTTGAGAATGTCGATTTATCTACAACAATTTTTGGTAAAAAATTAGATTTACCTTTTTATTTGTCACCAACGGCTCTACAAAGACTTTTCCATTATGATGGTGAAAGAGCTGTTGGAAAAGCAGCTAAAAAGTTTAATACAATGTTTGGTGTCTCTGCTCTAGCAACAGTTAGTGTTGAGGAAATATCATCAATGATTGATACACCTAAAATGTTTCAATTTTATTTTCATAAGGACAGAGGATTAAATGACTCTTGCTTAGAACGGGCTAAAGCAGCTAAATTTGATGTCATGGCTTTAACTGTGGATACTATTACAGGGGGAAATCGTGAAAGAGATTTAAGAACTGGTTTTACATCTCCACCAAAATTAACATTGTCTAGTTTATTTAGTTTTGCAACGAAACCGATGTGGGGAATAAATTATTTAACAAAAGGTAAATTTGAATTACCACATCTCCAAGATTTTGTGAAAGAA